>WNGR01001510.1_pt1 | contig 36417 bp, 33 predicted proteins | sample 5407581 | NCBI WGS metagenome assembly WNGR01 (sample SAMN13153383, study PRJNA577476) | soil metagenome | isolation source: 80 cm soil or saprolite under Garry oak tree replicate 2 | place: USA:California | collected 2016-06-15 | reverse complement strand
CACGAGGCGTTCGGCCATCTGTCGGAGGCGGACTTCATCTACGAGAATCCCCAGGCGCGCGAGATGATGACGCTGGGCCGGCGCTTCGGCCGGCCCGTGCTCAACGTGGGCGACAACGGCGCCGCGCCCGGGCTGCGCGGCACGCTGCCGTTCGACGACGAGGGCACGCCAACGCAGGACACGCCGCTCATCCGCGAGGGGGTCCTGGTCGGCCGCCTGCACTCGCGGGAGACCGCGGCCCGGCTGGGTGAGCGGCCGACGGGCAACGCCCGCGCGCTGTCGTTCCGCCACGCGCCCATCGTGCGCATGACCAACACGTACATCGGGAACGGGCGAGGGACGTTCGAGGACCTGATCCGCGACATCAAGCTCGGCGTCTACGCCTGCGGCGCCTTCGGGGGTCAGACGCTGCTCGAAAACTTCTCCTTCACCGCGGCCTACGGGCGCATGATCCGCGACGGGCATCAAGCCGAGCTGGTCAAGGACGTCGTGCTCGCGGGGAACCTGTTCCAGACGCTCGACCGGATCGAGCGCATCGCCGGCGACTTCCGCTGGAACCAGATGGGCGGCGGCTGCGGCAAGGCCGGCCAGGGGCCGCTCCCCGTGACCGAGGGTGCGCCCCACGTCCGCATCGAGGAGGCGCTGATCGGGGGCGACGTCCCGGCGTGATCGAGCGGCTGCTCGACGACGCCCGGCGCCGCGCGCGGGGGGCGGACGCCATCTGGCGCCGCGTGGAGAGCACCTCCGTGTCGTTCGATTGGGGCCGCCTCAAGGCGGCCGGAGCGACCGAGGAGGCGGGCATCGGGCTGCGGGTGCTGCGGGACGGCCGCGTGGGCACCGCGGGGACGACGGCCGTCGCGGCAGCCGGCGAGTTGGTCGACCGCGCCCTCGCGTCGGCCGATCTCGGCGGGACGGTCGAGCTCACGCTGCCCGGGGCCGCCCCGCTTCCTCCCGTCCCCACGCACTTCGATCGGGCCGCCGGCGCCTCGCTCGACGACCTGATCGCGATCGGCCGCGAGGTGCTCGAGCGCCTCACGCGCGACGGGTGCCAGGTGAGCGTCGGGATCGGGCGCGACATTTCCGAGACGCGGGTCGCGAACACGGCCGGCGCCCACGCGTCCTACCGGACGACCGCCGTGGGCGTGAGCGCCGAGATCTGGCGCTTCGCCGGCGACGACGTGCTGATGATCGGCGACAGCTGGGAGGGCTGCGACCTGCCCGCACAGGACCGCCTCGACGCGCTCGTGCGGTCGATCACGGACCGCTTGGAGCGCGCGCTCCGCATCGTCGCGCCGCCCGAGGGGGCGCTGCCGGTGGTGTTCACGCCACCGGGCCTCGCCGCGATCCTCCTGCCCGTCACCCAGGCCCTCTCCGGAAAGGCGGTGCTGCAGGGGATCTCGCCCCTCGCCGGCAGGCTGGGGCAGCAGGTGTTCGACCCCGCGTTCTCCGTCACCGACGACCCGCTCCGGCCCGGCCGCGCCGCGTCGCGCCCCATCGACGACGAGTGCGTGCCGTCGGCGCCACTGCCGCTCGTCGCCCGCGGCAGCGTGCGCGGCTTCATCTATGATCTCGAGACCGCGGCGCGCGCGAACACGCGCAGCACGGGGCATGGGCAACGGGGCATTTTCTCGAAACCGGTGCCGGGGTACACGAACATCATCATTGGGGAAGCGGGAAGCGGGAACGGCGACGCGGTGGGCGAGCTCGGGGGTGGCCTGCTGGGCGACGTGCGAGACGGCTTGGTCGTGGACGAGCTGATCGGCGTGGGGCAGGGGAACGTGATCGGCGGGGCGTTCAGTCACCCGGTGGCGCTCGCCTATCGCGTCGAGCGCGGCGAGATCACCGGTCGCGTCAAGGATGCCGCCGTGGCGGGGAACGCGTACGAGCTGCTGAAGCGGATCGGCGGGTTCGGGACCGACGGTCGCTGGTACGGAGCGCGCCACACGCCGTCGCTGTTGCTCGAGGGGGTGTCCGTGGCGCGCCGCTAGCGCGCTATCTTCCCCCCCGACCTCCCTCGAGCACGTCCGCGTACCCCTTTCCCCGCATCATCTGATCGTAGACGACGTTGAGCGTTTCGGGCGCGGCCGAAAGAAAGCGGCAGCGCGGGTCGTTGCGGCTGCGGCACTCCACCTCCATCACCGCGACGGTCTCTCCCGAAAGTCGGCCCAGGAAGTCGGCCAGCATCCCGGACGAGAAGAAGCACATCGGAGTCTCGGTCGTGCCGGGCTCGGCTTCGGCCCAGTCGCGCGAGTCCACGGCCAGCGCGGGGCCGAGCGCGGCGACCGTGACGGCGCCCCAGCCGGCCGCCTGGAAGAAGGCGGAGAGCACGTCGTTGAGCTGGGCGGCGTCGAGCTCCTCGGGGCGCGTGACCCCGGCTTGCCCCGGGAGCCAGGTCTGGAAGGCTCGGTAGATGCCCTCGCCGGCGGCGAACCCCGCTTCCTGGAGGATGTTGACCGCGTGATCCGGGACGTGGCGCAGCAGGCCTTCACGCAGCTGCCGCAGGGCGCCGCGTCCGATGGTCATTCCGTCTGGCGCGGCGCTCCGGGTGGCGGTCATATGGGACGCCAACTTAGGGTTGCGCCTGCGCGCGGCGCAAGAGTTCGGCCTCGTCGATCACCGGGACGCCCAGCGCTTTCGCCTTCTCGAGCTTCGAACCGGCATCGGCGCCCGCCACCACCGCGGCGGTCTTCTTCGACACGCCGTCCGTGACGTGGCCGCCCGCGGCCTCGATCAACTCGGTCGCCCGGGCGCGCGACAGGGTCGGGAGCGTTCCGGTGATCACGTAGGTCTGCCCCGCGAGCGGGCCGCCGGCCTCGTCGGGCGCCGCCTTGGGCTCGCGCATGTTCAGCCCCAAGGCTTCCAGCCGCTCCACGAGCTTGCGGTTGCGGGGCTCGGCGAAGAACCCCGCCACGGCCTCGGCGATCGCCGGCCCGATCCCCCGGATCTGGCCAATCTCGGCCGCCGTCGCCTTCTGTAGGCGCTCCATCCTTCCGAAGTGGCGCGCCAGCAGCCTCGCTCCCTCGGCGCCGACGTGGCGAATGCCGAGGGCGAAGAGCAGCGTGGACAAGGGTCGCTGCTTTGATTCCTCGATGGCGGCGAGGAGCTGGTCCACCGACTTTTCGGCGAACCCCTCGAGCGCGAGCAGCTGGAGCTTCTTGTTTTTCAGATCGTACAGGTCGGCCACGTCGGCGATGAGCTTCGCCTCGAGCAGCGCACGCACGCGCTCGTATCCGAGGCCGCGGATATCCATCGCCCCTCGACTCGCGAAGTGAACGATGCTCTCCAAGATGCGCCCGGGGCACGACACGTTCGGGCAGTAGACCATCACCTCGTCCTTCGGGCGCTCTACGCGCGACCCGCACACCGGGCACGTCTTGGGCGGCCCGAAGGTCTTCTTGTGCTTCCTCGGAGTCCGACCGTGCGCGGTCGGGGCGCGGCCCAGGACCTGCGGGATGACCTCGCCGGCGCGCGTCACTTCCACCAGGTCACCGGGAAGGATGTCTTTCGCGGCGATGAGCTCGAAGTTGTGGAGCGTGGCGGTGGAGACGGTGACGCCGCCGATCTCGACCGGCTCGAGCACCGCGTAGGGGTTGAGCGCGCCGGTGCGGCCCACGTTGACCCGGATTTCCTTGAGCCTCGTGATCCGGACCTCGGGGGCGAACTTGCGGGCGATGGCCCAGCGCGGCTCGCGGTCGCCGATGGTGCCGAGCTCGGCGTGTAGGTCGAGCGGGTTCACCTTTACCACCACGCCGTCAGCGCCGTAGTCGAGGTGCTCGAGTAGCGGTTCGAGGTTTGCGATCTCGCGGTTGGCGGCCGCGAGGTCGGGCGTCAGCTTGTGATGGTGCTCGACCGGAAAGCCCCAGGTGGCGAGCTGCTGCAACAGGTCATGCTGGGTCGCAACCGGAAGCTTGTGACCAGGTGCTTCCACGTGGAAGCAGAAGATCCGCAGGCCTCGACTGCGCGTGATTTTGGGATCGAGCTGACGCAGCGCGCCCGCCGCGGCGTTCCGCGGATTGGCGAACGGTGGGTCGCCGGCTCGAGCCCGCTCCTCGTTCAGCTTCCCGAACCGCGACTTCGAGAGATAGACCTCGCCGCGCACCTCCATGCGCTTGGGCCAGCCGGTCCCTTGGAGGCGCAGCGGCACGTCGAGAACGGTCCGCAGATTGGCGGTGACGTCCTCGCCCTCCACCCCGTTGCCCCGTGTCGCTCCCGTGACGAAGAGGCCGTCCTCGTAGGTGAGGCTCACGGCCGCGCCATCGATTTTCACCTCCAGGGTGTAGCCCGCCTGCCTCACCTCGGGCACCAGGCGGGCGTTCCGCTCCTCCCACTCGCCCAGCTCGGCCTCGTTGAAGGCGTTGGCGAGGGACAGCATGGGCACGAGGTGGCGGTGTTTGTGGAAGGCGGGCGCAGGCTCGGCGCCGATGCGGCCGGTGGGGCTGTCCGGCGTGCGGAGCTCGGGGTGCGCCGCCTCGAGGGCCTGCAGCTCGCGGAACAGACGGTCGTACTCGGCGTCCGAGATCTCGGGTCGGTCGAGGGCGTAGTACGCGTGGTTGGCTCGCTCGATGAGCCGCCGCAGCTCGGCGGCCCGGGCCGCCGGGGTGGTCACCGGCCTTTGGCTTCTTCCTGAATGACGGCGAGCGCGACACCCACCAGGCGGTCCAGCTCCTCCGTGCTGGCGCGCGACAGCAGCCCCTCGGCCCAGGGCCCCTCCCGCTCGCCGAAGGCGCCGAGCAGACGCCGCAGGAACGCGAGCAAGGCCACGCGCTCGAGCTCCATGCGTCGCATCGTCTCGTCGGTCTCCCGGTGGCGCTGGGCGAGGCGCTCGTAGCGGTGGGCGTTGCGGAGCGCCTGGGCCGTGAGGGAGGCGACGACCTGCACGAAGCCCACGTCCTCGTCCGAAAAGGTGGGGCCGTCGCGGAACGTGCGCAGGAAGATCGCGCCGATGGCGGCCGAGCGCCACGTGATCGGAACCACGGTGATCGACTTCACGCGGCGGTTGATCAGCTCGCCCTTCACGTGCTTCAAGCTCGGGTCGTTCGCCGCGTCCGGAATGAAGACCGTCTCGCCGGTCTGCATGGCGCGCTTCAGCTCGGGATAGCGCTCGAGATCCACGACGTAGTTGCGGATGGTGGGGTCCTCGTAGGACGCGACGAGGCGCACCGATTTGCCGCCGCGTTCGGCGAGGAAGATCGAGCAGCGGTCGAGCCCGAAGGCCTCGCCCAGCTTGCGCGCGATCGCCTGCAGGATGTCGATGAAATGCAGCGAGGTGGAGACTTCCTTCAGGATGTCGATCGCGGCGAGGAGGTGCTTGCGCTCGCGCTCCAGCTCCGCCACGCGCGCGGCGAGACGCTCCGCTTCGGCGGCCGAGAGGGCCGTGGAGATGGTCATGGCATAGTTTGCCCGTGTGTCGGACGGTGCGTCAAGCCGCACGGCGTTGCCGCCGTTCGCGAGGCGCGGTAGCTTCGGAGCCCATGCGGATCGGGCTGCTCACAACGCTGCTCGTCCTCGCGGGCGGCGGACTCGTCGCGCAGGCGCGGGCTTCGGGCGCGCCGCCGATCGGCGCCTGGCGCGTCGTGCCCGAGCTGCCGGGCATGGGCCGACCGGTGGACACCGCGGCCGTCGCGGCGCGGCGCGACAACGACTTTCGCCAGAACAGCACGTTCTTCTACTTCACGGAGCTCGAGACGCAGGACGCGTGGATCGTGCTGACCGCGCGCGGGCCCGACTCGGTCGAGACCACCCTGTTTCTGCCGCCGCGCAACCCCGCCCGCGAGCGCTGGACGGGGCTGCGGCTGGGACCCGACAGCACCGCCGCGCGGCTCTCCGGGATCCCGATCGTGCTGCCGACCGATTCCCTGGAGGGCCGGCTGCGGCTGGTGCAGTCGCGCGTGCCGGGGCCCGTGTACGTGCCGCTCGACGACGCCACGCGCGAGGAGCGCCGCGTCGTGGATCTCGTCTTCGCGGGCCGCGACGTGCGCAACCTCCGCCCCGTCGCCGATTCGCTGCGCATGGTGAAGGACGCCGACGAGCTGGCGCGCCTGCGCACGGCCATCGACATCAGCGTCGCCGGCCACGTCGCGGCGATGCAGGGGGCCCGCCCGGGGATGTACGAATACGAGATCGAAGCGGTGCTCGAGGCCGGGTTCCGCCGGAACGGCGCCGACCGCGTGGGCTACCCGTCCATCGTCGGCAGCGGCCCGAACTCGACCACGCTGCACTACGACGTCAACCGCCGGCAGACGCGCGACGGGGACTTGGTCGTCGTCGACGCCGGCGCCGAGTGGGGGCAGTACACCGCCGACGTCACGCGAACGTTCCCGGTGAACGGGAGGTTCACGGGGCGCCAGAAGGCGATCTACGACCTGGTGCTCGCCACGCAGCGGGCCGCCTTCGACTCGGTGCGCCCCGGCGTCACGCTGCGCGACCTCGACCGCATCGCGCGGACCTACATGCGGGAGCATTCGGGCACGCTGTGCGGAGACCGCACCTGCGACACGTACTTCATTCACGCGCTGGGGCACCACCTCGGCATGGACGTGCACGACGTGAACGTCCCCGGGCGCCAGCGGCTCGAGCCGGGCATGGTGTTCACGATCGAGCCCGGGATCTACCTGCCGCAGGAAAGCCTGGGGGTGCGGATCGAAGACGACGTGCTGGTCACCGCCGCGGGCGCCGAGTGGCTGTCGGGCAAGGCGCCGCGCACCACCGACGAGATCGAGCGCCTGATGCGGCGGCGCTAGGTCTTGTCCTTCTGGCCCGCGATGTCCTTGAGATCCAGCACCGCGTCCTCCTTGTACTCGTGATCGAGCACGTCCGCGAGGGGCAGGCCGGCGATGGCGGTCAGCTGCTCCCGGGCGGCGGAGAACTTGCCCACGTCCATGTACACCTCCGCCAGCTCGAGCCGATGGAAGATGTTGCCCGGTTTCCAGGCGACCGCCTTCTTGAGGTAGCGCTGGGCGTCGGGCCAGTTGGCCTTGTCCATGAATCCGGCGCCGAACAGCGCTTTGGCGAAGAACCGCTGGATTCCCGACAACCGCTTGATCTCCGCGTTCCACGAGCCCAGCACGTGGTAGGCGCCGTCGTGGGTCGAGTCGAGCTCCACCGCCTTCATGGCTTCGTCGTAGATGATGCGGGCGAAGCGGACGCGCTCTTTACCGCCCCGCGTGAGCGAGAGGCGGCCCAGCGCGTTCGCGATCATGAAGTGCGCGTCCGCGCCGTTCGGGTTGGCCCGCACCGCCGCTTCGGCGAGCGCGCGCGCCTGCATGTACAGAGTGTCGCGCCGCTGCTTGAGGGAGTCCTCCTCGCTTTCGATCTGCTTCGCGATATCGACGAGCGAGCGCGACGCCTTCCACAGCGCCTCGTAGCTCGTCGAGTCGAGCGCCAGGGCCGCGCGGTAGTGGCGCAGCGCGGTCTGCGGATCGAGCGCCTTGGTCGCCGTGTCCCCGAGCGCGATGTGGTGCGCCGCGGTCTCGTGGGCCTGGCCCGCCAAGGGTCCGGGCGCCGCGAGCAGGGCGCACGCCAGGGTGAGGAGCGACGGGCCAACGCGCATCGACGTCTCCGCGAGGAGGGGGGCCGCTAATGTTCGTCGTGCCGCTGATCGAACGCAAGCGCGACGGCGGCGCCCTCACGCCCGAGGAATGGTCCGCCCTCGTCGCCGCCTACACGGCGGGGCGCGTGCCCGACTACCAGATGGCGGCGCTGCTCATGGCGGTCTATTTCCGCGGGCTCGAGCGGCCGGAGCTCGCGGCCCTCACCGACGCGATGCTCGCGTCGGGGCAGCGCCTCGCGTTCGACGGGTGGGCCACGCCGCGTATCGACAAGCACTCCACGGGCGGCGTCGGAGACAAGGTGTCGCTCGTGCTCGCGCCGCTCGTCGCCGCCTGCGGCGTCGCGGTGCCGATGATGTCGGGGCGGGGACTCGGGCACACGGGAGGGACGCTCGACAAACTGGAGGCGATCCCCGGCTTCCGCACCCGCCTGTCCCTGGCCGAGACCAAGGCGCAGGTCATGAAGCTGTGCTGCGCCATGATCGGCCAGACCCCGGAGATCGCCCCGGCCGACGGCAAGCTCTACGCGCTGCGCGACGTCACCGGTACGGTGGAGGCGATTCCCCTCATCGCCGCCAGCATCATGTCCAAGAAGCTCGCGGAGGGGCTCACGGGCCTCGTGATCGACGTGAAGCGGGGCGGCGGCGCCTTCCTCCCCGCCCTCGAGGACGGCCTGGAGCTCGCGCGCACGATGATCGCGCTGGGCGAGGATCGCGGCTGCCCCACGGTCGTGCTGCTCACCGCGATGGATCGCCCGCTCGGCCGGGCCTGCGGCAACTCGCTTGAGACGGAAGAGGCGATCCTCGCGCTGCGCGGCGAGGGTCCGGAGGATCTGATGGAGGTAACCTACGCCCTGGGGGTCGAGATGCTCCTCGCCGCCGGCATCGAGAAGAGCACCAAACAGGCGCGCAAGAAGCTCCAAAGCGTGCTCGGCTCGGGTCTTGCCGCCGAGAAGTTCGAGCGGGTGATCGAGGCGCAGGGCGGCAACCCCAAGGTGCTCGAGGACCCGTCGGTGCTGCCGCAGGCCCAGGCGGTGGAGATCTTCGCCGCCCGGGAGACCGGGGTGGTGACGCGGGTCGAGCCCCGTACCATCGGCCGGGCCATTGTCGCCATGGGCGGGGGGCGGCGCCAGGTGGACGACGTCATCGACCCGAGCGTCGGCTTCGTCATCACCGTGAAGCCGGGGGACAAGGTGCTCGCCGGCGAGCCCATCGCCTCTGTGTTCGCGAAAGACGCGGCGGGAGTGAAGCTCGGATTTGAGGGACTGGAGCGCGCCATCGAAATGGGGGACCGGCTCGCCGACAAGCCGCTGCCGCTCGTCTCGCATCGGGTGACGAAGGACGGGGTGGAAGAGCTAACGGCCGGTCAAAAGCCGGTAAAAGGCCGGTAAAAGGCTTTACTAGCCCCTTACTCGCCGGCGACCCGATCCAGAATCTCCCTCAGCTCTTCGAGATTGAACGGCTTGCGGAGCACCGGGCGCTCGGCGCGCTGCAAGGCGTCGCGGGTCCTGGGGGAGATCGAGTCCCCGGTTGTGAACACGACGTGGTGATCGAGCCCCCGGCCCTCGAGTCGCAGTGCCTCGAACAGGTCGAAGCCCGTGTGCGCCTCGTCGAGGTGCACATCCACCAGCAGCGCGTCGTAGCGGGTCCGGTCGCCGAGGTGGCGCAGCGCGTCCTCGAACCCCGCGGCGCTCGTGACCCGGTGGCCCAGCCGTTCGGCCATCAGCTCCATGCCGCGGCGCACGCTCCCCTCGTCCTCGACGACGAGGATCGAGAGCGGCCGCGCCGGGCCGCGGAACCCCGCCCGCTCGACCTCCGCTGCGGGCGCGGCCACCGTGGGCAGCTCGACGCTCAACCGCGCGCCACCCCCCTCGAGGTTGTGCATGTACAGCCGCCCGCCCATCGCTTTCACGATCCCGAGGCTGATCGCGAGCCCCAGGCCGGTGCCCGCCTCCCCCTTCGTGGTGAAGAACGGCTCGAAGATCCGGTCCAGGATCTCGGGCGGCACTCCCGGCCCCGTGTCCTCGAACGCGAGCGCCACGTGATCGTCGATGCGGCGTGCGTATACGGAGAGCTTGCCGGGGCGGCCGGTCTGCTCGATCGCCTGCTGCGCGTTGACGACGGCGTTGAGCACGACCTGTTGCAATTCCTGCGGGTCGCCCGTCACGTCCGGCAGGTCGGCCGGCAGGGTCACTTCGACTTTGACGCGGGCCTTCTTGAGGGCGTTGCGCTGCAGGGCGAGCACCCGCTCCACGACCTCGAGCAGGTCCACGGGCTTGCGCACGCGCGCCCGCTGGCGCGCGAAGTCGAGCAGCGTCTGCACGACCCGCCCGGCGCGCATTGCCTCCATGTGGATCAACTGGCCGCTCTCCTTGAGATCCGGATCCCCCGCGCCGGTCGCGAGCAACTCCGCGAAGGCCGCGATCGCGGCCAGGGGGTTGTTCAGCTCGTGGGCGACGCCGGACACGAGCGCGCCGAGCTGCGCCAGCCGGTCCGCCTTGAGGAGCTTCTGCTGCAGCAGCACTTCGCGCGATACGTCGGTCGCGAAGAAGAGCAGCTTCACCACCGTGTCCTCGGGATCCAGGTTGTCGATGACCGCCTCCACCTCGCGCGCCGGCTCCCCCGCGAACTCGAGGCTCAGCCGGAACGCCTGGCGGCGCGTCACCGCGTCGCGCAGCGCCTTGGCGAAAGCGGCGCGCTGATCGGGCATCGCCCAGTCCGCGAGCGCGCGCCCGCGGAGGGCGGGGAGACTCGGGACCCCGAGCAGCGCCGCGGCTTCGGGGTTGGCGTCGAGAATTTGGCCGTCCACGGTGAGCACCAGCGCCGGCGTCGGCAGCGCGGTGAACAATTGCTTGTAGAGCCGTCGCTCCGTGTCGACCGCAGTCAGGAGGTGTCCGGCGCCGGCGTCCTGCTCCGCGTGCACCCGCGTTTCGCGGAAGCGCAGGATCAGATGGTTCCCGGCCCCCCGCGTCACCTGGGCCTCGAACACCCTGCCCTGAAGGTCGCTCCGCCCCGGAGCGACGAACGAGCGCGTCACGCCGTCCTGAAGCACTTCCTGGAGCAGCCGCTCGATGGTGCTGCTCGGCGCGGCGGGGAACGCGAGCCAGAAGTTCCGGCCCACCATCCGGTCGGCGGGGATGCCGGTGAGGTGGGCGGCGGGCGCGCTCCACTGCGCGATCGTCCAATCCGGGGCGATCACGGCGACGCCCACGTCCAAACCGTCCATGCGGGAATGCAGGGCCATGTCCGCTGCTCCTCGCAGACACAACGGCCCCGATGGCCGATCGCGGGCGCAACGGGGCCTAACACCTCGCCAGAGAGCGAGTTAGTTCGGTCTGCTGAGTCCTACGTTTGGAACGGCGGCTGCGGAAGTCAAGGGGGGAGGGGTGTGGCAGGAACGCCATAGTGATTGTCATCACATAAGTTCTGGGCAGGCGCGGCGCGTCACACGTCGAGGTTGCGCACGAACTTCGCGTTCTCCTCGATGAACCGCCGGCGCGGCTCGACCTCATCGCCCATCAGCGTCTCGAACAGCTGCGAGGCCTCCAGCGCGTCTTCCATCGTGACCTTGAGCAGCGTGCGTCTGGAGGGGTCCATCGTCGTGTCGCGCAGCTGGTCGGGGTTCATCTCGCCCAGCCCCTTGTAGCGCTGCACCACGACGTTGCCGCGACCCTCGCTGCCGTTGGAGAGACGCTTGATGTAGGAGTCGCGCTCCTTCTGGTCGTACGCGTAGTACTCCTCTTTGCCCTTGGCCACGCGGTACAGCGGCGGCTGCGCGATGTAGATGTAGCCCGCGTCGATGAGCTCCTTCATCTGCCGGTAGAAGAACGTGAGCAGCAGGGTGCGGATGTGGGCGCCGTCCACGTCGGCGTCGGTCATGATGATCACTTTGTGATAGCGGGCCTCGTCGAGCGTGAAGTCCTCGCCCACGCCGGTCCCGATCGCCGTGATCATGGTCCGGATCTCCTCGTTGGAGAGGATCTTGTCGATCCGGGCCTTCTCGACGTTGAGGATCTTGCCGCGCAGCGGCAGGATCGCCTGGAAGCTTCGGTCGCGGCCCTGTTTCGCGGAGCCGCCCGCCGAGTCGCCCTCGACGAGGAACAGCTCGCACAGCCTCGGGTCGCTGAGGGCGCAGTCGGCCAGCTTGCCGGGGAGCAGGCCGCCCTCGAGGCCGCTCCGCTTGCGCACCAGCTCGCGCGCCTTGCGGGCGGCCTCGCGGGCGCGCGCGGCGCTGAGCGCTTTGGCGATGACGGTGCGCGCCACGCTCGGGTTCTTGTCGAAGAACCCCGCCAGCGCGTCGTTCACGACGCTCTTGACGATGCCCTCGACCTCGGAGTTGCCGAGCTTGGTCTTCGTCTGCCCCTCGAACTGCGGCTGCTTGACCTTGACGTGCAGCACGCAGTTCAGGCCCTCGCGCACGTCGTCGCCGGTGAGGGTGAAGTCCTCCTTCTTGAGGAGCCCGTCCTTCTTGGCCCACTCGTTGATGGTGCGGGTGAGCGCCGACTTGAAGCCGGTGAGGTGCGTGCCGCCCTCGTGCGTGTTGATGTTGTTGACGAAGGTGAAGGTGTTCTCGCTGTACTGGTCGTCGTACTGCAGGGCGCCTTCGACCTCCGTGCCGTCCCGCGTCGCCTCGAACACGATGGGCTTCGCGTTCAGCGGCTTGCGGTTCCCCAGCACCCACTTCACGAACTCGGCGAGCCCGCCCTTGTAGTGGAAGGTCTCTTCGCGCTGCTGCCCCTTGCGCTCGTCCTTGAGCGTGATGGTGAGACCCTTGTTCAGGAAGGCCAGCTCCCGCAGCCGGTTGGCGATCGTGCCGTAGTCGAAGCGCGTCTCCGTGAAGATCTCGGTGTCGGGCTTGAACCACACCGTAGTCCCCGTGCCCTTCGCCTTGCCGACGATCTCGAGCCGCTTCTTGGTGTCGCCCCGCTCGAACGCCATGTGGTGGCGCTTCCCGTCCCGATCCACCCACACCTCGAGCTGCTCGGAGAGCGCGTTTACGACCGATACGCCCACCCCGTGCAGCCCGCCCGACACCTTGTAGGTCGTCTTGTCGAACTTGCCGCCGGCGTGCAGCATCGTCAGCGCCACTTCGACGCCCGGCTTCTTCTCGGTCTTGTGGAGGTCGACGGGGATGCCGCGCCCGTTATCGACGACGGTGATCGCGTTGTCGGGATGGATCGTGACGTCGATGCGCGTGCAGTATCCCGCGAGCGCCTCGTCCACCGAGTTGTCCACGACCTCGTAGACGAGGTGATGCAGCCCCCGGCCCGACACCGAGCCGATGTACATCGCCGGGCGGCGCCGCACCGCCTCCAGACCCTTGAGAACCTGGATCGAGTCGGCCTGGTAGCCGCCGTTGGCCTTGTCCTTCGGTGCCGCCGGTTTTGCCTTGGCCATAACGCCTAACGTTGGAGAAGCCAGCGAATCGTCTTGATCCGTCCGGGACCGCGCCCCGCGTTGATGCGGGCCATGATCTCCGGGGTCATGAGCTGCAGCTCGTTCATCCACGCGCTCGTGGCGACGCGCACGAACAGCGTGCCGTCCGGGCTGACGCTCTCGGGGCTCGACACCGCCGCGATCTGGGGTCCCACGAGGTCCGGCCACTCGGGGATGACCTGCGCCTGCCCCAGTCGCTTGGCCAGGCCCGACCGCGCCAGATAGCCGCGCAGCGCCTCGGCGACGGCGACCGGAAACCGCTGTTTGCGCTCGTTCATGGGGCCCCTCACCAAAAGCGCCACGGGACGTTCCGTGGCGCGCCGCGGCCGGGCCGCGAGAGCCTCAGACAACCCCCCCAAAATACCCAGAAGTTGTTGTCAGCGCAAGACTTACTAAGTCGTTGGTGGGCCTCAGCGCCCCTCGAACTTGGGGGCCCGCTTCTCCAGAAACGCCCCCAGTCCCTCCTTCATGTCACGCGTCGCGGCGAGCAGGCCGAAGTGGTTCGCCTCGAGCAGCAAGCCCTCATCGAGCGACATCTCGAGCCCCTGGTCCACGGCTTCCAGCGCGAGCCGCACCGCGAGCGGGCCCATGGCGAGGATGGCGCGCACCAGCTGCTCCGCTGCGGCGAGGAGCTCGGCCGACGGAACCACCTTGTTGACGAGCCCGATGCGGTGGGCTTCCCGGGCGTCGATGGTCTCGCCCGTGAGGATCAGCTGCAACGCGACGCCCTTACCGACGAGGCGCGGCAGACGCTGGGTCCCGCCATAGCCGGGCGCGATGCCGAGCTTGAGTTCGGGCTGGCCGAACTTGGCGTTCTCACTCGCGATGCGCAGGTGGCAGGCCATCGCGAGCTCGCACCCGCCGCCCAGCGCGAAGCCGTTCACCGCCGCGATCACCGGCTTGCCACACGTCTCGAGCCGCCGCAGCACGGCCTGGCCGCGCAGCGCGCGGGCCTTCCCGTCGAACGGGCCCTGCTTGGCGAGATCCCCGATGTCGGCCCCGGCAACGAAGGCCTTGGGGCCGGCTCCGGTGAGGATCGCCCCGCGGATGGCGTCGTCCGTCGCGAGGCGCCGGGCCACGTCGGCGAGCTCCGCCATCACCTGGTCGTTCAGCGCGTTGAGCTTGTCGGGACGGTTGATGGTGATCAGCGCGATGCCGTCTTTGATCTCGAAAAGGAGAGTTTGGTATTCCATGCGGAAATCCTACCACGAGAATGCGGAATGCGGAATGCGGAGTGCGGAGTGTGAATGCGGGCCTCGCTTCCCCGTGCGACCTTCCAATTACACTCCGCATTCCGCACTCCGCATTAGCTTCTTGCTCATGCCCGTCCAAGCCATCGCCTGGACCCGGAGCGGGGCCGTGCGCATCGTGGACCAGCGGGCGCTCCCCGAAGCCCACATCGAGCGGGACCTCGAAAGCGCCGCTGCCATGGCGGAGGCGATCCGGACGCTGCAGGTGCGGGGGGCGCCGCTCATCGGGATCGCGGCGGCCATGGGGCTCGTCGCGGGGCTCCGGGACGAGCGTGGCGCTCTGCGCGAGCGCTTCCTGGCGCGGGTCGAGGAGCTGGCCGCCCCCCTCGCCGCTGCTCGTCCCACGGCGGTCAACTTGCGGTGGGCGCTCGATCGCATGCGCCGCGTGGCCGCGCAAGCGCCCGGCGAGGGCGCCGCGCTGTGGGACCGGCTGAAGAGCGAGGCCACGGCGATCTGGGAGGAGGATCGCGCGATGTGCCGTAGCATCGGGGAAGCCGGTCTCCCGCTCGTGCCCGACGGCGCCGCGGTCCTTACGCATTGCAACGCCGGGGCGCTCGCGACCGGCGGTATCGGCACGGCGCTCGCCCCGGTCTACCTCGCCCACGAGGCGGGGCGGCGGGTGCACGTGTATGTGGACGAGACACGACCGGTGCTGCAGGGAGCGAGGCTCACGGCCTGGGAGCTCGCGCACGCCGGCATCCGGTGCACCGTGATCGCGGACGCGGCGGCGGGCGCGCTGATGCGGCAGGCGGAGGTCGACCTGACGCTCGTGGGCGCCGACCGCATCGCCGCGAACGGCGACTTCGCCAACAAGATCGGCACCTACGCGCTCGCCGTGCTGGCGCTCCATCACGGCGTGCCGTTCTACTGTGCGGCGCCGTCGACCACCATCGACGCGACGCTCGCGGACGGCGACGGCATTCCCATCGAGCAGCGCCCGGTCGAGGAAGTGAAGACGCTGGCGGGCCGGCCGATCGCGCCCGCCGCGGCGGACGCGCTGAACCCGGCGTTCGACGTCACGCCGGCGCGCTACGTGACGGGCTACCTCATGGAGCGCGGCCTCGTGAAGCCGCCCTTCGGGACCGACCCGTGAGCGCGGTGCTGGGGCTCGATCAGGGAACGACCGGCACCACCGCGCTCGTCGTGGCCGAGGACGGCCGGTTGCTGGGACGGGGCTACCGCGAGTTCACCCAGCATTTTCCGGCGCCGGGCGAAGTGGAGCACGACGCCGAGGAGATCTTCCGCGTCACCCTCGCGGCGGCGCGCGAGGCGTTGCAGCGGGCGCAGGTCGTGCCGGCGGCCCTCGGCATCACCAACCAGCGCGAGACCGTATGCGTGTGGGAGCGGGCCACCGGGCGCCCGCTGCACCGCGCCATCGTGTGGCAGGACCGGCGCACCGCGGCACGCTGCCGGCAGCTCGTGAAACAGCGCCGGGCGGCGCTGGTGCGGCAGCGCACCGGGCTCGTCATCGATCCCTACTTCTCCGCGACGAAGATCGAGTGGCTGCTCGCCAACGTGCCCGGCCTGGAGCAACGAGTCGCGTCGGGCGACGCCGTGTTCGGGACGATCGACGCCTGGCTCTTGTTCCGGCTGACCAACGGCAAGAGCTTCGCCACGGACCACACCAACGCGTCGCGCACCATGCTCTACAACATCGCGGCGCGGTCGTGGGACGACGACCTGCTGCGGCTCTTCGGCGTGCGCCGCGAGGCCCTCCCGGAGGTGCGGAGCTCGAACGGGTCGTTCGGCGTGTGCGAGCCCGAGCACCTCGGCACCGAGCTGCCGGTCGCCGGCATCGCGGGCGACCAGCAGGCAGCCCTCTTCGGCCACGGTTGCGTCGAGCCGGGGCAGGCGAAGAACACGTACGGCACCGGGGCGTTCCTACTCTTGAACACGGGGACGGAGCGGCCCATGTCGAAGCACGGGCTGCTGACGACGCTCGCCTGCGGCGCGCGCGGCGAGCCGGTGTACGCGCTCGAGGGCAGCGTGTTCATCGCGGGCGCCGCGGTCCAATGGTTGCGCGACGGCCTGCAGATCATCCGCCACGCCGCCGAGACCGAGCGCCTGGCGAGCGACGTCCCGGACACGGGCGGCGTGTACTTCGTCCCGGCCTTCGTGGGGCTCGGCGCCCCCCATTGGGAGCCGCGCGCGCGCGGCACGATCGTCGGCGTGACCCGCGGCACCACCCGGGCTCACCTCGCCCGGGCGGCGCTCGAGGCGATGGCGTTCAGCACGAAGGACGTGCTCGAGGCGATGACCGGAGAAGCGAAGCTTCACCTTCATGCCCTGCAGGTCGACGGCGGCGCGGCCGCGAACGACTGGCTGATGCAGTTCCAGGCGGACCTCCTGGGAGTGCCCGTGGCGCGGCCGGACGTGGTCGAGACCACCGCGCTCGGCGCCGCCGCCCTCGCGGGGCTGGGCGCGGGCGTGTGGCGCTCGCTCCAGGACTTCCTCGCCGGCCGGAAGTTCAAACGCTTTCTCCCGGGCGACGGGGCGCCGGCGGCACGGGCGCGGGAAGCCGAGTGGCGGCGGGCGGTCGCAACGGCGCTCCATTGGGCGACGGCGGGCAGCCGGTGAAACCCCTCGTCGCCGTGATCGGCGGCAGCACCTGCACCTCGGAAGAGGCGGAATGGGCGGGCGTGGTCGGGCGGCTCCTCGCCGAGCAGCAGGCGGTGCTCTTGTGCGGCGGCTTGGGCGGCGTGATGGAGGCGGCCGCGCGGGGCGCGAAACAGGCGCGCGGGCTCACCGTCGGCATCCTTCCCGGGAACGACCGCGCCGACGCGAATCCCTTCATCGACGTCCCGCTCGCGACTGGAATGGGGGAGATGCGCAACGCCCTGATCGTGCGGGCGGCACAGGCGGTGATCGCGATCGGGGGCGGGTGGGGGACGCTGTCGGAGATCGCCTTGGCGCAGCGGATCGGCACGCCGATCGTCGGCCTGCACGACGCCTTCCCGTCGGTGGTGGACATGCCGCGCGTGACCACGCCGGAGCAGGCCGTCCGCTGGGCGCTGGAGCAGGCGCGCGAAGGACAGGTATAATTGGGCATGAACGCCGGAGCGAAGTTCGCCATTGGGGCCGTGCTGATCGTCGGGGCGGTCGGGTATCTCATGGCCTCGGGCGTGAAGCAGACGGGCCAGTTCTTCCTCACGCCGAGCGAGCTCTCGCAGCGCGTCGCGGCGGACCCTTCCTTTTACAACCTGGGGATGAAGGTCGGGGCGCGGGTCGTGCCGGGAACCGTGGCGCGCGACCCCGCGGCGCAGACCCTCCGCTTCCAGATCACGGACGGCAGCGCCCGCTACCCCGTGGTGTTCCATGGCCTGCCTCCCGACACCTTCACGGACAGCGTGGAGGTCGTCGTGGAAGGCCGCCTCCAGCGGGACGGGGTGATCTACGCGACGGACGTGCTCGCGAAATGCGGGTCCCGCTACGAAGCGGTCCCTAAAGCGGCATGACCGTCCTCGGCAATCTGGCGTTGTGGGTCGCCTTCCTCGTCGGGATCTGGGGGGCGCTGACGGGCTTCGCGGGCGGGCTGCTCGGCCGCGCGGACCTCCAGCAGAGCGCGCGCCATGCCGTGTTCGCGATGTGCGCCGCCCTGGTGACGGCGGTGTTCGCGCTCGAGTGGGCGCTGTTCCACCACGACTTCAACGTCGAGTACGTCGCCGCCTACACCAGCCGTAATCTGCCGATCTTCTACACCTGGTCGGCGCTGTACGCGGGCCAGAAGGGGAGCCTGCTCTTCTGGGCCAGCGTGCTGTCGCTGTTCGGCTCGCTCGCTCTGACGTTCACGTCGCGCCGGCACGCGCCGCTGCTGCCGTACGTCGCGGGCGTCGTGTGCGCGGTGGCCGCGTTCTTCGTGACGGTGATGCTGTTCGCGGCGAACCCGTTCGCCCGGCTCGCCTTCACGCCGCTCGACGGCAACGGACTCAACCCCCAGCTGCAGAACCCGGGCATGGTGTTCCATCCGCCCATGCTCTACCTCGGCTACATCTCGATCACGATCCCGTATGCGTTCGCGATGGCGGCGCTGTTGTCGCGGCGGCTCGATACCGACTGGCTGGTCGCGATCCGCAAGTGGACGCTCGTGTCGTGGTTGTTCCTCTCGATCGGGCTGCTGCTCGGGATGTGGTGGGCGTACGTGGAGTTGGGCTGGGGCGGCTACTGGGCGTGGGACCCGGTGGAAAACGCGGCGCTGCTTCCCTGGCTCACGATGACCGCGTTCCTGCACTCCGTGATGATCCAGGAGAAGCGGGGGATGCTGAAGAAGTGGAACCTCGCGCTCGTGATCGGCTCGTGGCTGCTCTCCGTGATGGGGACCTTCATCACGCGCTCCGGCGTGATCTCGAGCGTCCACTCCTTCACGCAGTCGCCGGTCGGCTATTACTTCCTGGTGTTCCTCGTCGTCGCGGCGGCGGCGAGCTTCACGCTGTACGCGCGGCGGCTCCCGCTGCTCGATGCGGAAGCGCGGCTCGAGTCGATGGTGAGCCGGGAGGCGAGCTTCCTGTTCAACAACCTGCTGTTCGTGGGGATCGCGTTCTCGGTGTTGTGGGGGACGCTCTTCCCGATCCTCTCCGAGCTCGTGCAGGGGACGAAGGTCACCGTCGGCCCGCCGTTCTTCAATCAGGTCAACATCCCGCTCGGCCTCGCGCTGCTCGCCCTCACGGGGATCGGGCCGCTCATCGCATGGCGCCGGGCGTCGCTGCCGAACCTGAGACGGCAGTTTGCCGTGCCGGTGACCACCGGAGGCTTCGTCGGGTTGATTTTGCTGCTCGGCGGCATGCGCGACGGCTGGGCGCTGATGGCGATCGCGCTCGCCGGGTTCGTCGCGGCCACGGTCGCGCAGGAGTTCGCCCGCGGCGCGCGCGCGCGCCATCGCCAGTACGGTGAGCCGTACGCACTCGCGCTGGCGCGGCTCGTCGGCCGCAACCGCCGCCGCTACGGCGGCTACATCGTGCATACCGGTATCCTCATCCTCTTCATCGCCTTCGCCGGGATGGCGTTCAAGACGGAGACCCAGGTGACGCTGCGCCCCGGCGAGCGGGCCACGATCCGGAGCCCCTACGGCTGGACCTACCGCCTCACCCACCTGGGCATCTCGCAGTACGACGCGCTCAACCGCCAGGTCACGGCGGCGACGCTCGAGGTGGAGCGCGACGGCAAGCGGCTCGGCGTCCTGACGACCGAGAAGCGCCAGCACGTGGACGGCTTGGGCCGGCCCACGTTCCAGCCCTCGACCGAGGTCGGCATCAGGAGCGACCTGCGCGAGGACCTGTACGTGGTGCTGGGCGGCGTGGTGAACGGCACCGAGCAGGCGGTGTTCCGGTTCACCATCAATCCGCTGGTGTGGTGGGTGTGGTACGGGGGCGTGGTCCTGGTGGTGGGCGGGCTCGTGGTGATGTGGCCGGGCGGCGGGTCGCCGGCCGTGAAACGGGTGCAAGCAGGGTATGCGGTGCGCTTGGTGGGGGAGCAATGACGGCGGCTAGGCGGTTAGGCCCCAAAGGACTCCCTGACGGTCGCGGTTGGGCGGATAGAGGAATCGTCTCGCGCCGCGGATTCCTGGGTCTCGCGTTGGGATTTCTAACCGCCTATCCGCCTAACCGCCTAACCGCTCAAACTCCCGATTCTCTCCCCGGCACCGGCCCCTCGGGCAGGCTGTTTGACCCGGCGCGCGCCGGTCGCCCGCTCCCCCCTGTGACCGCACGCGACAACGACGCTGCGATCCAGGTGATCGAGAAGCAGCTGAAGTGCACGTGCGGGTGCAATCAGGACGTCTACACCTGCCGCACTACCGATTTCAGCTGCACCACGAGTCCCGCCATGCACCAGCGCGTGCTGCAGCTGGCCGACCGCGGCCAGAACGCCCAGGAGATCATCGACCAGTTCGTGCGCGAAAACGGCGTGCAGATCCTGATGGCGCCTCCCAAGCGCGGGTTCAACCTGGCGGGCTATTTCCTGCCCACAGTCCTGATCCTCGTCGCGGCTGCGGCGCTCGTGCTGGCGCTGCGCCGCTGGGCCCGCGCGGCGGCGGCGAGGCCCGCCGCTCCCGCTGCCCCGGCCGCGCTCGACGCCACGGCTGCCGAGCTCGAGCGCCTGCGGCGCGAGCTCGACCGTCTCCCCGGCTGATTCCTGCGATGCTCGAGTTCGTGGCGGGCGTGCTGCTCGCCGTCGGGGCGGTCTGCTACGTGCTGCGGCCGATCTTCCGGCCGGACCTCACTGACCGTGAACTGCCGGGGAAGGGAGAAGCGGGAAGGGGTAGCGAGGGGGAAGATCCGGATGATGATCTCTCCCCTCGCGCCGTCGCGTTGCGTGCGCTGAAAGAGATCGAGTTCGACCGTGCCACTGGGAAGCTGTCGGACGCTGACTACGACGCGCTGAAAGCGAAGTACGCGGCAGAGGCGTTGACGGCGCTGCGGGCCGAGGGGCCGGAGCCCCCTCCGAGCATTGCATCGCCCGTTTCTCGCGTCCCGCGACCGTCAGGGAGTCCTTCCGGGTTTCCCGCCTGTCCGGAGCACGGCCCTCGCCAGGAGCGGGATGCGGAGTTCTGCTCGGAGTGCGGCCGCCGTCTCGGATCCGCGCCGGGCTACTGCGCGCGCTGCGGGGCGGCCTTGGAGCACGACGCGCGCTACTGCCACGCCTGCGGCGCGCGCGTCGCCGCCTAACCCTTGCGTTTCCGACCGGTATCTCCTATCAGTGTCCGACCTTTCCACCGAGGGATGGCAGTGTGAGATCCGTCACGTTGCGGGTGCTGCTGGCGCTCGTCGCGCTGTCGACCGTGGCGTCGACCGCGGACGCGCAACGACGCGCCCGGCGGGGGCAGGCGCTCATCGGCGCGCCGCGACCTTCCGTGGGTTTCCGCATCGGCTATGACTTCGACGCGGATCACACCTTTTTCGGCGGGCAGTTCAACCTGCCGGTCGGGCGTCGCTGGACGCTCGTGCCCTCCGCCGAGTTCTATTTCGGGGTGACCGGAACGCCCTACCGCCTCAACGCCGACCTGAAGTACCACCCGCCGACGGCGTTCGGTCTGTTCTACTTCGGCGGCGGCTTCGCGTACTTCCATGCGAGCGGCGGGGGCGACGCGGGCGCCAACGCGTTCGCGGGGTGGGAGGGCCGGAGGGCGATGCCGTTCAAGCCGTTCCTGGAGGCAAAGCTCGTGTTCAGGGACAACACGTCCTTCAACGTGCTCGGCGGGCTCAGCTTCCCGCTCTAGAACTCGAAGCTTTCCATCTTCTTCAGCCCCACCCGCAGAGGAATCACCGTGGCTGCCGCGCACAGGGCTGCGGCCACGGTGAACCAGAACAGCATCCACGCGTCCACCACGACCGGTCGCCCCTCGTAGACCGCGTGGACGTACACGTAGACGGCCTGCCACAGCGCCACGATGACACCCGCGAGCAGTGCGATCGTCGCCATCATGTAGACCAACCCGCCGAACGACGTGGGGATCTGCGCCGCGTTCTCGGTCTCGAACTGGGGATAGAGGGCGCCGAAGCCGAGCGCCATCGCCGCGATCGCGAGGGTCAGGGCGAAGATCGTCGCGAGGCTCAGGATCATCATGAAGGGGGAGACCTCGAGCAACACGTCCGTGAGCCCGGTGAGGAGCATGGCCAGCACCAGGAGCGGCACGGTCCCCACCCAGTACTTGGACCAGAGGAGCGCCCGCAGATCGAGCGGGCTCGAGCGCAGCAGCCACATCTGGCGGCCCTCGAGCGAGACCGCCGGGAAGATGAAGCGGGCCGCGATCGACGCGAGCACGAACCCGGACAGGCCGAGGTTGAGAAACGAGACCAGGGTCACGTAGAAGAATCCCACCGGCTCGCCGCGATGCAGCGGCAGCGCCTTGATGTTGAACAGGTACACGACGACGAGGACGGCGAGCAGGATCAGCTGGCTCCACTGTGTGGTGTCGCGGAAAAACAGCTTCACGTCCTTGAGCACGAACTCCCGCTTCGCGACGGGCAGCGGCAGCAGCAGCGTGCCCACCGTCCAGCGCCAGAACGTGCCGCGCACGAACCGCTCAGCCCCCTCCTGCGCCTTGGTGTACCCGGTGGCGAACAGCTCCCGATGCAGCAGCCCGCCCAGGGTCACGAACGCCGCGGCCGTGCTCCACAGCAGCAGCAACGGCAGGGGATCGAAGTTGTGTCGCAGGAAGCCCATGATCGCCTTCGCCGCCCACTCGCTCGGGAGGAACGGCGAGGTGGGCGTGCGCAGCACCGTGATGAAGTCCAGCAGGTTGCGGAACCCCTCCGGGCGCGCCAGCTGCTCGGGGCGGATCAATCGGAACAGGAGGATCACCCCCGCCGCGGCCCCGAGCGCGACGATCGACAGCAGGTCGCGCGTGCGCCGCGCGGGGAAGACGTTCACGAGCACCAGCGTGATGGCGCTGCCGGCGACGGCCGGCAGCGCCAGCATCGGCAGGAGCGTGAGCACGGCGACCGGCAGGAAGACCAGGCCACCGCGGTAGATCACTCCGTACGCCGTGAGGATGGGGACCGCCATCAGCGCCACCATCCACGAGGAGTGCAGCAGCGTCTCGCCCAGCTTCGCGAGATAGAGGCGCAGCCAGTCCACGGGCGCCGACACGAGGAGGTCCAGGTCCTTGGCGAGAAAGAAGCTCGACAGCGCGGTGATGACGTTCGAGAGCACGAGGATGGAGATGAAGGAGAGCAGCACCAAGCCGAGCAGCTTGCCGGCGAGCAGCGGCCCGAGGTCTTCGACGCCGCGGAAGTACTTGAGGATGCGGTACAGCACGCCGTACACGCCGGTCCAGAAAGCGAGCCCGACGAGGGCGAGGATGAGGAGCTTGCCGCTGCCGCCCCGGTCCCGCTCCTCGCGGACGCGCTGCAGCGCGGTGCGCCACTTCGGCTGGAGCACGTGGCGCAGGGACGGCTGCTTCACCGGCCCAGCACCTCGGCCAGCTCGCGCGCCTCGACGCCGCCCGTGAGTTTGAGGAACAGCTCTTCCAGGCTCGCGTCCCCCGCCTGGTGTTGCCGCCGCAGATCCGCGACCGTGCCGCTCGCCACGATGCGGCCGTGCTGCATGATGGCGACCTGATCGCACATCGCCTCGGCGACTTCCAGCGTGTGCGTGCTCATCAGCACGGTCCCGCCTTTGCCGACGAACTGGCGGAAGATGTTCTTGAGCAGGCGGGCGGCCTTGGGGTCGAGCCCCACCATCGGCTCGTCCACGACGATGCACTCCGGCCGGTGGATCAGGGCGCTCGAGATGATCAGCTTCTGGCGCATGCCGTGGCTGTACGCCTCGACCAGCTCGTCCTTCCAGCTCGTCAGCTCGAACACCTCGAGCAGCTCGGCGATGCGGCGCTCCACGACGTCGCCTTCCTGGCCGTACAGTCCCGCGACGAACCGCAGGAACTCGGCCCCCGTGAGCTTGTCGTACACGAACGGGCGGTCCGGGATGAAGCCGAGCCGCAGCTTCGCGGCCAGCGGCCTCTGGTGCACGTCGTCCCCGCCCAGGAGGACCCGGCCCTGGCTGGGCCGCAGGATGCCGGCGATCATGCGCAGCGTCGTCGTCTTCCCGGCGCCGTTCGGCCCCAGGAAGCCGTACAGTACGCCCCGCGGGACGTGGAGCGTGATGTCGTCCACCGCTACGAAGCTGCCGTACAGCTTGGTGAGGCTCTCCAGGCGGATCATAGCACCTCGAGCTTCAGCTTCCCGATCATCCGGACCAGCTCGACCTGCCGGGCGAGCCCCCCGACGACGAAGCGCAGATGCGTCGCGTCGGCGGGGAACTGGTCGAGCGTCGGGTCCACCGCGACCCAGTCGCCGAGCCACACTTCGGGCCAGGCGTGATAGTAGAAGCGGCCGTCGAGATGGACGAGGCCCGCGGCCGCGCGCGCCGGGAGTCCCGCCGCCCGCGCCAGCGCCACGTACAGCACGGTGTGCTCGTTGCAATCACCGCGCCGCGCCGCGAGCACCTGCACCGCGCTCGGCACGCTCACCGTGAGACGTTTCTCCACGTGGCCGTACACCCAGTGGGTGAGGCGCTCCGCGACCCGCGCCGGGTCGCGCTCCCGCCCCGCGAGCTGGCGCGCCTGGGCGCGGACGCGAGCGTCGCCGCTCTGGATGAGCGGCTCGGGGAGGAGATAGGGCCGGAGCGCCGTGTCCGCGGCCGGGAGCCGGTACGTGGCCGCAGGGACGTCCTGGCGGCGCACCTCCAGGGTGTCCCCGCGGAGCCGCTGCGCTCCGCCCGCGAGATCGAGCCCCGCGAGCGACACGCCGGAGAGCCGCACGCGCAGCGTCCCCACGTCGGCGGGGGCGCCGCGGATGCGCGCCGCGATCGCCGTCGTGGCCACGATGTCGCCCACGCCGGGCTCGGCGCTGGCGCGCGCCACGCGAGCGGTGTCGCGGCGGCGGAAGTTCTCGTAGGCGATCTCGAACGGCGACCGCTCCATCGTGAACCCCACGGGGCTCGCGGCGCGCACCACGCGGCCCTGGGCGTCGATCCAGGCGCTCGTCTCAACCCCGTTCGCCTCCTGATCGATGCGGAACGCCCGCACCGTGTCGAACCGCACGGGGACCCACGCCATCGCCGTGGAATCGTAGTCCGCGCTGTCCGCGACCACGAGCGTCGACTCCGCCGCGATCGTGACGGCGACGTCGCGCTCGGCGAGCAAGAGCGGGTCGAACGTGCGGATCGTGTAGCGGCTCCCGGACTTCAGCTCGGCACCGAAGGCGAGGCGTAACGGCAACACGGTCGGCAGCACGATAGGGCGCGTGAGCCGCACGCGCGTCGTCTGGGTGTCCCCGGCGGACACGAGCGTGATGACGAGCACACTGTCGCCCACCACGTCGCCGTGCGCCGTGAAGCGACCGATGTCGCCGTCGAATTCGGCGGTGACGGACTCGAGGCGCAAGGCGCGGGAGAGCGCCGCGTCGCTCTTCGCCGTGGTGCGGTGCAGCCTGCCCAGCGCCGGGACGTCCATCGTCAGCACGTCCTGCACGCGGATCGCGTTGGCCAGGGTGTCGACGGTGGACGAGGCGAAGCCCACCTGTTGGCCGCCGAGGTCGAGGCGGTAGTACACGGCGCCGGGCGGTACCGAGAGCGCAGCCTCCGCGAGGCGCGCCCCGGTAGTGCGGAAGAACTCGCGCTTCACGAGCCACCCCAGCGACGCGCCCCACGCGGCGAAGATCGCGATCGCCCAGCCCCGGCGGGTCACGACTCCGCCGACCCCGCGCGCCGCAGCGCCCCCTCGAACGCCTCCCGGTCCTCGGGCGACTCCACGACGATGGAAACGCTCGACGGATAGGCGGCGGTCTCGGCGTGCGTCTTGAGGACGGTGACCATGATCTCGGCGGCGGTTTCGATCGAGAGGTTGCCGGCCCCGATCCCGAGCGGCGGCACGGTGAGGTGGGCGAACTCCCACTCCTGCGCCTGGTGCAGCGCCGAGAGCCAGGCCCGGGCCACGCCGGTGGCGGAGACCGGCTCCGTGTCGCTCCGAATGACGGCGTGGATCACGAACTCCGCAGGCAGGTCGCCGCCGCCGCCCGTGACGACCGCCGAACCGACCGCGAGATCCTTGTGCAACCGCAGCCGGCCCACGAACTCCGTCCCGCCCACCTGCTCCAGGCGGCGCACCATGGGCGTCGTCGGGTCGAGGCGCGTGGTGGCGGGGCGGACGATGGCGTCGCAGGCGAGAAACGCCAGATCGTCCACGACCACGCGGATCACCTGCCCGCGGCCTCCCGCGAGCGGCGGTACATCTGCGTCGCGTCGGCCGGGCGGTTCAGCCGATCGAGCACGATGCCGCAGCCGTACAGCGCCTTCGCGTTCCCCGGCTCGAGCTCGGCCGCGCGCTCGAATGCCGTGAGGGCCCCGGCGAGGTCGTCCACGTGGTTCAGCGCCTCGCCCAGGTAATACCACGCCGCCGTGCGCCCCGGATCGAGCTCCACGACGCTCTTGAACTGGGCCGCCGCCTCGATCCACAGGCCCTTGCGGGACAGGACCAGGCCAAGCGTGGCCAGGGCGTCCATGTTCCCCGGCTCCAGTCGCAGCGCGCGCTCGAGATCGCGCTGCGCGGCGGTGTAGTGCCGGCGCCCACACAGCACCTCGGCCCGCTGCAGCAACAGCCCCACGTTGTCGGGCTCTCGCGCCACCAGCTCGTCGAGGCCGGGCGCCGCGGTCGCCGCCCCCGCGGGCGCCTCCCCCTCCGGCGCGGCGGGCGGCGCGGGATCCGGCAGCTCGGCGCGGATCGGCGGCGGGAGGCCCGCGCGCGCGACCTCGGCGGGCGTCGCAATCGTGCTGTTCTCGGAGAGCGACTCGGCCTCCTCGAGCAGCTCCGCCGCCACCCGCGCCCGGTCGGCCGCCGACTGCCACCGCGGCTCGCGCTTGTGGATCACCCGATCACCTCGTTCCTGAGCCATGCCAGGTAGCGGTCCAGCCCGCGCTCGATGGGCAGCGCCAGCAGCTCCGGCACCGCGTAGGGGTGCCGCTCGCGCACCGCCGCGGCGAGCGCGTCCCACCGCGACGCATCGGTCTTCAGCACCACGAGCACCTCGTTCTCCTCCCTCAGCTCACCCTCCCAGCGGTAGATCGACCGCGCTCCGGGCACGAGCGTGCCGCACGCCACCAGCCGCTCGGCCACCAGCGCCGTCACGAGCCGGCGGGCGTCCTCCTCGGTGGCGAGGGTGGTCAGCACGACCAGCGCGGCCGGCGCCATGGGGGAGGGCTAACGTAGGAAACCGGCGGGGGTTAAGCAAGAGATTGGGGAGAGTTGACCTGAGCACCGTGCGCTATCTAGGCTACGAGTCTATGTCCAGCGAGTCGCTCGTCGTCCGTGGGGCGCGCGAGCACAACCTCAAGAACATCACCGTCGAGATTCCGCGGAACGCCCTGACGGTGATCACGGGGCTCTCCGGGTCCGGCAAGTCCTCGCTCGCCTTCGACACCATCTACGCCGAAGGGCAGCGCCGCTACGTCGAGTCCCTCTCCGCCTACGCGCGCCAGTTCCTCGGCCTGATGGAGAAGCCCGACGTCGACGCGATCGAGGGCCTCTCGCCCGCCATCTCGATCGAGCAGAAGACGGCGGGCTCGAACCCGCGCTCCACGGTCGGCACCATCACCGAGGTGTACGACTACCTGCGCCTGCTGTGGGCGCGGACAGGGACGCCGCACTGCCCCCGCGACGGCTCGCCGATCGAGCGGCAGAGCGCGTCGCAGATCACCGACCTCGTGCTCGCCTGGCCCGAGGGCACGAAGATCGAGGTGCTCGCTCCGCTCGTGCGCGGACGCAAGGGCGAGTTCCGCGACGTGTTCGAGGGGGCCCGGAAGCAGGGGTTCGTGCGGGTGCGCGTGGACGGCGAGACCTACGACCTCTCGGGCGTCCCCAAGCTGCAGCGCCGCCAGAACCACGACGTCGCCGTCGTGGTCGACCGGCTGGTGGTGCGCCGGGCGGACCGGGGCCGGCTGGCGGATTCCATCGAGACCGCGCTGCGCGCGGCCGACGGCGTGGTGGAAGTCGTGCAGCATCGCGCCGGCGGGCCGAAAGCGACGCTGTTCTCGGAGCGCTACGCTTGCCCCACGTGCGGGCTCTCGCTCCCCGAGCTCGAGCCGCGGCAGTTCTCGTTCAATTTGCCGTTCGGCGCGTGCCCCGAGTGCTCCGGCCTCGGCACCCGCCGGGAGGTGAACGCCGATCTGATCCTCGGCGACCCGAGCCTGTCGATCCTCGAGGGCGTGATCCTGCCGTGGGGTGAGCCGAGCGGCTATGTGCGGAAGGTGATTCTGCCGACGCTCGCCCGCACCTTCAAGTTCGATCTCAACGCGCCCTGGAAAGACCTGCCGGCGGCCGCGCGCAAGGCGCTCTTGTACGGCGCGCCCGGCAGGACGCTCACCTACCAGTACGCGAGCGAGCGGTTTCAGGGCTCGTACCAGTCGAGCTGGGAAGGCGTGCTGAAGCACGTGGAGCGGCGTTACCGCGAGACGGCGTCCGACAGCGTGCGCGAGCAGCTCGAGGAGTACATGGTGGAGCAGCCGTGCCCTGCCTGCGGCGGCAAGCGGCTGCGCCCCGAAAGCCTCTCCGTCCTGGTCCACGGCCGCAGCATCGGAGACGTCGTGGAGCTGTCCGTCGCCGACGCGCTGGCGTTCTTCGAGGGCGTCCCGCTGCGGCGCAACGGCCGCCCCGGACTCGACCCCGACATCGCGGGGCCGATCCTCAAGGAGGTGAAGGACCGGCTGCGCTTCTTGAGGAACGTGGGCCTCGACTACCTCACCCTCGGCCGCTCGGCGGCCTCGCTGTCGGGTGGGGAGGCGCAGCGCATCCGCCTCGCCACGCAGATCGGCAGCCGTCTCGTCGGCGTGCTCTACATCCTGGACGAGCCGTCCATCGGCCTCCACCAGCGCGACAACGCGCGGCTGCTCGACACCCTCAAGGAGCTGCGCGACCTCGGCAACAGCGTGCTCGTCGTGGAGCACGACGAGGAGACGATCCGCACGGCGGACCACGTCGTGGATTTGGGGCCGCGCGCCGGGCGCCACGGAGGCGAGGTGGTCGTCGCGGGCCGGCTGCGCGAGGTGCTGCAGCACGCCGACTCCCTCACGGCGCGCTACCTGCGCGGCGAGCTCCGGATCCCCGTGCCTCCGCGCCGCCGCCTCCCCGACGGCGAGCGGGTGCTGCGCGTCGTCGGCGCGCGGCAGCACAACCTCAAGGACCTGACGGTCGAGTTTCCGCTCGGCCTGTTCGTCGCGGTGACGGGCGTGTCGGGGTCCGGGAAGTCGACCCTCGTCAGCGACATCCTGTACCGCGCGCTGGCGCGCCAGTTCTACCGCGCCCGGGTGGTCCCGGGCGCGCACGACCGCATCGAGGGGCTCACCCACGTCGACAAGGTGATCGACATCGATCAGAGCCCGATCGGCCGGACGCCGCGCTCCAACCCCGCGACCTACACGGGCCTGTTCACGCCGATCCGCGAGCTGTACACCTACCTCCCCGAGTCGAAGATCCGCGGCTACGGCCCGGGTCGCTTCTCCTTCAACGTCAAGGGAGGACGCTGCGAGGCGTGCCAGGGCGACGGCCTCGTGAAGGTCGAGATGCACTTCCTCCCGGACGTCTACGTCCCGTGCGAGGTCTGCAAGGGGCGGCGCTACAACCGTGAGACGCTGGAAGTGCGCTACAAGGGAAAGTCCATCGCGGACGTGCTGGACATGACGGTGGCCGACGCCCTCGAATTCTTCGAGAACCAGCCGCGCATCCGCGCGAAACTCGAGCTGCTCAACGACGTAGGACTGGGATACATCCACTTGGGCCAGTCCGCCACGACGCTCTCGGGGGGCGAGGCGCAGCGCGTCAAACTGGCCACCGAGCTGGCCAAACGCGACACCGGCCGCACCCTCTACATCCTCGACGAGCCGACGACGGGCCTCCACTTCGAGGACGTGCGCCTGCTCCTCGAGGTGCTGCATCGCCTGGTGGACAAGGGGAACACCGTCGTCGTGATCGAGCACAACTTGGACGTCGTCAAGACCGCCGACTGGGTGATCGATCTGGGTCCCGACGGCGGGGATGCCGGTGGCACGGTCGTGGCGGCGGGCAGCCCCGAGCAGGTGACGCGGGTGAAGGCGTCCTACACGGGGCAGTTCCTGCGCAAGGTGCTGGCGGTGGCGGACTAGTGGCATAAGTTGAACCGGGAATGGAAGACATCCTTCTGATGGTGCTCGTCTTCGGCGGCGGGATCACCATCGCGCTCGCGTTCTCACCCATCGGCCGGGCGGTGAGCGAGCGCCTCCGCGGCGGCCCGCCGCGGGACCGCGCCGACGCGGCGCAGCTGGACGAGGTCGTGACCGAGCTGCAGGAGGTGCGCCGCGAGCTGTCGGAGCTGTCCGAGCGGATGGACTTCACGGAGCGCCTGCTCGCCAAGCAACGTGAGGCTGAGCGGCTCGCGCCGCCGCACTGAGCGGGGGGGAGGCATGGAAGGCGTCGTCGCGCTGCTGATTCCCATCGTCGCCGTCAGCGGCTTCTTTGCCTGGATGATCTCCCTCTCCCCGGTGGGCAAGGCGTTCGCCGAGCGGCTGCGGGGCGGCACCGGGCCGTCGGGCGGCGCGGCGGCGAGCGACGCGGTGCTCCAGGAGCTGGAGCAGCTGCGTCACGAGGTGGCGGAACTGGCGGAGCGGGTAGATTTTACGGAGCGGCTGCTCGCGAAACAGCGCAACGGCGAGCGGCTCGCGCCGCCCGCGTGAGCGGGCGGAAACCCCCGGTGTGGGAAAGGCGTACAGCGTCCGCATGATGCAAACGCCGCCGGCGTTCCCGCCATTCCCGGCGCCGCCGGGCCTGGACCCGAACTTCCTGATCAACCAGGTGGCGCCGTTGATTGGCTTCGTCGTGGTGGTCGTGGTCGGTGCCATGGCCTTGCGGTGGCTGTTCCGCTCACCGGTGGGCGAGGCGCTGGCGGAGCGGATTCGCGAGGGGAGCCGCCGGCGGCGGCACTGGAAGGGGCTGGGCGGGGAGTGGATGGACGCGCCGGCCGAAGGAGCCGAGGCCGAGCGCCGCGTGGCCGCGCTCGAGGAGCGCGTGTCGGCGCTCGACGGCCAGGTCGCGGAGATGGCGGAGCGGTTAGATTTCGCCGAGCGGCTGCTCGCCGAGCGGCGCGAGCGCAAGTTGGGCGCGGGTCAATGAAGATCCGCCGGCACGTCGAGGAGCACCATGGGGATCTTTGACCGTCTCTCCACGCTGATCCGGTCGAACATCAGCGACCTGATCGCGCGCGCGGAGAACCCGGAGAAGATGCTGAACCAGCTGATCGTGGACATGCGGAGTCAGCTGGCGAAGGCCAAGCAGCAGGTGGCGGGCGCCATCGCGGACGAGAAGCGGCTCGCGGCCCAGGTCGAGCAGGAGAAGAAGAGCGCCGAGGACTGGGAGAAGCGCGCGGTGCTGGCGGTGCAGGAGGGGCGCGACGACCTGGCGAAGCAGGCGCTGCTGCGGCACAACGAGCACGCGCAGGCGGCCGTGCAGCTGCACGAGACGTGGGTCAAGCACCGGGAAGAGACGGAGAAGCTGAAGCTGTCACTGCGCCAGCTCAACGATCGGATCGAGGACGCGAAGCGCAAGAAGAACATCCTGATCGCGCGCGCCAAGCGCGCCGAAGCGCACAAACGGATCCAGGAGACGATGTCCTCGATCGGCGACCAGGGGGTGTTCGAGACGTTCGAGCGGATGGCCGAGCAGATCGAGCACGAGGAGCGCAAGCTCATCGCCGCGGCCGAGGTGCACGAGGACCTCTCCGGCGACTCGCTCGTGAAGCAGTTCCAGGCGCTGGAGGGCCGCGCCGACACGGACCAGCAGCTGCTCGCGCTGAAACAGAAGCTGGGACTGCTCCCCGCGGGCTCGCCCGCCGCAGCCAAGCAGCTCGGGAAGGGCGCGAAGGAAGCCGAGCTCGTCCAGGACGACGACGCCGAGCCGTCCCGCTGAGCACCCGATGGGTAGGCCTCTTGTGCGCGGTGGTCGGCACGGTGGCGGTGATCGCCGGGGCGGGCGTGTTGATCGTGCCGCCCGTCATCGATCAAACGCAGGCGCTGCTCTCGGGGCTGCCCCAGACGCTGACCGACATCCAGAACGTGATCGCCCGCTGGGCGAGCGACTATCCGGTGTTGCGGCGCACGGAGCTCGCGGACCCCCAGTCGGGCATCATCGCCCGGGTCGTCAACGACGCGGCGGACTTCCTGCGCGGCTCGCTGCTCCCCTACGTGCGGGCGGGCGGCAAGCTCTTCATCGAAGCGGCGAGCGTCGTGGTGATGGCGCTGTACCTCGCGCGCCAGCCGCGGCTCTACCGCGACGGGATCCTGTCGCTCGTCGCCCCCAAGCATCGTCACGTGGGCGCGCGCGTGCTCGACGACGCCGGCGCGACCCTCCGGGCCTGGGTCGTCGGCCAGCTGCTCGCGATGGTCGTGCTCGCGGTGTTCACCGCGCTGGGGCTGTGGGTGCTGCGCGTGCCGTACTGGCTCGCGTTCGGCATCTTCACCGGACTCGTCGCGATCGTGCCGTTCTTCGGGACCCTCGTATCCACCCTGCTGCCCGCCCTGTTCGTCCTCGGGACCGGCAATTGGCTGCAGGCGCTGGCGGTCGCGGCCTGGGGCGTGGCGGTGCACTTCTTCGAGGCGAACCTCATCGCCCCGCTCATCATGGAGAAGAAGGTCGCGCTGCCGCCCGTGCTCACGATCGCCAGCGTGCTCGTGATGGGCACGCTGCTCGGCGCCATCGGGCTCGTCGTGGCGGTCCCCGTGCTCGCCGTGTCGATCGTGTTGGTACGGCACATCGTGCAGGGCGAGCTGTACGGCGACGCGACCCACCTCGAGCCGGCCGTGCTGCGCGCGAGCGGCGAGTTCCGGGGCTCAGGCACGCTCGCGAAGACCCAAACCTCCGCGTGATGCTCACGCCCCAGCGCCACAGCTTCCTGATCATCGCGGACGGGCAGTTCGGCCCGCTCACATCGAAGACCGCGAACTCCTGCATCCGCTACTTCCCCGAGCGGATCGTGGCGGTGTTCGATCGCGCGCAGGGCGGCAAGACCGTCGAGGACGTGCTCGGCTTCGGCGGCCGCATCCCGGTGGTGGGAGATTTCGCGCAGGGCCTCGCCCTGGGTGCGACGGCGGTGCTCGTGGGCATCGCGCCCGCGGGCGGGCAGCTGCCGCCGGAGTGGCGCGGCTGGCTGCGGGCGGCGATCGAGCGCGGCCTCGAGCTGTGGAGCGGCCTGCACACGTTCATCGGCGACGATGCGGAGCTCGGCGCCCTGGCGCGCGCGCGCGGCGTCCGCATCCTCGACGTGCGCAAGCCGCCCGCCGACCTGCCCATCGCCGACGGCCGCGCGGCGGAAGTGGACGCCGCCGTGATTCTCACCGTCGGCTCCGACTGCAATGTCGGCAAGATGACGGCCCAGCTGGAGCTGCGCGACGAGTTGCTGCGGCGCGGCCACCGCGCGCGCTTCGTCGCCACGGGGCAGACGGGCATCTTCATCGAGGGCTGGGGCATCGCGGTGGATGCGGTCGTCGCCGACTTCGTCGCGGGCGCGGCCGAAGCGCTCGTGCTCCGGGCCGCGGCGGACGCGGACATCGTGCTGGTCGAGGGACAGGGCAGCCTCGTGCACCCCGGCTACTCGGGCGTCACGCTCGGCCTGCTGCACGGCTGCTGCCCGGACGCGCTGATCCTCTGCCACCAGGCGACGCGGGAGTGGATCGGCGACTATCACGGCCGCGAGCCCTGGGTGAAGATCCCCCCGCTGCCCGAGCTGGTCGAGCTGTACGAGCGCGCGGCCGCCCCGGTGCGCCCGACGAAGGTGATCGGGATCTGCCTCAATACGTTCGACCTGAGCGAAGCGGCGGCGCGGGCCGCGGTAGAGCGCGCCGCGCGCGACACCGCGCTCCCCGCCACCGATCCCGTGCGCTTCGGGGCCGCGCCGCTCGTCGAGGCCATCGTGCGGCGGACGAGCGCCGGCAAACGGGGGTCGGTCGGGACGCGGGCGTGATGCGGGTCCCGCGACGCTTCGATGCGCGCGGCGGTGATCTGATGCCGGTCGAAGAGCGCCGCGCCGTAGTCTCGCGGCATGTGCGCGGCGGACCGCCCCCTCCCCCTCCTGGTCGTGGCGGACGCGGGGGCGCGGCTGGTGCGCCGCGGGCTCGTGGCGCCGGGCGACGCGGCGCGCTGGCACGGCGCGCGCGTGGCGGTGTTCCGCCGCGGCCCGGTGGTGTGCGAGCTGCCAGCGGCGCGCGTTGACGCTCCTTCTCGCGCTCCCTACCTTCCCCGCGACTCACAGCCCGCGAGGGCGCACCCTGTCTGTCATCCCGGAGCTCGCCGGTTTGCGCCGCGCATGACGCTCGCGCTCTACAACACGCTGACCCGCCGCGTCGAGCCGTTCCAGCCGCTCGCGCCCCCCCGGGTCACGCTCTATACCTGCGGGCCCACCGTCTGGAACTACGCGCACCTCGGGAACTTCCGCACGTTCCTGTTCGAGGACCTGCTGCGCCGCTACCTCGAAGCGTCGGGCTACGACGTGTTCCACATCATGAACCTGACGGACGTGGACGACCGCACGATCAAGGCGGCGCGGGCCGCCGGCACCACGCTGCGCCGGCACACGGAGCCGTTCGTGCGCGCGTTCTTCGAGGACCGCGACTACCTGCGCCTGCGGCCGGCGCACGTCCATCCGCGCGCCACGGAGTCGGTGCCGGCGATGATCGTCCTCGTCCGCCGCCTGCTCGACAGAGGGGTCGCCTACCAGGGGGACGACGGGTCGGTGTACTTCGCGATCGACCGGTTCCCGGGCTACGGCCGGCTTTCCCGCCTCGACCGGCGCGAGATCAAGGTGGGCGCGCGCGTGGCGAGCGACGAGTACGCCAAGGAGGACCCGCGCGACTTCGCGCTCTGGAAGAAGGCGGGCCCCGACGACGACGCCGTGGGCGCGGCATGGGACGCGCCGTTCGGCCGGGGCCGCCCCGGGTGGCACCTCGAGTGCTCCGCCATGTCGCTGTACGAGATCGGGACGCGGTTCGGCGTGGAGACGCTCGACATCCACGCGGGCGGCGTGGACCTGATCTTCCCGCACCACGAGGACGAGATCGCCCAGTCGGAGGCGGCGACGGGGCGGCCCTTCGCGCGCTGGTGGCTGCATGGGGAGTTCCTCAACGTGCGCGGCACCAAGATGTCGAAGCGGTTCGGCAACTTCCTCGCCGCGCGGGACCTGCGGGAGCAGGGCGTGGATGCGGCGGCCGTGCGGCTCCTCTTCTGGCAGACGCACTACCGCAAGCCGCTCGACTTCACCGATGAGGCGCTCGCCGCGGCGGGTGAGGGCGTGAAACGACTGGGGGATTTCCGGTCGCGGTTGGTCGGGGAAGGGGGAAGGGAGAGGGGGGAAGGGCGGCTCGCCGAGCTGGCCGCCGAGTTCGAGGCGGACTTCCGGGCGGCGCTGGACGACGATCTCAACGCCCCCCAAGCCTGCGCGGCGCTGTTCCAGCTGGCGCATGCGGGCAACCGGGCGCTCGATGCCGGAGCGGGCGGAGCCGCGGCGGCGGTCGCGGCGCTCGACCGGGCGATGGCGGTGCTCGACGTACTGCCCACGCCGCGGACCGCCGAGCCCGACCTGGCGCGGTGGATCGAGGCCCAGGTCGCGGCCCGGGAGCGGGCCCGTAAGTCCAAGGATTTCAAGGAGGCGGACCGGATTCGCGGGGCCCTCCTCGCTCGCGGGGTGGAGCTCGAGGACACTCCCACCGGGACCAAGTGGCGGGTCGTCTAAGTTCTTCGCGGCACGTCCCTTGCGTGAGTCGCCGCGCCTGTTTAAGCTACCAGTCTGGGAAATTCAGCGTCGACCAGCTGACGTAGCTCAACTGGTAGAGCAGCGGTTTTGTAAACCGCAGGTTAAGGGTTCGAGTCCCTTCGTCAGCTCACGTTGCCGAAGAGATGTCGTGCGCCCCGACCGTGACCGGAGGATCAACACACCCCGCGCTCCGAGAAACGCGGGGTGCGTTGTCAGTAGGGGCGACGAGACGGGTGCGACTGGGAGAGTCGTTGGGGGAAACGGAACCGAGGCGCTTCGTGGTGGGGTGCCCGAGTGGCCAAAGGGAGCAGACTGTAAATCTGCCGCGCTTACGCGCTACGAAGGTTCGAATCCTTCCCCCACCACTCGGCACGCGGGCGTAGCTCAGTTGGTAGAGCATCAGCCTTCCAAGCTGAGGGTCGCGGGTTCGAGCCCCGTCGCCCGCTCTGTCGCTCGCGTAGCTCAGTCGGTAGAGCGCGTCCTTGGTAAGGACGAGGTCACCGGTTCAATCCCGGTCGCGAGCTTTCGAAACCGGAAGGCCGTCACGAGGGAACGTCACGAAGCAACGTGACGGGAAGGCGTCACGCGGGAACGTATCACGGTTCTCTGTAACGGTGCTTCGGGACGACGTTTCCGTGACGATGTTCTGAAACGTTTTTAGGGGATTCCATGGCCAAGGCTAAATTTGAACGGACGAAGCCGCACGTGAACGTGGGGACGATCGGGCACGTGGACCACGGCAAGACGACGTTGACGGCGGCGTTGACGAAGGTGGCGGCGGAGAAGGGGCTGGCGACCTACGTGACCTACGATCAGGTGGCGAAGGCGTCGGAGTCGCAAGGCCGGCGCGACGCGACGAAGATCCTGACGATCGCCACGAGCCACGTGGAGTACGCCACGGCGGCGCGCCACTACGCGCACGTGGACTGCC
>WNGR01001045.1_pt1 | contig 36437 bp, 35 predicted proteins | sample 5407581 | NCBI WGS metagenome assembly WNGR01 (sample SAMN13153383, study PRJNA577476) | soil metagenome | isolation source: 80 cm soil or saprolite under Garry oak tree replicate 2 | place: USA:California | collected 2016-06-15 | reverse complement strand
CTTTGCCCGGTTGCTTGGCCATTTCAGCAGACTGCCCGGCTCCGTAGAGTGAATTAAACCGGTAGGGACTGACATAGTGTAACGGGTCGCGATCTTTTCCGTTAACTTTCTCAAATTAGCCTCGGTCATTTACCACCCTGTTTCTCAGATTCCTTCAGCAAGCGCGGAGCAAACGAGCATCCCGGCCGATGCATCCTGAGCCTTTTCGCTCCCTGTCTTCCCCGATTCCAGTTGAGAGCGGCGTGGCACGCTACGAAAATAGGTCGCGACCGCAGCACGCGCTTACCTTTGTGCGTTATCATTGCCCTCGAATCCATAACTGTAGGAGTCCTAGATGCGCCTTAAGCGGCCAGTTCTGACCTACCTCCTTCTTTCGCTGACGTGCACCTTCGCGGAAAGTCAGCAACCTTCGGTCCAGCAGGACTCCCGTTCTGCCAAATCCGCCCGCAGCGAGAGCAACGCCACGGAGCCGTACGTATTTGAGCTGGTTCAAAACAAGATCGCGTTCGAAGCTGATGGTAAGGGTTACCGCGACCTGGTGATGAGAGCCCGCGTCAAGTCTGAATCGGCCGTTCGAGAATTTGGTCTTCTGATCTATCCTTTTGCGGCAAGTTTTGAAACCGTTCAAATTCCTTACGTTCGCGTTCGCAAGCCCGACGGAAGCCTCGTTGAAACACCTGCCTCGGATGTTCAGGAACTCGACTCCGCCGTCAGCCGCGAAGCACCGATGTATACCGATCAGCGGGAAAAGCATGTCGCCGTCAAATCTCTTTCCGTCGGCGATACGTTGGAGGTCAATGTTCACTGGACAATCCATGATCCCATCGCCCGAGGCCATTTTTGGTACGATCATTCTTTTTTTCGTGATGGTGTTTGTCTTAAGGAAATTCTGGAAATTGATGTACCGCACAATCTTCCAGTCAAATTGCGCAATCCCGACTTTCAACCTTCTGTCCAGGACGACGGCGCTCGGCGCGTATACACGTTTGAGAACGTAAATCTCAAGAGGAAGGAAGAATCCAAAATTCCCGCGTGGGAGAAAGGCTACAAAGGCGTCCCGCCTCCGGACGTTCAAGTTTCATCCTTTTCTTCCTGGAAAGAGGTGGGCGACTGGTTCGAGGCTTTGGTCAAACCAAAGTCGGCGGCAACCCCCGAAATCCGCTCGAAGGCGGAAGAACTGACCAAAGGCAAGACAACCAACGAGGACAAAATACGCGCGCTCTACGACTTCGTCTCAACGCGTTTTCGTTATATCGGGATCGACCTAGGTCTCAGTCGTTACACTCCTCATTCCGCCGCTGAGGTTCTTGCCAACCGCTACGGGGATTGCAAGGACAAACACACGCTCGTTGCTGCCCTCCTTCAGGCTATTGGCATATCCTCTTACCCCGTCCTGATTAGTTCAAACTTTCGCATCGATCCAGCGTTTCCCTCGCCCAGCCTGTTCGACCATGTCATTACGGCCCTTCCTCAGGGGGAATCTTTTGCCTTTCTCGATACCACTCCTGAAGTCGCTCCGTTTGGATTCTTGCTCCGCCAGCTGCGCGATCGGCAGGCTTTGATTATTCTGCCGTCTGGCAGTGCCCGCCTCGCCAGCACCCCTGCAGATCCGCCAATCTCAAACTACGAGGTTTTCCGAACTGATGCATCCATCGATGCTAAGGGAACGCTCGATGCAAAGATAAAGATGGAAGAGCGCGGAGATGGCGAAGTTGCCCTCCGCCTCGCCTACCGTTCGACGCCTCAGAATAACTGGCAGGAGCTCACGCAGAGAATCGTGGCTGGAATGGGTTTCGCCGGCACGGTGAGTGATGTCTCTGTGGAACAACCCGAAGATACAGCGCAGGCGTTCTGGGTAGCATTTGCGTACCACCGCTCCGATTTACCCGACTGGAAAGACCGCCGCATTGTTTTTCCCGCTCCGCCCATTTTCATTCAGGAACTGAATGAGGAACAAAAGGTCTCCAAAGATCCCCTCCCATTGGGTTCTCCCCAGGAGGTAACATACGAAGCCACGGTCAAATTTCCAAAAGGCTTTTCCCCGCTGCTTCCCCAGAAAATCGAACGCAAGTACGACTTCGCCGAGTTTTCCGCGACCTACTCCATTAAAGAAGACACGTTGCATGGCACTCTGCATTTCAAGACTTTGTTGCACGAAGTCCCCGGCCCAGATCGTTCCAAGTTCAGTACCCTGGCTAAGGCTATAGAGGACGCGGAGCGCAGCTACATATTTCTCAAGGGGGCTCTTCGAGGGACAGGCGTACTTGGAGGTGTACTTCCCCCGGCCATTCTTTTTGGAAACTCTCCTGCAGCCATCCCCCAACTCGAACAAGCTCTGGAGGCTGACCCGGACAATGGCGCGATCCTTCTTCGGTTGAGCGCGCTGTATTGCGACGCCGGACGCGCCTCCGATGCAGTCGCTCTTCTGAAAAAGGCCATGGAAGCACACCCCGACGTCCCGCAGCACCTCCATGTTGCTTTGGGCAAAGCGTATCTGCGAATCCCTGATGCGGACAAGGCCATCGCCGAATTCAAGCAGGGCCTTGGGGATGACGCCGAGCCCAACGACCTTAACGATGTTGCTTACGCCCTGGCCGAAACCAATGCCCAGCTTCCGCTGGCGCTCGATTATTCCACTCGCGCTGTTTCGGCTCTTTCTGAAAAGACTATGGACATTTCTCCAGAAGATGCAGAGCCTTCCGATTTTTCGCTCATGCTTCAACTGGCTGCGAACTGGGATACGCTTGGCTGGATCAAGTTCCGCATCGCCGACTTTGCCGGCGCGGAGAGGTATCTGCAACCCGCGTGGGAGCTTGTGCAGAGCGCCGTCATTGGAGAGCACCTCGTGGAAACATACGAAAAACTTGGAAAGAAAAAAAGGGCAGCGGCAATTTGCAACATGGCCCTGTCTTCTTACCTGCCTAGTAGAGACCCTGCTACTCGCCAAAAGCTGTCCGACGAGATGAATCGTCTTCGCCCTTATTCGGGCGCCTCAAGGTCCTCCCCTTCAGGCAACGGCGGCATGGCTCTGAGCGATATGCGTTCTCTCCAGGTCCCTTTCCGACCCAAACTCCGGGCCAATTCTGTCAGCGCGAATTTCGTGATCTCAATCAGCAATGGCCACAAAACCGCCGGTGCGGTCTTCCAGACTGGGGCCGAAGAGTTGCGGGATGCTACCGCCGCTTTGGCCGCTCTTAAGTATCCTCAGTCGTTTCCAGACAACACTGCGACCCGCGTAATCCGCAAGGCAATTTTGAGTTGCTCCATTTATTCCAAGAGCTGTACGCTCGTTTTAATGCTCCCCACGGACGCTGCCGTCCCTGTGCCTTTCCAGGTTGCCGCGCCGACGAATCAGGATTAAGCGTGTCGCGGCCCGCTGGATGACCACGTTTTCGCTGCATGTAGCGAGCACCCCAGGGATATCGACCGTTGCCTATGCAACCTAGGATCCTATCCCGCCACCTTTGGGGGAAAAGAATCTGAGAAACCGGCCCTGCGTGAATTTGGTTATATGAGGAAAAGCATTGCGACCCGTTACACGTGGCGCCCATGGCTTCGTTTGCGCAATCCGATTCGGCAACCACGACTCCATTAAGCACGTGGTGGTAATTTTTGATGAAAACATAACTTTTGATCTCTACTTCGCTACATACCCCGTAGCGGCGAATCCCCCAGGTGAACCTACGTTCACCGCCGAACCGGGCACCCCTTCCGTGAACGGCCTTACCGGTTCTCTTCTGACGAACAACCCGAATGGCACCAATCCAGCGCGCCTGGATCGCAGTCAGGCAATTACTTGCAGCAACAATCATAGTTACACGCCGGAACAGGCGGCAGCGCACGGCGGATTGTTAGACAAATTTGTCGCCACCTCTTGTGGCGGGTCGAGGATCAATTTGAACTACTTCGACGCAAACACAGTGACCGCGATGTGGAATTATGCCCAGCGTCCACTAGGAGCTTCATGCGCGAGGCAGAGTAACTTCGCGCTCTTCGGCAAGCCACGCGGCGTAGCGCAGCGCTTGAAGAATGTCTTCACGCTGCAAATAAGGATAGTCCGCCAACAACTCCTCGATGGTATGGCCAGCACCGATCTGTCCCACGATCATGCCGACCGTTACACGCATGCCTCGGATGCAGGGTTTTCCGCCCATCACGGTGGGATCACGAGTAATGCGATCCAATTGCGCCATAGACGTCTCCCGCCAAAATGATGCGTAGCATTGAGAATTAAGTTATACAAATATGAAGCACAATCAAAGGCCGCCACGTCTTTGATCTCGGCCGTCGTCCACTCTTGTCCCATCTGCTTCAGCAAATTCTCAGCAACAACGAAGCTCATTTCTTCTTCAGCTCCGCCTTCAGTTCAAGATGACGTTCACGTGAGTCGCCCCCGACTCCTCTTCGGGCTCGGATAACGTAATCGAGGCGCCACGATAAATTGACGTCCAACGAGCGGTAATAAAGAGGCTTGCCCAGGTTGCTGATTTCGTAGCGCTAAAATTCCTGCTCCGTTAAAGTGCCACAGCGGTGGCAGAGGAACGAGCGTTCCCACCGGGAGTATCGGCGCTTGTGCGTGAACTGATTGTGCCTCCAGAAGAGAACCACAAACAGTAGGAACATGACGGCAGATAACCCCGAGAAAAGAATCAACCGAGCCGACCAAGAATCTTTGGTAACAATGTTGATGTAGAAGACGATCCAGCCGATCGAGAGAAACACCACCACCCACCAGAGAGTCAGCTTGCGATACGACCACTTCACTGGAGGAGTTAGCTGCTTCGACAGAACGGACTGATGAAAACCACGAGTGGTTGCCTTTCCGATTACGAAATCCGGGCCATGGCCGCCAGCCGCGACAGCGCGCCATCGAGTGTGGGCAACTGTACAAAAGAGTCCTTCTTGGTAGGCGAGAGAAACCTTCTTGAGGTCTGTGCTGTTGCAGTTCGGGCAGCGTAAGCATGCGCTTTAAGTTTAAGCCAGGCGGAGCTGGGTCGGTTGCGCCCGCGTTTGGTGTTGGCGCACTAGCGCGTCACGCTAGTCATCGCGTTGTCCTTTCGTCTTTTTTCGTTTGCCCTTACCCCAATATCGTGCAGCCTTGTGCCGCCTAAGCTTGGCCAAGTCTGCTTCAGACCAGAACCTTAAACGGACACCAGAAATCACCTGCACAGCCGGTTCCGGGACGAGCTTGTTGCGAATCCAGCGGTGCAGTGTGCGACGGTCTACCCCTAATAGCCGAGCCGCTTCAGAAATGGAGTACGTTCGCATTTTAATGATGCCCCATGGTGTGACATTTGTCAGCTGTCGCCGAGACCATGGCAAAGCCTATCGTAATTCCAAGCCTGCGGGAAACCTTTGCAAGCATCCGCAGTGTCGAAGGTTTATTTTTTGGGCATTAGTACTATTTACGAAAAATTGCTTCGCCTGCATGCTGGTCCGGTAGCAGCATTTCGCAACCCCAACGGTAAGTCTGGTGAGGATTCGCAAGAATGTCGAACACGGGTCCATATCGGTGAGCAACATTTCCGCCGCCGCGTGGCCCGCGTTCACTTGCCTGCAATCTGTTGGAGGAGCTTCACTATGCTTCCGACTGCCCGGGTCATGAAACTTTTGACAGATGAAGCGGAGACGTTGGAGGGAGACGCCCGCCGAGTCGAGGCTATGCTTCCGAAATTGCCTGACTCGGAGCGCGAAGAGTGGAAGGAAACCGCGAAGGAATATCGGGAGCGGGCTAGCGACTACAAATCCATCATCGAGGCGATAAAAGGGAATCGCGCAAAACACTGATTCCGTGAACGGGACGTATGTAAACGATGAACGGATTCAAGCCACCGACCTGGAGTACAAAACGAAGTGCGCGAGGGGCGCGCCTCCCTTTTTGCATCCTTACTGTCGTCGGCGATGTGCTCGACGATGGAGAGCTGCATTTCGTAGAGACAGCACAAACCTTTGAAGCCGCAAGACGGCGTATCGACGCACTCGCAAAGGTCTGGCCACATCAGTACGTCATCTACAATAGAGAAACGGGAGAACGCGTCTTCATTACCCCAAAGCCCGCATAAAAACCTTCGTACTGTAATATGGGCTGCGAACCTGAGCCAGCTATCCTTTGGCTGGAGAAGCCTTCCACGCTGTTACACCCGATCGCAGTGGCGCTGGTTGTGGGTACATACGTCTAGAAGACATCCGGCTTGAGAAAGCCGGCTAAGGTGTAAATCCTTCGGACCCGTGTTCGAGCAAAATCTTCACGGCCGCCCACGCTCTCTCTGGTACCAATTTCACTGCGTACGCAGGTTATCCAGGTAGTAGATTCCCCCTCCGCTGAAGTAAACCCACATTCCTTGAAGGACAGTGGTGTCGACTGGCAATGAACCCAAGCATGCGGCAGTCGACGTCAGCAAGGTCCCCAAATCCACCGTTATCGTTGTACTGGTGTTGGGCTGGATGTAGCCAAAGCTGGTTTGGCACCAGTGGTAATCCTTCCCAACCTGAAGCGCCACCGCTTCCGAAGTGCCCGCCGAGGTGGTGGTAATGTCCATTAGAATCTGGTGCACATTTGACAAGGGCAGCGGGAGCGGCGGCACTCCGTAGGAAGGGCCGAACCAGCCGCCCCCGGTCGTGGTAATCTGCAGACTGTGTGTACAATTCGTCGCAAACAACGTGCTCTGCGCCGTTGTCCCCGCACCGGCATTGAAACTAGCCGCCGTCCAGGTATCGGTGCCATCTTCAAAGTTATATAGCTCTCCGGGAAGCCCCTGCACTTTCACGATGATGTTCGCCGGGTTGGATACTCGTCCGGCCACATCCGTATCCGTGTACGGCGTGCTCAGGTTGCCCGAAACGCAGGTCGATGCCGGCGTGAACCGCACGTTTCCGCCAGGGAGCACCTCGTAAGTTCCAAACTGCGTCGTGTAGCTCGTGTGCTGGCCGGGGGTCGACGGATCCAGGTTGATCGAGTCCACATCCAGGGGCGCGGTGTAGGTAATGTCGTTGGCCGTGACATTCAGCGTCACTGGTGTGTTGTTCGGTGTGGTTGCGGTATCGTTGTCCGCCACCGGCGGGTAGTTGAAGGGCGAGAGGAACTCCATGGTTTTTGCAAAATTCGTAAACGCAATGCACACCGGGCCCGGGCAATAAACGGTGTATCCGTCGTAATCCGGGTAATAACTCCCGTTGTCCTGCTTATCTGAGAGGATCCAGTAGAGCGCGCCGGCTCCGTTGTCCTGCAGCACGGTTTTCTCCCATTCGAAATAAATGGGATTACGCAGCGCCTTATTCAAATCCCCAAACTCGCCGAGAATGGCGCGGTCGCCGAGCCGCTGAGAATACTGAATGTGCGACGCGATCCACTGGGTGCCCCAGGACGGGTCCTTGCCCCAGGAGTCCGGGTACAAATGGAAGGACATCACATCCATGCTGGGCAGGGAGGCCAAGGCAATCGTATCCACTCCCTGGCTGCAGTTGAGGGTGAAGTCCGAAGAGGTCGGATCAAGGCAGTAAAAGCCTTCGTCTCCGGCGGACAGCAGGTGTTTAGGGTCGATATTCTTTACGAATGTGCTGACGTCCGCGGCCCAGTTGTTTAGGGTATGCGTTGTGCAGTTGCCGGATGTCGGGTAGGCTCCTCCTGCGCCACAACGCGGCTCGTTGGCCAGTTCCCACCCCAGGATCGTGGCGTCGTCCTTGTACTGCAGGCCGGTATAGGTGTTGGTGCGATTCAGCAAGTGGGCGATCCAGTCTTTGTACCATTTCCGGATGGTAGGATCGGTGTAGAACTGGTCGTGATACTGCCCTCCGAGCCAGCGCACATACTGATCCATCCCGCCGAAGCTGTTCCAGTTATTCACGAACGGGATGATCACCTTCAAATTCTGCAGCCCCGCCTCGTAAATGACGTAGTCGAGGTGTTCCAAGCCGTTCGCTCCGTCATTGAAAGCGGGCGCGCTGCCATCCCAGTAATGGAAGTAGACTCCATTGTGGATCCCATCCACGGAATTGGAGCCGTTCTGGTTGCCGATGTCGATGAACCCCCAGAATCGGAAGACATTGAAATTATGCTGCGCCGCGGTCGTGAACAGTTCATTCACCATCGTTTGCGACGCATACATCGGATAGTAATTGTTCGCTCCGGCCACGCGAAACGGCTGGCCGCGATGGTGAAGTTGCCGGCCGATGCGGTTCACAAAATGGCGGCCCAGTGCGTCTGTTTCATCGGGAACGCCCTGTTGCGCCTTTGCTACAGGCTGTAGACCGAGAAGAATTGCTGCCAATCCTGGAAGAATCGACCGATAACACTTCATGCGGGAAACTCCTTGTGCGCCGGTTATCTTTATCGAAAGCTGGCGAAGTAAGTGACAGGGCGCACGTTCCTTACCATCGCCGAAGCTCTGGCTATACGCAACCTCGCGGACACCGTTCGGCATTGGAAAGCCCGTATCCGGAGATCCGCACCTCCGAGCGCGGAACCCTTCTCCGTTTCGGCGGAGGTCAGTTTCCGGTGGACACTGCCAGACCGAGAATCATATGTCAAATGGTACCCATGGGAGGCGTGGGAGGATGAAACGCCCTGGCTGCTAAGACAGCGGCTTTTGCGGCTGCCGAAATCCGAGGGTAACCGGGAGTCAGCTCGGTGCGATCCGTCTGGCGAGCCTACGCTGGTCTGGGATAGTTGGAGAGAATCGCCGGCTGTTGCATCGCCGTGAGATTCTGAAATCCTCCGCCGCTCCTGCAAGAAAGTTCTTTATTGATGCGAGAAACGGATGCGTGTCCAAAGAATATCAACACGAACTTGCCGTCTTCCGACCTAGAGACTAAATATCTCCGAAAGTAACCATTGTGAAGGGGGTACCGAGTCGCTGGTGTGATCCCCCGGTTCGCGATTCGTTGGCATCGCAGAACTGTGGACCATCCAAGGCTTGGCAGCACTCGAGTCAAAGAAAAAAGCGCTATTTTGGACTGTTTTTCAGGTTGACAGCATCGAAAAGCTTTATCAGAATCCGGCCGAATGTGAAGTTTGGGGTCGTTTTGCCGAGGTCAGCGCGGTTCCACATTGCTGGAGCAAGCGTGCTGATGCGATTTCCCAACAAGAGAGAAGCGTGGAGGTGTGCTTTATGAAGCGCGTGTCTTTGCTTGGGCCTGTTGCGCTGCTGTCCGTCGGCCTTGCTCAAATCACCTCGGCGCAAAACAGCGGAGCGATTACTGGGACCGTAGTGGACCAAAAGGGCGGCGTGATTGTCGGCGCTTCTGTGCAAGGCGTGGATGAGAGTAAGGGGATTGTCATGGCAGAGGCGACCACGGGGACGGAAGGAACCTTTACGCTGCAGCCCTTGCAGCCGGGAACGTACACCGTGCGGGTCAGCGCGAAAGGCATGAAGGAGCTCGAGCAGAAAGGAATCGTGCTGGATTCGCGGCAGGTTCTGGGGCTTAGCCAGTTGATGATGAGGGTCGGTGCCGCGAGCGAGTCGGTGACCGTGGAAGCCACGACGCCGCTCGTGGAAACTGCGACTTCGGATCATGCTGCGGTTATTGACTCGCGGCAAGTGACAGAAATCAGCATGAACGGGCGGGACTTCCAGTCGCTGGTGCGCACCCTGCCTGGAGTCGTGTCGAACGATTCTTCGGATTTCCGGCTGGCGTTCAACAACACAGACTCGTTTCACGTGGACGGGTTACGAGGCAGCGATAACAATGTTTTTTTGGACGGGGCGATCAATACGGACGTCGGCGCCAATGATGGCCAGTACACGCAGTTGAGCATGGATGCCGTGGGAGAATTCAAGCTGCAGACGAGCAACTTCGCCGCGGAGTACGGCCGAAACCCGGGCGTTCTTCTGGCGATAAACACGAAGAGCGGAGGGAAACAGTTTCATGGCACGGTGTGGGAGTTCAATCGCGAAGACGGGTTTGACGCGAACCAATTCTTCAACAAGGTTGACCCGAACGGGCTGCATAAGAGCGTGCCTAACGCAAATGGCAAGCTGCGATTCAACCAGTTCGGGGTCAACCTTGGAGGACCCATTCCCGTGTGGAAGGCCTCACCCTGGCACGCGTCGAAGATGTTCTTTTTTTTCAATTATGAAGGCACGCGTGCCGGTCGGCCGAATGGTGGCACGAGCTACAACATGCCTAACCCCGCATGGCTGGGAATGGGGACGGCCAACGGGAATGCCGATTTTTCTTCGGCGTTCACAGGGACAAACATCCCCACCATTGCGCCAACCTGTCCGAATCAAAACATCGATACGGGCACGGTGTTTGAACCCGGTACGATTCAGCGCAATGCCAGCCAGCAGATTACTTGCGGAACGCCGTTTCCCGGGAACATCATCCCAAGCTCGATGTTCAGCTCCCAGCTAAGCGCGTGGGTGAATTACCTCAAACCGTTCTACAAAACGGGTGCATTTCTGGATAAAACGCCGGGTAACGCAGGCCAATTTATCGTGCCATTCCAGGACAACTACACCTTTACCAAGGATCAAAAGATCGTTCGCTACGATTGGAACATCAACGCCAAGACCAACTTCTTCTTCCGTTGGGTGGACGATTCGCAGCGCGAAGCCCAGCAGTTCGGGATCTTCAGTTGGGGCACCTTTCCAGGGGTGCCGGAATATCGCAAGAAGCCGGGGTCAAGCTGGTCGTGGAACCTGGTAAACGTCATTTCGCCCTCGGTCACCAACGAATTCATTTTCGGCTACAACCATCTTACCCAAGTGGTAGATCTCAGCGAGGCGCAGTCCGTCACCGATAAGACCGGGCTCGGCTTTACCTACGGGGATCTGTTCCCGAGCGCCAATATCCGGAACTTGGTGCCTGGGGTAGTGGCGGACTTCGGCAGGCTGGTGCACCAGAGCTTCATGCCCGGATGGACCAGCGAGGCTCGGCAGTTTACTTGGACCGACAACGTGACCAAGACTACGGGGCCCCACGTAGTGAAATTTGGCGTGTTCTTCGATTACAACCAGGCAGGCCAACAACCCGCGACGCAAGAGACTCCCGTCTTCACCTTCGCAAGCCAAGGCAACAACAGCTTTGTGAGCGATACGAATAACGGGGTGGCAAACCTCGTTTTAGGCAACTACTTCAACGTCACGCAGGGGAACGGCATCTTTTTCGGCGCCTTCCGTTTCCATCAGTTTGAAATGTATGGACAAGATACTTGGAAGCTAAACAGGAAGCTGACGCTCGATTATGGGTTACGCTGGGCTTATATCGGGCCGACCTACACGGTCAAACCTTTCTTGCAGTATTACTTCGATCCTAGCAAATACGATCCGGCGCAGGCCGTCACAATCGATACGCGCCAGACTTATGTTCCCGGCAACATCTTCCAGGGAGCCATTTGCACGATCAACACGCCCGCGACTCCGGCGGGCGATCCCGACACCAGCCCTAACCCGTGTGCGGGATTGACCAATTTCGGCAACCCCTACAACGGCATGGTGCAGGAAGGCAACGCCATACCACCAGGCTACGTCGACCACAAATATGGGAACATTGAACCTCGCGTCGGCTTCGCCTATGATCCGGCGGGCAATGGCAAAATGGCCATTCGAGGCGGCTTTGGCATTTTCCACGAACGCATTCGCCAAAATGTGAACAGTTTTGATGGTCTCGGCAACCCGCCGCTGGCCTCCCAGCCAACTATCTACAACGGACGGATAGACACCCTCACCTCGGCTGCCGTGTCACAAGGCGCCCTCCAGGTATCGTCCCTTCGGGTCCTGGCCAAAGACGGGAAGATCCCCACGTTGTATGCATGGAGCCTGGGCGTGCAGCGAGAATTGCCGTGGAAGATGGCTCTGGACGCAACCTATGTGGGGAACCTGGGGCGCCATCTGCAATACATCACGGATCTCAACCAACTGCCGCTGAGTAGCACCACCGGAGGTATTACCACGCCTCCGCCGAATAACACCTGGCTGGCCATCGCCCCGTATAAAGGCTACTCCCAAGTGAACTATACCGATTATGGCGCGAACAGCAAATACAACGCCTTGCAATTGAGACTGTGGCGGCGGTTCACCAAGAACCTCACCATGAGCGCGGACTATACCTACAGCAAGAACATCGACCTTAGCGACACGGACGACACGTTCGCCTCCGTGCGAGACCGCTTCCATCCGAAACTGGACTACGGGCCGACCGGCTGGGATCGTCCAAACGTCTTTAACGTGAATTACGTTTACGATTTCCCCGACTTTCGGAGCAAGAACGCGTTCATGCGCGATGCCCTAGGCGGTTGGGAATCGTCCGGTGTGATCCGGGCCTGGAGCGGCACACCCTTTCCTATGACGTGTGGAGGCGATTCCGGGGAAACCGGGAGTGTGTTTAGTGCGGCCAGCCCATTCTGTGATCGCGTTGGCGGGCAGCCAGTTTATGCACCGCAGCATAGAGACACCCTTGGTACTCCCGGCTCCCTCATCCAGTGGATCAACCCGTTAGCCTTCGCCGAGCCGCTGCCGGGCACCGTTGGCAATACCACCAGGAATGAGTTCCGCGGGCCGAGTTATCAGAACTGGAATTTGTCGCTCTTTAAGAATTTCAACTTCTCGGAGAGCCGGCGACTCCAGCTTCGCCTGGAAACGTTCAACACCTGGAATCATCTCCAATTTGCGGGCGTCAACAATAGCATATCCACGCAAGGAGCTGGTTTGCCCACAAATGCGTCCTTAGTGGGCAATTCCGGCAAGATTAACAGCACACGGGACCAGCGGCAGATCCAGTTGGGAGCAAAATTCTACTTCTAACGTCAACGGCGGTTCAGTCGACGCACGCGAAGCCTGACCCAGTTGGGACGGCTTTCGCCAAACCATCCTTGCAGTTGTGGTGGCAACGGGTTACTTGTGTGGTGGCCAACCGGGGAATGCCATTTTTCCCCGGGGTGTTATGATGCCAGGGAATCTCGCCCCAGGGTAATTTGAAGGTTCCATGGATGCTGACGGGCGTCTTGTGTTGAAATCTTTGGCAGTCCTTGCGTTCGCCACGGTGCTCTGCTGCGCTCCCGTTCGTTCCGATTCCAGCACGGAGAAAATCTTCGAAAGCGCGTCGGCAGCGCTCAGGAAAGGCGACTACGCAGCCGCGGAGGTCGGTTTCCGCAAGGTTTTGCAAGCGGAACCTAGGAACATCGGGGCAATGAGCAACCTCGGCGTGGTCTATTCGCGCACACTGCGCTACGCGCGGGCGATCGAGATTTACAAGCGCGCACTGCGATTGAGCCCGCGGGAGCAAGGCGTGCTGCTGAATCTGGGGCTCGTCTATCTCAAGCAAGACGATTACGGGCGCGCAAAGCCGTATTTTGAGCGGCTTCACAGGATGGATCCGAAAAACGCGCAGGCTGCGAATTTGCTCGCCACGTGCCTGGTTTACGGAGGCGAGCCGGCGGGGGCCTTCGAGGTACTGAAACCTCTGATGGAAGGCACTCCCGATCCGGCAACATTGTATTTGCTTGGCGTGGCGTATTCGCGCAGCGGACAAGCGGAAGCGGGCGAGCAGATCTTCGCAAAGCTCCTCACCAATGGTTCCACGAAGGCGCAGGCAAGTTTCCTGCTAGGGCAGGCATATTACGACTCAGCGCGTTTTGAGGAAGCCGAGCAGGCGTTTAAGAGCGCGCTGAAGGTTGACGCCCACTTTCCTGGTGCGCACCGCGAACTGGGAAAGGTATACATCAGCTTGCGCCGCAGCGAGGAAGCGGAAAAAGAGCTTCGCGCAGCTCTTGACCAGGACGGCGAGGACACCAGCGCGATCTATTTTCTCGGCGCACTCTATGTGCAGAACGGGGAATATCGAAAGAGCGTGCCGCTGCTCGAGCAGGCTCACAAAGTGATCCCTGACTCCTGGTCGGCAGCGTATTACCTGGGCAAGGCAAAACTGAAAATGAACCAAGCACGGAACGCTGTTCCCCTGCTCGAGGAGGCGGCGGAGCTGAATCCGGACGAGCCGAGCGTGTTTTATCTCCTGGCGACCGGGTTGAAAGCCCTGGGGCGGAATCAAGAGGCCAAGGCTGCCCTGAAGCGCGTATCGGAATTGCACGCCACGAGCCTGGAAGCGGAGAAAAAGGCATTGCGGGATGCGAACGTGGTGGGAACGAGATAGACAAAGGTCAGTAGTTAGAACTTTTGGATCGGGCAGCGCTAGCATCGCGCGCGACCGATAGTTGCAGGAATGGAGACGCAGCATCCCGTCGGGATCGGGGGTGCTGCTGCCCTGATAGGACTTGGGGCGACAAACTTCAGAGGCGGACACTAGGTTGAAGTGCGGAGCAAGGAAAATGACGCTGGCGCTGGCGAGCGTGATTGCAGCGTCGGGGGCGCGGGCACAAGGCGTGGCGATGGGGTCGGGGCCGCGGCCGGGCATCAAACCGATCCAATGCAAGGGACGCGGGATTCCTCAATTGGAGGACATCACGCAGAAGGCTGGGATTCGCTTCACGCACTCCTCGGCGCCGGAGAACCGCTACATCGTGGAATCCATGAGCGGCGGAGTGATTCTAGTGGACTATGACCGCGATGGCTGGCCGGACATTTATTTTACGAATGCCCCCACGGTCGAGATGGCGCTGCGGGGCGAAACGGCCCCCGGGGCCTTGTATCACAACAATCATGACGGCACGTTTACCGACGTGACCGCGAGGTCCGGGATGCAAACGCCGTGTTTTGGAATGGGGGGAGCGGTCGGAGATTACGATAACGACGGCTGGCCGGATATTTATCTGACCTGCCTGGCCGGGAACGTGCTGTACCACAACAATGGAGATGGCACATTCACCGATGTGACGCCGAAGGCGGGAGTGCGGGATGGCCGATGGTCCACGGGGGCGGCGTTTGCAGACTACGATGGAGACGGCTTTCTCGATTTGATGGTGGCGAATTACGTGGACCTGGACCTGAGGCACTTGCCCGTATTCGGCAGCGGTGCGACGTGCAAATTTATGGGGATTGACGTACAGTGCGGTCCTCGCGGATTGAAGGGCGCAGGCGATTCGCTGTTCCACAACAACGGAGACGGGACGTTCGCCGACGTTTCGAAAAAGGCCGGAGTAGACGACGCAAAGGGCTTTTACGGCCTGACGGTGGTGTGGGCGGACTTCAACAATACCGGACGCCCGGACATTTATATAGCCAATGATTCGACAGCGAGTTATTTGTACCGGAATGCGGGGAACGGCAAATTTACGGAGATTGGCTTGGAGTCAGGGACGGCGCTGGGGGAAGACGGCCACGAGATGGCGGGCATGGGCGTGGCCGTTGGCGACTATTTGCATACCGGACGGCCATCGCTGGTGGTCGCAAATTTTGCGCTGGACAATAGCCCGCTGTTCCGCAACGACGGCGAATGGAGTTTTGAGGATGTTTCGTATCCATCCGGAATAGGTTTGCCGTCGGTACGTTGGGTCAAGTGGGGCGACGCGTTCGTGGATTTGGATAACGATGGATGGCTGGATTTGATTACGGTCAATGGCCACGTTTATCCGCAAGTGGATACCTTGTCGTCGGGAGCGCGGTATCGCCAGCCGAAGCTGGTGCAATTCAATCAAGGAGATGGAACGTTCTGCGACGCGAGCGATCAGGCTGGGCCGGCGATTCTGGAGCCGCGAGTGTCGCGCGGGTTGGCCGTGGGGGACTTATTTAACGACGGCAATATGGACGCGGTTGTGGAGGATCTAGTGGGTTCCCCTATGATCCTGCGCAATCATGGGATCGCCGGGCGTCATTGGGTGAGTTTCGAGTTGGCGGGAACCAAGAGCAACCGCCTAGCCATCGGAGCAAAGGTAAAAATTGTAGCGTGCGGCGTGACCCAGACCGAAGAGATTCACAGCGGGGGGAGTTATCTCTCACAAAACGATTTGCGCGTCCATTTTGGTTTGAACAAGGCAACGATGATCGACAGTGTGGAGATTCGCTGGCCTTCGGGGTCGCTCGATCGCATGAAGAACTTGGCCGTGGACCGGTTCTATGCAGTACTTGAAGGCAAGGGCATAGTGCCTCCGGAACAAATCCGCCCGCTTAAGAAGCCTTAGGTATGCGCAAGAGACGGCGAGCTGCCGGCGCTACTTTGAAACGTGGACTCGGCGATGCCAGTTTGTACTGGGGGTCGGAAGGCCTACCGACACGGAGAGAGATACGGCGTCGGGCGCGTGCTTTAGGCGTGCCCCTACAAGAAAGTCTGGGATAATTGTGTCGCATCGGCTTCGAGAAATTCGTCGCCGATGGTAGTTGCGCTAGGAGCCAACGCACCCGCGGCTTCGTGACGACTGATACTGGCTACTGCAAAGTGGCCGGTGCTGATTGGGATAGACTCTTTGCGCGGAAGATGTACCCGCACGCATAAAAGACGAGCTCGCCGGACAGCCCGTTTCTCCCGTACGGCGTCGTTGCCGGGCGCAAGTAACGAACGTGAGGGTCTTTGCTGTGCCGCCAAGAAGATTGTCTTCGTCTTCGTTCGGCGCAACCCCTGCGGCCAACACGCCTCAGAACTCGATCTTCGCGACCAGCTGCAGAATGCGCGGGGACCGCACGCCGCTGATGGCGCCGAACCCAAACTTGTTGACCAAATTTCCGCTCGAATCGTACGGCAGGCTCGTAATCGTCGGGTTCGTTAGCCTGGAATGCTGTTTTGTCGCCCCTGTTGATTCTTTTCTCGGCGTTGTCAGCCGCCACGTTCCTACTGTTGCTGGTTCTGCGCCGGTAAAAGAAGGCTGCCAGCCGGTGAACGCTCCGCGAATAGCGGGATTCACAAATTTGGCGGCCACTTCCGGGCGGTGTGGAAGACGCGCAGAACTTCCACTCTGTCCTCACGGATGTAGGGCGTACCCGTAAACACCATCTCCTCGATCTGCCACTCGTTTACGGCGATGTACTGACGGATGGCTTCGGCAGCAATGAAAGAGCGGCTGCGGCGCTGCGCCTTGGCCAGACCGTCAATGCGTCTCCGCAGCTCCGGCTCCAGCCGCAGCGTCATTACCCTCTTTTCCGCCATGAATATCCTCCGAATACAAAAGAACACTGTGTATTCAAACTCGGTTCGGCAACCGGCTCTCCTGACATGGCTTGCGATATATTCGATTCTATCGCATATTATAACCATGTGGATTACACGCGATTTAGAGCCCAAACTGCAGCGATCGGCACGAACGCGTCCGGTCATGGTGCTCACAGGGGCTCGTCAGACCGGAAAGACCTCTACCCTTCTGCGGCTGTTTCCTAATCACGCGTTTGTCTCGCTGGATCTCCCCAGCGAAGCGGAACAGGCCGAGAAGGAACCCGATAATTTTCTTCGCCGCCATCCCGCCCCGGCAATCATTGATGAGGTGCAATACGCACCAGGCTTATTCCGGCATCTCAAAGTAGCCGTGGACACCAGGCGCGCAAGCAACGGGCAGTTCCTGCTCACAGGCTCACAAAAATTCACCTTAATGAAGAGCGTCTCGGAATCCTTGGCTGGACGGGCGGACATCCTTGAACTAGAGACCCTTTCGCTGGCCGAGATTCGGGCCGCCCTGCCGCAAACGAAGCTAGAGGCGGCCATCGTTCGCGGCGGTTTTCCGGAACTACACGCCAACCCAGACATCGACCACGCGACCTTTTACAACTCCTATCTTGCAACCTATCTCCAGCGCGACGTTCGATCATTGGCCAACGTCGGCAATCTCAGGGACTTTGAGCGGTTTTTGCGTGCTTGCGCCCTGCGCTCTGCCAACTTGCTGAACAAGGCTGATCTGGCACGTGATGTGGGTATTGCCCCTTCCACAGCGAATCATTGGCTGTCGACCCTGGAGGCCTCGGGGCAGGTAGTGCTACTCGAGCCGTGGTTCTCGAACCGCACAAAGTCCATCGTGAAGAGTCCGAAGCTCTATCTGGCCGACACCGGACTGCTCTGTGCTTTGTTGAATATTGGTTCTGAAGATGCCCTTCACCAATCACCGGCGGTGGGCGCGATCTGGGAAACATTTGTCTTCGCCCAGTTGCGTAGCCGCGAACGCCGAGCGGGACGCGCAGGAAGTTTGTTCTTTTGGCGTGATCGTACACGTGAAGTGGACTTCGTAGTCGATGTCGGCGGGCGATTGGAACTCTTTGAGGCGAAGTGGACCGAATTACCCGCCGAAAGCGACGTCGTGAATGTAGATTTCATGCGAAAGACACTGGGCAAAGCGAGGGTCATCAGTGGAGCGGTTGTTTCTCGAACGCCGAACAGCTTTCCCATCGTCAATGGATTGCGGGCCCCGGCGATATCTGAATTGATCTGAGGCACGCCTCTGGCCACCTTCGACATGTCTTCCCCTGGGGGAGCGGCGATAGCCCGCGAGCCTGGTTAAGGTAGCCGCAGCATGCTCTCCGCTCCCGGCCAGGAGGAACTATGCCCTACAGAATAGCCGGAATCGATGTTCATAAGAAGGTGAGGGACCGTCACTTTCCTTCCAGTCTCTGAGTGACGCCAAACCTCGTGGCTACCTGGCCCTTGCCGGTCAAACTGGAAACCAAACGAGCTTGACATCCTCCCCGCCCTTAAAGGGCGAGGATTCCTACGGTCTCCTGCTGTTTTTGCAGGATGACTTCGGCGGGTTCCTGGATGCAATTCGAGTTCGGGCAGGACTGGCTGCCTAAGCGCATCCGCTACTACCCTCTGCCTACACGACCTTCGTGCAAAGCCTATTCCTGCTCCGTTACAGTGCCACAGCGTTGGCAGAGAAACGAGCGTTCCCAGTGGGCATATCAATGGAGGGCAGCGAACGATATATTTCCCGCACGAGGCATGAACCTGTCGCGTTTCCTAGGACGATTCCGCTTCCAGGGCGGCTGCTTGTGCCCGCAATTCGGCGGGAGCTCGACCACCTTTCCATCGCGCCAGATTTAGATGGGCAAGCCTTGCCGAGCGTGCTCGACAAGCACTCTCTCCACAGCAGCTTTGAGCGCCATTTCGGCGCGCTGTTCCAAAGGCAGGTTCAAAACGTTTGCGGGGGGCTTTGTCATGGCTTTCCGTAGCGAGCAATCAGTCCGTCGTAAATCTCTTGGTCCATTATACGAAGGCTCGCGAATTTCTCAAAGGCAATGACATCAGGCGCGGTGCCTGAGTTATCAAGGAGCGTCCACGAATCACTAAGAGACCTGTAGAGGAGCAAGAAGTTTCGAATCGAGCGGTCAAATCGACGGCGCACCACAGTTTCCGGCACGTCGTGGCCACCGCCCATGACCCTGGCTTTCACTCTGGTCAGCGCGAGTTCAACGGTTGGAACCCACAGGAAGAAAAAGTGGACTTCATCTCCCAGCTTCTTGAGGCGGCGAATCACGCTCAAGTAGCTCCGGCCCGCAAGAGTCGTCTCAAAGCCGAAGCTCTCGCGGTGTTTTACAGCGAGCTTAATCTCTTCGAGCATCAGCCGCCCGGCGCGGAAGGCAGCGGCTTCGGGCCTGAATGGTGACACTCCCTGTGCGATCAAATCTGCGTTGATGAAATTCCTACAGTCCGCGTAAGCCGGCAAGAATTCTCTCGCGAACGTGTCTTGCCAACGCCGTTCGGCCCGGCAATGACGTAAACACTCGGATTCAAGATCGCGCCTTCCCGAGGCGGCCCCCATGATACGGTAGCAGCGAGCGCCAGCTTCGTTAACGTGATGTTTGGCTGCGGTCCTTCATCCCCAAAAACCCTAAAAAACCCGCATCCTCATTGGTCATTCCGTTAAAGTGCCACAGCGTTGGCAGCGGAACGAGCGTTCCCACTGGGAGTACAGGCGCTTGTAGGCGGACTGATTGTGCCTCCAGAAGAGAACCACAAACAGTGGGAAGATGGCGACAGATATCCTAAAGAAAAGAATCAACGGAGGCGACAAAACAGCAGAAGAATGTGCAGCCCATCAGGCTGAAGCGCCGCAGACACCACAATGTTCGTGTCAACGACGAGTCGAAGCGAAATCATCTGCGCTTCGTTTTCTTGTCACGCGCAGCCCTAATGATGCGGTCAATTTGCTGCGAAGTGAGAACGTCCGTCCCTTTCGCCTTCGACTCTTCGCCGATGATCGTGAGAACTTCGGGCTCTGGAGCTGCAAGCCGTACATAGTCACGGATACTGAGGAGGATCGCGCGGGGCACCCCGCGTTTCTCGATCACCAGTGAGCGACGCTGATCCACGACCCGTTGCAGGAGTTTGCCAAAATTGGTGCGTGCCTGCAGGGCAGTCACGACGATACTCTCTTTCTTTTGTGTCCTCGCCATCAAATCAACTCATCAGTTGGATTATACGAACATACGAACTGTGCAGTCTGCTTGCAACGCCTTTTGATCGAGAACGGCAGAATCCTCGAATCGATGAAACAGGAACCCGCCGAAAGTGCTCTGGTTGAAACCAAACCAGGCTTCGTAGGAATCCTCGCCCTTTTTTAAGGGCGGGAGGATGTCAAATGCATGTTGTTGAGGGGACAGCTGCCCAGTTGTTTAGCGGCACCCTCAATCCTTCATTTACCTGCACTCTGAACAATACAACACCGAACCCGACGGGGCCTGCGAATACGGTGAAAGTTGGGTGCATTTTCATAAGGCTCGCCGGCGGGCCTGGCAATGCAACGGATACCGGCGCAGTGGTGAACATCACCGGTCCTAATTGAAATAAATTGAAATAGGGCAGCCATCATAAGCCGAACTGCACTCGGCGCATCCGCCTAACGAGTGGGCCGATTTTTGCCTTAAACCAGAGGTACTCTACTTCTGTTGTGCCAAAACCGTCTGGGGTAGCGGATTGCCTAGGCTGTCCTTGGTCAGCGTGTCATCCACGTACACAATAGCCGCTGAACCGTTCCGAGGATCGATGCCAATCTCAAACAAGTCAAGCAGGTTGCGTGTGCCTGGCGCACAGGCTGTTCCCTGGGTACAGATGACGCCCACATGGTTCGGGCTAGCGCTCACCAGGCTCTGCGAAAAGTTTGCGCCGTTGTTAGTTGTCTGCGCTAGGTAGACGTTCCACACTGCGCCGGCAGCGTTCGCTCCCGCGGTGCCGTAATAGACCACGTCAACGGTGCCGGCCTGGGCGGCTACCCATGGGAAAACCGCCGTCTTTGCCGGGGCCGTGTTGACGATAACCGGCGAGGACCAACTTGCACCCGCATCGGCCGAAAACGAAAAATACACATTAGTTCCGGATTTACTCGCGTTCGACCAAGTGGCATAGACGTTGCCGTTCGTGGGATCCACCGCTACCACCGGAAACACATTTGCGTTCGTGCTCAATAGCGGCCCCGCAAAGACAAGAATGGGCGTCCAATGCATCCCGGCATCCGTACTGCGGGACACAAATGTGTTGCTATAGTCGGCCGTCTTAGCTTTGAGGATCCCGACCTCGCCGGAGGCGAAGACCTGATACACATTATGGCTTACCGGATCGGCAACGATGGGCCCGGCGATGTTGTTAAATGTGGCGCTTCCCGTGGTCGACCCGGCACCGGTGATCGCATCGCCCACTCGGGTCCACGTAAAGCCATCATCCTCGGAACGCTGCACACGGATCAGGGCCGAGTTCTTCGAATCGTGGTAGGAAATGTATACGTGCGCTCCGTCCGATGTGATCCAAGGGCGGTCATTACCGGCGAAATCAATGATCTGCGCGGTGCAGTCGGTGACGCTAAAGTCGGGTGAAGCGGGGTCCGCACAGCGGATGGCGGATACCGAGATCTGCGCTGCGCGAAACGGCTGGTTGATCGGAATAACCAATGTCGTGGCGTGCAGCGCGCCGGTCGAACCGAGGTCCACGCTGGCATCGCCGCCGCCAAACACCACGGTGAAACCCGCCTTCTTCAAAGCACTGTCGATGGCGCCCTGCAGGTTCGGCGTGGCTCCGAAATCGCCGGTCCACAGCTGCGTGCCGTTGGGGAGCAACCACGACAACGAAGTTATCGCCATGAAACCACCGTTGAACGCGATCTCTGGCTCGCTGCTACCGAAGGACAACTGCAAGGGGGTGATGGAAAAGCTCGGAGCACCCTGCGCGCGGACGGCAACCGCCCACATCCCCGAAAGAATGCCCAAGATCAGCACGACCGCAATTAGCGTTTTGCGCATAGTTTAACTCCCTGTTTGTATTTAAGACTGTTCGGCTGGTCGCCTGGGGGACTCGGCGACCAGCAATATACGCCCGACCGCCTGGTCAATGCAACGTCCAGTCGGTTTTCAATCTACGGACTAAGACTAAGGCAGAGATGGCTTGCTCAGTTTGCTGATTTCGTGGCGCTAAAATTCTTGCTCCGTTAGAGTGCCACAGCGTTGGCAGAGGAACGAGCGTTCCCACTGGGAATAGCGACGCTTGTAGGCGAACTGATTGTGCCTCCAGAAGAGAACCAGCAGCAATAAGAACGTGATGGCAGATAATCCCGACCACAGAACCAACGGAGGCGACAAGACAGCAGCAGAATTTTTAGTAATGGTGTTTATGTAGAAGACGATCCAGCCGATCGAGAGAAACACCACCACCCACCAGAGAGTCAGCTTTCGGTACGATCACTCGCTGAACCTGCTCGAACGCCCGCGGCAGAAGTTGCTCATGCACTCCTACCTGTATTCAACGTTCACTGCCATACAGCGGATTGAAAGACGACTGTCGCAGCACCGGCAAAAGGGTCTCTCAAATGTGCCTCAAGCCATTCTGCACCGTGCATTTTCTCGATGACGCAAGGCACGACACGCGCGATCTAGATCGCTGCTGCTAACCGACGAATCCGATCCACCTGGTCGGCCCAGGTGTACGAAAGCAGGGTGAGACGCCCCGAATCGCTGGTGATATCGACCGGCGATGGATCGCAACCCGCTCGATCAATGATCCGGATTACAGGCGTAAGGAACGGTGCACCATCGATGAAAACACTCTCCAGACGTACGGGCGATAAAGGATTCCCCCAGGTGCCGCCGGGCCATTCGTAGCGATATCGATCGCAACGCAAATTGAGTCCCCCGCTCGTGCCCATCTCAAGAAGTCGAGGCCTTAACCGAGTGCCCGTGAGTGCGTTTAGCCCAATAGCCGCGTCCAGGTAGCGGAACTTTGAGTTTTCTGCAGATCTTTGCCAAAGCCACTGAAATCCCATAGGACGGAGCGATCTTTGCAACGGGCTGACTCCACACTTGCTCGTAGAGTTCCTGTCTCCTGTAGACGTCTTGACGGTTCACGGTTTGGCACCCGGAAGAGATAAATAGAGGAGATAGAAATCGTACGAAATCTGTCGAGGTTGGTTCGTTCTGTTGTTTCATCGCTATCTGGTTGGGTTGGTCCTAGCGCTAGCAACCAAACTTGTAAACGACCAGAGGTGCTAGTTCAAGCTGCAAAATGTTCAAAGGCAAGTGAGTGCGTGAGCGCGTTTCGAACCGTACCCGGATATTTGTCCGCATATTTGATGAGTTTTTGCTTGTCGACCGGATTGAAATCGATCTCATCGAGGCTGGGCGTGACTCCCGTCTGCAAGCAAAGATAAATCCAATCCAGCAAAGCCTTCTCAGGTTCAGCAATGCGGTATTTCGAATAACGCGTCTGTTTCTCGACAAAACCCCAGAAGAGCCTCTTTGAAATTGTCCGGAACGTGATCGCGAACTCTGGCGTTCTATATTCCTTGGGCTTACCCGTAGTTACGCAGGTCAAAGTCACTGGGCTCTGTGTACTCAATCCCCAGTGGCTAAGCGCCGATTCAAGAGACACATAGGAATCCGCCTTGAGAACGCTGATAAAGTCCGTCGCCGAATGATCTCGGACCAATTTGTTCAAATACACTCCGTCTGCCACTCGATTGATTAGACCGCGCTTCTCCAACCGAGATAATGCCTTCGAAACGGAACCAGTGGAGAGATTAAGTTTGGTAGCGAGTTCTTCTGTTAGGAGCACATCAGTTATTCGAGCTTCATCCCTAAGAACCTGTGACCAATCAAACCGTTTTGTCTTTGGGTTTTTCATAGCCATTCCTTGTACAAATGCCTGAGTGCATTTATAAGCGGCTCGAATTGGGCCTCCTCGAGCACTGAATAGATACTTGGTGGCAGTATTGGTTTGAGTTCCAAGCGGCAAAGATTCACACCTATTCGATCTATTCGGTCCGAAATGGTTTCCGAAGCAATTTCGTTTCCGAGGATCGTATCCTGCAGGTGGGCCCGCAGGTTAAGGCTCAGCACAGCACCAATCTCGTTGAGCAGATGAATATCGTAAGCATCTCTGGCTTTGACGGAACGCCGCATCAGAAATGCTTCTGCTTTTTGAAGGAGAAGGAGTTCCTTAGTCGCTGACTTTATGATCGCCGAAAAACCAGATTCTCCTTCAACAGGGTGATCCTCAATCTCGCTCTCAATTGCCGAACCCAAGCGTGTTAGATCAATTCGAAATAGACGTCGGCCTGCGCCGGTGCTTACAAAAATCCTTCCTTCCCTGCTAGTCGAACGCTCTAGTTGGAAGTGAAGCTCACCCAACTCCATGATCTGTCCCACAGGTGGTAGGTCACGTTGCAAAGAAGCGCTGATCTCTTCGGGCGAGGGGAACGAAGCGGAACGGGACAACAAGTCAAGATCGGCTGAATGCCTCACGCTGTCGTGGTACAAGACGAGCGTGGCACCTCCGAAGAGAACAAACGCTTCGGGGAAGTCCCGGAAAATCGTTACGGCTGCATGCTCTATTAACGTGTTGACTTCTGCCCGCTCGCGAGTGAACCCCTTGTTATTTCGCAATTTGCCTTGCGATGTTCATGAGCCCCGATTATATCATATTCCCGTTTATAGACACATAGGTCGCAGTGTGGATTTATATCATGTCCTATATTCCTGTTTTAAGACATCTATGTCGTTTTAAGAGAATGAGATTCCCTGATTGGGGGTCAGATTAGAAAGGTTCGTGCATCGGTCGGGGTGGATATGGAGTTGATCCCTCCCAGAAAGTCGGAGCCCCTCTGTTTCGGGTTTCCCTAGTCATCGTGTGTCCCCGGCCACGCGGGACTCCAACTATCCGGAGCGGCCCGCTCAAGACGATTTCACCGTCCGCTCGGAACGGTCGGGCAAATCCAGTGCGTCCGCAATCTGTTCCTCTAATTCTTGCACGGCCTCCGGAAATGCCTTTCCAGTCCGCTCTTCCTTGCATATGTGCTGACGGTACCGGGCGCTGCTCAAAGCCTCCGACCGAGATGTTGCAGACCGTTCAAAGTCGCGAATCTGATCAGAGCCCAGTTTAGACGCGCCGCCACTTCAACCGTTTTGAGGTCGCGCAGGTATCGGCACGCATCCCAAGTAAGCTCGAAGGTTGCATGTCCTATCCTTTCGAGCAATTTCTGATCGTCCCTGGAAATCTCTTCTCAATCAGCCCGCCGACACGGCCGCGGCTCTTGCTACCAAACACCTCGTACACGGTATTGACCGGAGGAAATCTATGGGCGTCAAGGATCTGGCCAAACGTGGCTCCGTCATAGTGCTCGCCCAGAATATCGTGGCGCTGACCTTCTTGAATCCAATAACAAGATGGCCTTCTTTCCGTGGATATTCTCCTTCAGAGTTCACCAGCGCAATTACATCGCGACGCGCCAGGAGTGCTAAGGTCGATTCGCAGCTTAAACTCAGGTCGGCTGTGTTCTTTTTTATTCTTCTTGATCCACAACCAAACATGAGTCTCAATTTCTTTCTTGACCGGCCAAGCCATCTCAAAAGCATATTCCAACTCGGAAGAATGCACGAGCAAGGTATGACGATAAGTTGGTGGCGAGTTAAGGCCAGGCAGGACTAGCGGCGCACATTGAAATGACAACTCCGAGTATTGCGCGGATCGGCAAGGGAAACAATCCTGGTCGGCACGAGTCGAGAGTTTTGGGGGAGTTTTTGGATATACCGGCAAGGGGTCAGCACGAGGTAAAATGCCCGTGGCCCTCGACGAAGCCTGAGGTGGGAGTGGGTGTGACACCTCATGGACCCCAATTCGGAAAGCTCATGGAAAGCGCGGTTTGGACCCTGTCGAAGCGCGGTCCGATTGAGACACGGTTAGAAAGGGAGGTCATGCACTGGACACGCAAGCTGCTTACGACGTAATCGTGGTGGGCTCGGGCGCAGCGGGTGGCATCGCTGCCTACGTCCTGACAATAAAAGGTTTGAAGGTCCTTTGCCTAGAAGCGGGAAGAATGCTCGAGCCGGCACATGATTTTTTCACTCACAAGTTTCCCTATGAGTGGCCTTATCGCGGAGAGGGCAAGCCCGGTCAATACGGGAAGTTACCGCAAGGCATGGAGTGGAAGATCAAGGAATGGACAGACCATCTCTATACCATTCCCGCCGAGGACCCTTACGCTTTGGCGCCCGGTTCGAAATTCACTTGGACGCGGCTACGAGCGGTAGGCGGCCGAACCAACCTGTGGGGCCGCGGCTGCGATCGTTTCGGTCCACTCGACTTCAAGCCCAAGAGCCTTCAAGACGGGTGGGGAGAAGATTGGCCCATTGGCTACGAAGATGTCGAGCCCTATTATGAGCGAGTCGAGCAGCTCATCGGTGTTTCCGGAAGTTCCGAAGGGGTTTACAACACGCCTTCGGGCAAACGCCTGCTCCCCGCCTTCAACCCTCGGTGCGGCGAAATGCTGATCCGGAAAGGCGCCGCAAAGTTGGGCATCAAGGTGATGCCAAAACCGCTGGCTGTGCTGAGCAGGCTCTACGATGGCCGCCCTCCCTGTCACTATTGCGGAGCCTGCAACTGGGGCTGCGACGTAGGGGCCCGGTACAGCAGCTTGGACGTTCTCATCCCACAGCTGAGGCGCCGAAAAAATTTTGAGCTGCGGACCAACGCGGCCGTCCACACCATCCTGATGGACCGCTCCACCGGGAAGGCGCGCGGTGTCACCTACATCGACACGCGCAACGGCCTCGAGTACGAAGCCTATGGCAAGGCCGTGGTGCTCGCCGCCTCCTTGGTGGAATCCATCCGCATACTGATGAATTCGCGGAACCGCGACTATCCGAGCGGGCTCGCCAATACAAGCGGCACCTTGGGTCACTATCTGATGGAACATGTGGCCTTCAACAGTATTGAAGGCTTCTTCCCCGAGCTCGCCGGCCGCCCCACTACCAACGATGACGGTCCCGGGGAATCCTGCCTGTACATTCCGAGGTACAATTACGGACATAAAGACCAGAAGAAATACTTGCGGGGTTGGCGGTTGGATTTTTATACAGGCTGTGGCATGAGTCCCGGCCCGGGGGCCTCGCTACCCGGCTTTGGTTCGGCGTACAAGAAAAAAATCAAAGAACTGTATCCCGCCGCGGTGCAGATGGGCGGATACGGAGAGGGGCTTCCCTTTTTCTGGAACTATGTAGAGATTGACCCGGGCGGGTTGCGAGATCGGTTCGGGATCCCCCAGGTGCGGTTTCACACGACTTCAGAATACGACCATGCCTTTGCCATCCGCGACGAGATGTACGGGCAGATGGAGGAGATTCTCAAGGCTTCAGGGGCGGAAATCTTCCCCTACAAGAAGCAATCGCCGTATCCGCTCGGCAGCGTCACTCACGAGGCCGGCGGTTGTCGCATGGGCAATGATCCTCGCACTTCCGTGCTGGATGAATGGAATCGCTGCCACGACACCAAGAATGTGCTCGTAGTCGACGCAGGTTGCTTCGTTTCACACCCGGAAAAGCAGATCACGCATACCATTATGGCGCTTGCGTATCGAGCGTCGGATCATCTCGCGGAGGAATTTCGGCGAGGGGATGCTTAGGCGGAGAGGTTCATGGGCGAGCGGCTGATCGGCAGACGGCAGTCACTCAAATATCTCGGAATGCTCGCCGGTACTGTCGCCGGCAGGGAGTTTCTTGCCGCGTGGCTGCCGAAAAGCGCGGCAGCAAGGGAGCTCGACGCACTTCGGCGAGCAAGTTACCATGCGGCCTCAAACCAGCCGAACGAAAGGCCTTACACCCCACTCTTCTTCGACAAGGATGAATTGAGCGCAGTTGAGGCATTGACCGAGTTGATCATTCCCACCGACGAGAGCCCGGGAGCAAAAGAAGCCCAGGTCGCGCGCTACATCGATTTCATTGTGTCGGCGGCAGCCGAATTCAATCCCTCCTTGCAACACCAGTGGACCGAGGGCCTGCAATTGCTCGATCGTCTGAGCCGCGAGAAGTACCGGAGCTCTTTTCACGAGATCTCGGCTCGGGACAAAGAGAAGCTGCTCGAAGAAATGAGTCTTCCGGAACACGACGCTGGCCAAACTCATCCGGGCTACGAATTCTATCGCTTGGTCAAGGAGATGACCGTGGAGGGCTTTTACACTTCGCGAGTAGGTCTCATCGACGTACTCGGATACAAAGGCCTCAGCGCTCTCGGCGAGTTTCCCGGGTGCACTCATCCGGAGCATCAGACCTGATCTCGGCACAAACCGCTTCTCACCACGTCAGATAATCCCAGAGTTTCAAATGCCAAACAGAAGATCGTCCTGGACTCCTGCCACCGACGGCTCGCCCAATTGGCGTTCGCGGCTCGCAAGGCAAGCAATCGATACCGACCCTGGCAATCCCGAGGAGACCATCGGTCTCCCTCGCGGTTTGGAGCGATAGCGGCGATGCGGCTGGCCGATCACTTGGCCTTTTGGCATCCAGAGCAGCAGACAGCGAACTCGTGCCATGGCTCGAAAAAATCGCGTTTAGAAGGCCGTAGGCGAATTTGCCGAGCTGTGGATCATCCGGCTCTTTCGACCTAAATGGAATACGCTCCGACGGGGAGGTAGAGCTGCAGGTATCTCCACCTTTGGGCAAGCCTGTGGCGCGGCGCTGGGTTATTGTCCGGGCCGCCGCAATGTCTTTCAGTGAGTTCAGCACGTGCCGACTTCGGTACACCAAAGACGGAGCTCTTGGCTGGTTGGTAGCGGCCTTCAGACATCTGAGGCGGTGGTTCGTCACGGCGTGAAATCGAATGGTCTAGTCGCGTCGATTTGGTTGAAGATCGTGTCGCCGATTGACGACGCCGTGCCTTGGGTAACAGTCAGACCCGTGATCGAGTACAGCGTGGCCTTGGAGTTGCCGCCCACGTCGGCAACAGGGACGGTGAGCGTGATCGTGCCCGGACTGGTAGCCAGGTAGCTGGCCTGGATTGTGTGAGCCGGCGGGTAGGTCAGGAACTTGCCATGCGTGGTGTTGATTGACGAAGTCTCGCCGTCGAAAAAACTAGGGGCTGCACCACCGTCCGACTCCATGGCTGCGAAATAGGTGTGGCCTGCGCCGTTGGGGTCCGGCACTTCCCAGCGCACCAGCCAAACCGCGTCTGTTCCGCCCAGTGTGGCCGACGCGGCAAGCGTGCTGAGATCCTGGACCGTAATGCTGAAACGATAATGCTTTGAATCGGGCATAGTGACCGAGGTGGATTGAATGACCAAGTTCGTCGATGCCGCTGTTGTGGTGCCGTCGGCAGAGTAGAACGCGTCCGGCGACCCAGATGCGCTGCCGCTGGCGGGCGCCAGACCGCTCACTTGGCCGACATTCGCGTACAGGCTCGCGCCAGCGGTTTGGCGATTGAAGGCAATCAGGGCGGACGAGGTACCGTCGACGACGTTCTGATTGACCGCATCAGCCCAGACCACATTGGCCTCGCCTTGAAGCCCGACGGTGACACTCAGGAAATCGAGCAACCCGCGGTCGCCACCTGTCGTGCATCCAATTCCCATGGTGCAGATTGCGCCATCATGGTTAGAGATCTCGGAGACCTGTGTGGTCGTGAAACTGGGCGAGGGGTTCGGTAAGCCCTTCACAACCGCATTCAAGCTCTTCGCGGGCTCCCCGTGCCTCAAACCACGGAGGTGCCCAAGAGTACCGCGGGCTGTTGACAGACGGGGTTCGCGCCCCAGACAACTGAGGTGCCCCAGGTATCCGAGCTGTTCCACACCGAGGTAGAGGTGAACCGCCGTGTGTGCCTTCATCTCCTTCCTCAATGGCCGAGGATGCGTCGCTCGTTACCCCGAAGCACCCGAGGGTAGTGCTAAAATTCCTGCTCCGTTAAAGTGCCACAGCGTTGGCAGAGCAACGAGCGTTCCCACTGGGAATAACGACGCTTGTGGGTGGACTGATTGTGCCTCCAGAAGAAAACCAGCAGCAATAAGAACGTGACGGCAGATAATCCCGACCAAAGAACCAACGGAGGCGACAAAACAGCAGCAGAATTTTTAGGAATGGTGTTTATGTAGAAGACGATCCAGCCGATCGACAGAAACACCACCACCCACCAGAGAATCAGCTTGCGATACGACCACTTCACTGGAGGAGTTAGCTGCTTCGACAGGACGGACTGATGAAATCCGCGAGTGGTCGCCTTTCCGATTACGAAATCCGGGCCACAGCTGCCAACCCCGACAGCACGCAGTCGAGTGCAGGCAGCTGTATAAAAGAGTCCTTCTTGGTAGGCGAGAGAAACCTTCTTGAGGTCTGTGCTGCCGCAGTTTGGGCAGCGTAGGTATTCGTCGGGAGCGACGCGGACCCGGGCCGGTTGCGCCCGAACGGAGAACCCATTACCTTCTGTGGCAGCCATGGTTGCCTCTCTCGCAGGCGACTTTGGTTGACGGTGTTGAAGCGGCCATCGCGTCTGGCTAGTCATTCTTTGCCTTCCTGACGCCTGCACACTAACCTATCCTTCTTGACATTCCGAGATTCCGGTGGAGAGACTCATGACAGCTGACGCACAGTGTGATCAAGTTTTCGAGGCTGTCGTGTCCAAGCTTGCTTCGCGGCTGGATGTGGTGCACCTGAAGGTTTTCAGCCGTGCCACAATTCTGGCAGCGCCAGCTGTCTCTGCTCAGAACCTCTTTGCAAATAGCCTTGTACGCGTCTGGATCCAGTCGAATCCGAGGTTGTCTCGGCACTAATCTTGGCATGGCGTGCTCCTGATCTCGTGCCGGAATTGGTTTCGCTGCTCCAGCGGCAATAATCTATAGACGCTGCGCAGCGAAAGCATCAGAGCCTCGGGGTTTGGGCCGTCCAGGTTGGCTCCTGCCAAAAAATCCGCGCAGATCATCTCCAGGCAATATCCGCGCGACTTGTTTGTTCCCAGCATGAGCCCGGCAGTTTCGAGAGCTTGCTCGACCACCGCCAGTTGGCTCTTGTACATCTTGAAGTAGATCAGATCCCAAGGTTCGCTCTCGCGGCCGGTCAGATGTTTTTCCACTTCCCCTTTGAATTCTTGTTTCGGGAGTGACGTGGCCTTGTGCAACCAGGTTGCACATTCGAACCCCTGTCTATCCCTCCGCGCCACCTTGGCCAGTTCGACCGCTTTGCTCCAACCCACCTCGCGCAGCGCGTGCTTCGGAACCTGCGTCAAATTCTCATGGATGGCCATCAAGTAGTACGCCTTTCTCCTTGAATCGGGAAAGCGCTTCTCGAGATAGTCCTCAAACGACTTCAGGTTCTCGAGTCTCCAGTACTGACCGGTCCGGACCTCGCAAAGGTATCGCCCCAGATCCACGAATCGCACCTCTCTTTCCTGCTCCTTCGTTTTCTCCCAAGCCAGAATCTCATCGATCTTGCCCAGCACGAACACGGCTCGTCGACGCTTGAGCTTCGGCACCGCCATCGGTCGTCCGTTAATCCACAAGCTCGTCAAGCCAGTCAAGGTTGCTCGCTCCTGCCTTGCGGACGAGATTCGCCGCGACCAAGTGGTCGTTGCGGAGGCAAAGTCCCAGATACGGGCAGGTCACGCAGCCGTTCTGAGGAAACCGAATGCCGCTGTGTGGATTGAAGTGCCCCGCCTCGATCTGGTTTATCGTCGTCTCCTCGACCAGTCGGCCAAATTCCTGACGCTGTTCTTCGGAAATCGTCGCCCTCAAATACTGGATTTCGGGAGCGTGCTTGCGCACAAAAACAACCAGCGCGGCTTCGAGAATTCCGCTGATCCACGAATAGCAGATGAGCTGAGGGTCGAGCGAAAGCAAGCCTTCCGGTGCCTCCGGGTAACGGCTGGTCGTCGTCTTCCAATCGATCAGGCACGGTACGCCGTCGACTTCGCCGATGGCGTCGAGGTAAGCAACAAATTCGCTGCCTCCCGCGAGAATCCTGTGTTTCTTTACTTGCAAATTCCCATGGGGATCATGAATACGTACGCGATTGTCCCGCGCAAATGTTTCGAGCAAATGGATCCCCTGATGCAGCAAGCGATCCCAGGTTTCTCCTTTCTTGTACTCAAAGGCCGCGTCGCGATAGGCTCCCCACTCCTTAAAGAACGTGGCTCCGCAATCCTCTTCGCGGAAGTAGGCACCCAGTGCGTTCTCAAAGCACCGTCCGAAGGCCATGCCCGAGCGCGTTTCTTTTTCCTGCCAGCCGTCCAAATAGCGATACCGATAGCTTCTCGGACACCGCAGGTATTGGCTGATCTGCGTGTAGCTATAGACCATCGGCGCCTCCTTGCCCCTTGCTTTGTACCAGGGACGCGCAATCGAGAACCTCCCAATCTGCCTCCGGGGCGAACGCTTCGAGGTTTTGATAGGAACGCCCGTTTAAGGTCGTATAGGAGGTCCGAACGACGCCGCGGAGATGGAGCAGAGCCTTGTCATCCACGCGGTCATCCTTGAGGAGCTGTGCATCGTAACCAAAATCGCGAAGAAACCAGTTGAGTCTCCAGAGAGCCTTCTCCGTGCAATAAAGCCGACCAGAAAAGGACCGAGCTTCGAAGGCCTTTGGCTCCAGAACGGAGAACTGAAATTCGACAAACGGCCTCTGTGGATGCCACCGGTAGCGTGCTCGGTCCACACGAACAAGAAACAAACCTTCAAGCTTGCTTTCGCTACTGGATTCGTTCAGATAAAGGCCAGGAATTTGCCGCTTCATGATTTCACCTCTACGGGTTGCGCGTAGGTATTGAGTTTGCAGATGAGTTCTTCTTTGTTTTCCTGCGCGGACGTCGCTAGATGGGAGACAAAGGATTCAACCAATTTTCGGTTTGCTTCCTTGAGAGTCGATGTGCCGCAGTAGTCCGCCGCATACGCTTTGACCAGCGTTGGGTCCAGGTTGTGCCGGCGGATAAGGACGCAAAGCCGGTCTCGCAGTTTCGGTTGTCCATTATTCGAACCGTTCTGATGCCGCGGCTCTACCGGTACAGGATGTTCTTCATTGGGCTTTGAGGAACCGGTAAGCCAGCCCAATTCCTCGACAGAGCAGAGGCCGATTCCATAAGCCTTGCGGAGAGCGCGGTTGACGGCTCTTGTTTCGGCCACGCGCATCTCAGCACCGCGAACAAGTGGCGAAACATTGGAGGGATCAGCATCGCCATAGCCGACAAAACCTTTCGATCCAAGCTTCCTGTGTACCGTCGCCCTGAAGACCCAGCGAGGTATTGCTAGGTCGCAGAAGTCCCTCACCTGCCGGACGTTGATCCCCGCGCAGTGCTTCCGTTGCGCTAGGCGAATCAGTCCCGTGTGAGTTACATACCACTTGTCATCGAGAAGTTGAACGTCTCCTCCAGCGACAGATAGTCCGTGGCTCCTGATCAGTTCCTTAAGTCCGGCCCGGGCTCGTTTGGAGAGAGGACCCCAGATCGCATCTGCCATTCTGATATCTGATGTGATTTCCGTAGCTGTTTTTTTCACGATGGCCTCCTGCTTCATAGGCGCTCAAGTACATTTACTATACTTGAGCGCTCAAGTATATGTCAAGAGAAATTTTCGTCGTTGATTTTTGGGGCGCCTCGCGAATAAGGTTTGTGTGTCATGGCAAAAAAGAAGAATCCCCATGCTGTTGCTCTGGGCAAGATGGGCGGGGTCAAAGGCGGCAAAGTGCGCGCGGCCAAGCTTTCACCTGAACGTCGCAGCGAGATCGCTCGAAAAGCGGTCCTAACTCGTTGGGCGAAGCATAAGAATAGAAAGGACAAGTCGAAATGACTCGGCGAAACTGATGCAAGCGAGACGAAAGGGACCCAGCCGGTTTACTTTCCCGCCGAACAGGAGGGATCCTCGCAACGGAGCCTATCACTCATCCTTTGGCGTCGTGGCCAGGTACTGGCGGATTGAAGCAAAGTCAATTTGGGTTCTGTGTACGGTGATGTCCGGCGCGAGGTGATCGCAGAAATCTCAGAAACATCTCAGAAAAAAGAAACTTGATCTTAAATCGCCGTCCTGATAGTATGGCGAATACAAGGCGAAGATTGACAGCCTAGATGAAGTGACCCGTTCCAACTTGGTTGCACAAAGGATCAGAGGTTTGATTCCCAAAGGGCTTGGACTAGGTTAACGAACAGAAAGCAGACGCGGGCAGGTGCCTTGTGCACCCGGGTGCACGGATCTCATGTGTGAGACGCGCGAAAGGAAATCGCGTGGCTCGCGTTAGTTGCGTGGAAAAGTGCTGTTGGATTCGCGGCAGCGAAGGTTGGCATGCTCGTGGGCAGGCGCGATGCGCTCTGCCCATTTTTGCTTTGGCGTAAGCACAATACCTGCCGAGGAGAACAGACGGTGGTTCCCATTTCCTTACTTTTATCCCTCAGCCTGTTCCCTAGTAAGAGAGCGGGAATCGTAGAGGCTCCAGGCGACTGTGGGGCTAGACGTGCAGTACGGATAGGCAGGCCGTGTACCATTGACGCGCGGCATAACCCCATGCCAGCCTGACCCGTCCCGATTCGACCTGGTCACTGATCCAAAAGACCCAATGGACAAACCCGACCCTTACGCCGAATGGGTGCTCTTCGCGGGGAAACAGGACGCGGGCAGACCTCCACTCCCAGTAGATGAAGAGTTGCTGGCCGCGGCGCGAAAGGCCTGGCCACATGTGCTCGCACACGTCCGTGGCAGGTTGTTTGACAAGGAATCAGGTCGGGAGCGGACCGCACTTGCGTCGGAGATCTGGGACCGCGTGCTCCTATCCGTTGCCAAGACCCGCCTGCGAAACAAAGGTCTACGGTCACCCATCAGGGACCTGGAATCCTACTTAGTTGGTGTCTTCCACCACCGTTTCAACCGGGAGTTTAAAAAGGAACGCGGGAGAGCGGAGAAGTTCGAGATGTTTTCGTCAGTCCTCGATTTGGAGCAGTTCGAGGCTGCTACGGACGCAGAATGGGTGGAACAACTCGAACGCGCGATTGCCGCTAGTGAGATCACCGACCGCATGAACCCCTGGATGAGGAAGGTTTGGCAGAGGCGTCAGTGTGACTATTCCTGGAAGGCGATCGCAGCGTGGCTCGGGATCACCGAACAGCAGGCAAAGGTGAAGTTCTACTACGGGTTGCAAAAGATCCGCGAGAGCATCACGCAGTCGCTGAAAAAGCCGAAAGCTTACAAGGCCACTGAGGTTAAAGGGAGGCAGACCTGAACGCAAAGGCATATTCCGAGAGAGAGGAAAAGCGCATCCTGGCTGCGCTGGGCCGCAGTCTGCTCGAGGACTTTCCGAATCCGGACCGTATTGGGTGTCCGGGCCCCGAAGTTCTGAAAAGAATCGCCTCTCATGAAATGAACCTCTCCGAGGCGGAGAAGTGGCTCGATCATCTAACTTCCTGCAGCCCCTGCTACCGTGATTTCTCTCAGTTCCAAACTGCGTATCGAAGCCGGAGAACGAGGACACTGGTGGCCATCGCTGCAACCATCCTGCTGGTCGCCTGCTTTGCGGGCTGGGCCTTGTTCCTAAGACAAAAGGCACCGTTGGCTCTAAGACCAAAGGAACCGTCAATCCCAAGGCACGAGGAACCGTTGGTTACGCAAACCGTCGTGCTCGACTTAAGGGATCGTTCGCCCGAGCGCGGGGCGGAACCGGGTCCCGTTCTGCCGCCGCTCGAGATGGCTCGCAACGTGTCTCACCTGGAAATTTATCTTCCATTAGGAAGTCCCGAGGGACTCTACGATGTTCGTATTATGACGACCCAAGGCGAGCCACTCCTTGTTGCCAAAGGAAGGGCAAAAATCAAACAAGGCCTCACTTCCATGGGAGTCGATGTGGCCCCTACGATCCGCTCGGGCAGGTATATTTTAAAGATCCGAGAGCGCGGATGGGACTGGTTTTCTTTTCCACTAGTCGTACGGTGAATGTGTGCCGATCCGATGACAACGGAATGTAATAGACAAGACTGTGGCGCTGGCGTGAGGTGAATTATGCAAACACAAGCACCGAGGGGACAGTATCGCGTGCTAGGACTGGATCCATTCGATACTCTGACATGGCCGAGCGGGCCGCTTTGTAGAGACTGCAAAACGTTAGACGAAGCACGAGACTTGGCTGACCGCAATGGCGAGTTGTACCTCTGGGTTTGCGTGTACGACGACGCTGGTGAGGTTTTGTACGAGACTGGCTGTTACCAGGAGCACCTTCAAAAGATGAAAGAGCTGGATCAGGAGCCTGCCAGGAGGGCTAAAACAGAGCGGTTCTCGTAATAAAGTCGCCCCAGTACACCGGCGCATCGAGGGTCACGGTTTTGATCGCGTATCACGAGGGGCCATTTGTGTCGCGCACGTATGGAGATTCAGGGATCAACTAAAAAGCAATTGGCGGGCGCAAACCGGAGACTGCCTGAGACAAATT
>WNGR01000733.1_pt1 | contig 36454 bp, 25 predicted proteins | sample 5407581 | NCBI WGS metagenome assembly WNGR01 (sample SAMN13153383, study PRJNA577476) | soil metagenome | isolation source: 80 cm soil or saprolite under Garry oak tree replicate 2 | place: USA:California | collected 2016-06-15 | reverse complement strand
CGCCGTGGCCGCTGGCCGGGAGGACGCGGGTCCGCCTGAGTTCGACTTCGAGCCGGCCAAGCAGACCGTGCAGGCCGAGGTCGAGGCCCGCTTCACGATGACCGCACCACAGTTCAACGCCTGACCGGTCGCCGGGCGGTGCTCTTTCATGATCCCGGTGGGTTTGTGCACCTATAACTACATCAAACAACCGGGATCATGAAATGCCATGGCGCGGGGCGCCGGTGCGCCGGGGGCGTGCGTGGGCGCAGATGCCGGGAGCCGGGCCGCTGTCAGATTTCGCCGAAGAGGCGGTCGCCGGCGTCGCCGAGTCCGGGCAGGATGAACCCGCGGTCGTTCAGGCGCTCGTCGAGCGCGGCGGTGACGACGCGCACCGGGACCGGGCCGTCGCCGGGGAACGCGGCCTCCAGGCGCGCGATTCCCTCCGGGGCGGCGAGCAGGCAGACCGCTGTGACCGCGGCGGCTCCGCGCGAGACCAGCATGTTGACGACCGTTTCGAGCGTGCCCCCGGTCGCGAGCATCGGGTCGAGCACGAACACCTCCCGGCCTGACAGCTCAGCCGGCAGCCGGTTGGCATATGTCGTCGCGATCAGCGACTCCTCGTCGCGGCGCAGGCCCACGAAGCCCACGTCGGCGGTGGGCAGGAGACGGGTCATGCCGTCGAGCATGCCGATGCCGGCCCGCAGCACCGGCACCACGAGCGGAACTGGCCCGGCCAGCTTCGCTCCCGGCGCTGGGGCGAGCGGCGTGGTGACGGTGACGGCGCGAATGCGCATCTCGCGCATGGCCTCGTAGGCAAGCAGCGTGACCAGTTCGTCGGTAAGGCGCCGGAACGTGGGTGCCGAGGTGGACTCGTCGCGCAGCAACGTGAGCTTGTGCGTAACCAGCGGATGGTCGACGACCAGAGTTTGCATGACCGGTAGTGTCCCAGGCCAGCGGCTGCCGCGACGCAGGCCCCCAGCATTGGGGGAGGCTCCCGCTTGGCGCTAGGCCACGGCCGGGAAACGGCGGCGGGCGGCCACGTCGGTGAGCACCTCGGTGCCGCGCACCGAGTGCACGCTGCCGCCTTCCTCGGTCACCCTGACCGCGAGTTCCTCGATGACATCATCCACCGGGCGGGTGGGCCCGCCACAACCGCCGCAGAGGCCCCCGGCTACCGCCAGCGCATCACAGTGCTCGCACCTGAATCCGGGCCGGACCTCGTCATCCGGCACCACCAGCAACTGGATCGCGTGCTGGTTGGCAGCGGCCAGGCAGGCATCGACGCCGATCGCGGTCATGTTGCCGGTCGCTCGTTCGGCAAGCGCGGCGGCCAGCCGCCGTACCCGGCGGTCCTCCCAGTTCGCCACCACCTCATCGGCTAGCTGGCGGACCCGGGCCGGGGTCATGGTGTGCGGGTCGATCACGAACGTGCCCGCCACCCGGTCTCGCAGGCTGGGCGGGAGTCCCGCCACGAAGTCGCTCGTCTCGGGTTCGTGGCCGCTCACGACGATTGGCCCGCAGCCGCCCTCACCCACGGTGCCCGCGATTGCTGCCCCAGCGGCGGCATAGTGCTGGCGGGCCAGCTTTCGGGTCCGCTGATCGTTGCGGTAGCTCTGGAAGCCGTGCCAGCCGCCGAACCGCTTGCTGCCCACCGTCTGTGACTGGACGTGGTCCACCGGGCTGATGGTCTCGCCGGAAACCCGGAACAGCCAGGCGTGCCTGCGGTCCACCACCGCGACCGCATAACACGGGGATCGCTGCAGCTCGGCGAGCAGCGGCCGGACGTAGGGCCGGGTGCCGATCACCGCACGATCCCGGACCTGCCCGCGCAGTGGGATCGTCTCAAGCAAGCGGAGTTTGGCGCAGGCGAAGATGGCGACGCTGTGCCCGAGCCACTCGTGCGCGTGGGTGCCGACCTCCCGCCGGATCACCGGCAGTTCCGACCGGCGGGCGCTGGCCCACGCCTCACCGTCGTCGCTCACGCCGTGACCCTGCGCGAGCACCTCATCGAGATGCGCGGGCACTCCCCGCCGCTGCGCCGGATCCAGCGGAACGGTGAGGTATACCGAAACGATTCGCTGATCAGGCGCTCTAATTCCCAGCAGCCGCGTAACGCCCGCGGCGTCGATCACGGTGCGCTTCCCGCCGCCTCGCCGCTCTCCACTCGCGCTGTCGGTCCCGGAAAGACCACGGATTCATGGTTGTCGTCCAGCCAGCGCACTTCATAGGGCGGCGTTCCGTCGGGGTGTGTCACAGCGGTCACAACGCCGATTCGCCGCCGATCACCCACGTTGGTTCCGTCGATCACCAGCCGGTCGCCGACCTTAGCTTTCATCGCGTCCTCCTTGGTATGCCCCAGATCTCCAGCATGCCTCACGGGCCGCCCGGAGCAAGATGGCGAAGGTCCCACGACACACCTTTCCCCGCCGGCTGGCAGCGCATGCTGGGGATCATGAACAGCCCGCCAGGCTGGGGGTCATGGGCGCTGCCGTCGGACGAAGGCGCGGCGGCTCAGTACTTGTCCCCGCCCACCAGCTCGCGCTCAAGGCGGTCCGCGGTCGTCGTCACAAGAGTGAGCGGCCGCTCGAACTCATTGATGTTCAGATTGAGCAGCGGGACCGCGTGCCTGACGATCAGCAGGTCACCAACCAGCGCGCCGCCCCCGCAAACGGTGTCTCCCACCTCCTCCAGGAATTTCTCCAGATTAACCTGCCCGAGACTCGCGACCGGGCTCGATATCTGGAGCCACTCCTCCGCATCATCCAGGAGGGTATGGTGGGTGAGAAGGACCAGTTGGGAGCGCATTTCGCCGGTCTCGAAAACCAGCTTGATCATGAGGCCTTTTTCTTCGCCCGCGATCTTATAATGTGACCGCACGTATTCGGTCACATCCTGCCAGGTTGCCATTAGCCCTCCGTGTTATCTCATGAGCACACGCGCAAGTCAGCCTAACGGGTGACAGTTCGCGTGTCATCGCCCGCCTGCGGCCGGGATCGGGTCGCATGGAACGGGCCTGGTGCATGGACCACGAAGACACGGCTAGCCGTCTCCGGCCCCCAGGGTCCACCCTGCTCGGGTCTTCCGCTGGGTGGGCGCTCCGGTGTCTCTTGGGTGGGCGCTCCGGTGTCTCTTGGGTGGGCGCTCCGGTGTCTCGCGCGAGGGCCTCAGCTGCCAAGGTGTAACCGTTTGGCCCGAATACTTTTGGTACGGCCGGGAGCGCCATAGCGTGGGCTAGGTACGTCAGTTAATGAGCTTGTTAGGCCGCATTTCCTGTTTCACACGTAAACGCGACCGCCAGGAAATGAACGCGGCTGCTGATCGGTCAGAAATCGTTGACCTGACGGCCATCTGGCTCTAGCGTGCTGGCGTTGACAGCGCTCTAAAGCGCGGAAGTCTCTGGCAATTTCGGGTTAATTCGTGCACTCGGTACGTTCCAGGGGCGGCAGGGGGAGCAGTGACCAGGAGGAGAGGCCGGCGCGGCCGGCGTAAGTCACCGGCGCGCTTGGCGCTGGTGGCGGTGTCTGGCTGCCTGGTGGTCAGCACCGCCGCCGTCGCTTCCGCCCATGGGGCGATCCAGAGAATGGCGACGAGCACGGCAGTATCTGCGCCTTCGGTCACAGGGGACGCACGCGCCGACCTGCTGCTCGCCCGCATGTCGCTGGCCGACAAGCTGCGGCTGCTGGAATGGGTGCCGGACAGGCGGGCCGGGCAGTTCCAGGCGGCGCGCCTGCCCGGAATACCGCGGCTCGGCATTCCCACCCTCCGGCTCGCCGATGGCCTGCCCGGAGCAGCCTCGCGCCGCCTGGTGCCCGCGATGACGTCCCCGCTCGGAGTGGCTGCCACGTTCAGCCGCGCCGATGCCTACGCCAACGGCTCGGCGACCGGCCGTGATGCGCGAGCACTCGGCGAGCAGGTGGTGGCCGTGCCGTTCGCGGACATTGACCGCGATCCCGCCTTGTCCCAGGCGGGCAGCAGCTTCGGCGAGGACCCGTTGCTGGCCGGCCAGACCGCGGCGGCCGAGGTCGCGGGCATCCAGAACCAGCAGACCATGGCGCTGGTCAAGGACTACGCCGGGGGAGACGGCGCCAGCGTGGTGCTCGATTCCCAGACCCTGCACGAGATCTACCTGCAGCCGTTCGCCGACGCGGTACGGGCCAGGGTCGCGGCGATCATGTGCGCACGGGGCAATGTCAGCGTGGTCGGCACCACCCCCTCGGGGGCTGTGAGTGCGGGCACTCCGGATTGCGACAACGCTGGGACGCTGACACAGGTTTTGCGTCGTGAACTAGGGTTCACTGGTTTTGTCACCTCGGATTGGGGGGCCAATCCCACCACCCAGTCGCTGAACTCCGGTTTGGACGCGGAGTTGCCGGGGCCGAGGACGGCCAGCGGTTGGCGGGCATCAGCGGCGGGCGCGGGCCTGGGTGCGCAGGGGTCCGGGCTGAGCGGGCAGGAACCGGGGCAGGGGGGGTCGGCGTCCGGGAAGGCCCGGCCTGCGTCCAGGCAAGGAGGGGCGGCGTCCGGCCAGGCCGCACAAGTGCCCAGCCAGGGCGGGCGGGGGTCCGGGCGGGGCGCGGAGGCATCAGGGACCGGAAGCTTCCAGGGCGCGGAGGCGTCAGCCAGCCTGGCACGCGGGAATGCGGCACTGTTCAGCCCACGCGCGATCCGGGCGGCGATCGCGGACGGATCTGTGAGCCGCGCCACGATCAATCAGGCCGTGGGCGCGATCCTGGCGGAAATGGACCGCTTCGGCCTGCTTGGCACGGCGGGGCGGGCGAGTTCGGTGATCCCGGTCACCGCCGATGAAGGTGTGGCAGCACGCACCGCGCAGGACGCCGCCACCCTGCTGAAGAACAGCCGGCATGCGCTTCCGCTGTCAGCCAGGGATCTCTCGTCGCTCGCCCTGATCGGCCCTGGGGCCGATCAGATCATCGCGGACGGACAGCCAGCCCAACCTTTCGGGCAACTCGCCCCCGCGGGGGGTGCCAGCGAGGTCCGGCCTGGTCAAGCCACTCCAGGTGCAGCCCCATCGGGCACGGCCACGTCCGCCACGTCCGCCACGGCCACGCCGGGTGCGGGCGCATCTGGTACTCCCGCACCGAGCCCGGCCCCGTCGACGACGGCCACGTCGGCCACCGCCACGCCGAGCGCGGCCCCGTCGAGCACGGTCACCTCCGCCGCGCTCACGCCGACTGTGGCCCCGCCGAGTGCGGCGGCACCGGCGACGTCAGGTGAAGCCACGCCGGGATTGGCCGGCAGCGGCCAGGGTCCCACGGGCTTGGCCAGCCCTGGCCAAGCTGGGGGCAGCGCGACCGGTGTCGGGCTTTGGCACCGGCGCGGCCAGGCTGCGGCGGGCCAGGCTGCGGCGGGCCAGGCTGCGGCGGGCCAGCCACATCAGGCAGGCGTTGGGACAGCGGGCGTGACCGGGCAACTGGGCGGGCCCGGTGACGGCGCCGCGCTCATGAACGCGGGCACGTACCAGGTGCTCGGCGCGTACCTGCGCAACGATCCGCGCGCCCATCTCAGCTACTCCGCGGCGGACAACCTCACCGGCGTCCCGGTCCCAGCCTCAGCCCTGTCGCATGAGGGGCAGCCGGGGCTGGTGCGCAGCTCCGCCGGTTCGGGTGGGACACAGGTGGTTCCGTTCCTGGACAACACACTGGCCAGCGGCGACGCCCTGCCGCCGGGGTCAGGGCATGCCTGGGCAGGCGAACTGACCGTCCCGTCCACCGGGGCGTACTGGATCAATCTCGGGTTGCTGGGCGCGAAGGGTTCACTCAGCCTGGACGGCACGACGATTACCCAGACCCGGTCCGGTCCGGGCCTGGCGCCCCGCCGGGGCATCACCCAGCCGACGACGGACAATGTCTTCCCAACCACCGATGGCCTGGACAACCTGCGCACACAGGTCAGGCTCACAGCCGGGACGCACATCATCGGCGTCACCGAGGCGCCGGATGCTTCCGGCCGTCCCGTGCAGGTACGGCTGGACTGGGTGACGCCGGGCCAGCAGCGGGCCGAGCTCAACGCGGCAGTGGCCGCGGCGACGCATGCCCGGGCAGCTGTGGTTTTCGCCTGGAGCGACGGTGCTCCCGGTTCTCCGCTGCCGGACGGTCAGGACCAGTTGATCGAGGATGTGGCGGCGGTGAACCCGCACACGATCGTGGTCCTGAACACGGCCGGGCCGGTCCCGATGCCGTGGATCGCCAGCGTGAAGGCTGTGCTCCAGATGTGGTACCCGGGTGCCGCCGGGGGTGAGGCGACCGCGAATGTCCTGCTGGGGCGGGTGGACCCGGCGGGGCGGCTGCCGGTGACGTGGCCGGCGACTGCCGGGCAGGGTGTGGCGGATCAGCCAGCGGCTCACCCCGAGCGGACCTCCGCCGGGGTCGGCGCTGACGGGCATCTTTGCCCTGGTCCCGTTGGTTCTCCCGCCGGGGCGGGCGGGTGTACGAGCACGTACTCCGAGGGCATTTTCGTGGGCTACCGGTGGTATGACGAGCGTCGGCTGACCCCGCTGTTTCCGTTTGGATATGGAATTTCTTATACACATTTCGCATATTCGGGGCTGAGCTGGTGGACGGCGGTGGGTGGCGGTTTGGCGGTGCGGTTCCGGGTTGCCAACACCGGCCGGGTGGCGGGGCAGGAGGTGCCGCAGGTGTATCTGGGGCCGCCGGCGAGCCCGGCGTCTGGGGTGGCGTTCGCGGCGAAGGCGCTGGCCGGCTATGCGCGGGTAAGTTTGCGGGCGCACCAGAGCAAGGTGGTCACGGTGTATCTGCCGATGCGGCAGTTCCAGTACTGGGATGACGCGCGCGGGTGGGTGACCGCAGCTGGCGCGCGGCCGCTGTATGTGGGCCCAAGCGAGCGGACGTCCTACTTCACCGCCAGGGTGACCCCTGTCGGCTGAGCAATCCTGCTGGGCAATCCTGTTAGCGGGCGAGGTCGCGGGCGAGGATGGCGATTCCGTGGCCCCAGTCGTTGATCTGGCCGAGGGGGAGGAACGAGCCGCCTTTCTTGGTGTGGTCGACCATCGGGGCGGCGAGGTAGCGTTCCATGCCGCGGGCGTCGATGAAGTAGAGCGCCGAGGTGTGGATGATGTCGGCGTTGCGGTTCGGCGCCTGTACGAGGATGTGGTAGTTGGCCCAGGTGGCCCGCAGAGCGGGGACCGGCCCGGTGAAGAAATGCCAGCCCGGGATGGAGGTCAGCTGGTGCTCGGCCGAGTACGCGGCCATGTCGTGCACGGAGCGGTGGTACTGGTTGACGTTGATCGCCACGAAGACAACCTTGCTGGCCAGCGGCCCGAGTTCGTGGTAGGCGTCAACGAACTCCTGCGACACGATCGGGCAGATGTCGGTGCAGTGGGGGTCCATGAACTCCAGCACCACGACCTTGCCGCGCAGGCCCGCCAGCGTCAGCGTGCGCCCGCTCTGGTCGGTGAGCGTGAAGCCCGGCGCCCGGATCCCCGGCACCGGCGAAAGCGTCATCAGGCTGGCCAGCCTGGTCGAGATGTTCGCCGGGATGCCGGACGGCCGCAACTCGGGAGCGGCGTGGTGCCGGGGCGTGACCGCGTAGGCGACATAGACACTGACCCCGATGAGCAGCGCCGCCACCAGGCCCAGCGTGAGGACCACGCGCGGCGTCCGGCCCGGACGCCCTGGCGGCGGCGTTCCCGCGGCCGCCACGGTGGCAGCGTCATGTTGCTGCTGGGTTTCGCCGCCCGAACTCGGCACGTGGTCCCTCCGGTGCAACCCGGGTCTGCCCGGATGCCTCCTCTTTCGCCGAGCATAACGCTTGCCGCCGCCCACTCGCCGCCGCCCGCCAGCGCCGGTACGGGGCCGGCCAGGAGCTGACTTGCGTACCGGTAACCCGTGGAGCAAACCGGCATGACCCCGCGGACGGGCTGATCACACGCGGCCACGGTGGGTGCGGTAGAAAGTCACCATGTCTGGTGATCCGGGTGATCTCGTTGGGCGCACGTTTCTGGTGACCGGTGGGAACACCGGCATCGGCCGCGCCACGGCGACCAAGCTCGCGGGCCGGGGCGGCCGGGTCTACGTGGCCTGCCGTTCCGAGGAGAAGGGCCGGGTGGCGGTGACGGATATCGCCGCGGCCACCGGGAATGACGGCGTTACCTTCTTGCCGCTCGACCTCGCGGACCTGGCGTCGGTGCGGCACTGCGCGGAGACGTTCCTGGCCCTGGGGGAGCCGTTGCACGTGCTGATCAACAACGCGGGCGTGGGTGGACGGCGCGGCCTGACCAAGGACGGGTTCGAGCTGGCGTTCGGGGTGAACCACCTTGGCCATTTCGCGCTCACCACAGCCCTGCTGGACCATCTCGCGGCCAGCGGTCCCGCCCGGGTGGTCAACGTCGCGAGCGGCTCGCACTACCAGGCCAACGGCGTTGACTTCGACGCTGTGCGGCAGCCCACCCGCAGCGTGACCGGTCAGCCGGAATACGCGGTGTCCAAGCTGTGCAACGTCCTGTTCACCGAGGAGCTTGCGCGCCGCCTGGAGGGAACTGGTGTGACCGCCTACGCCCTGCACCCCGGCGTGGTCGCTTCCGACATCTGGCGGCGGGTGCCCTGGCCCATTCGCCCGCTGATCAAGCTGCGGATGATCTCAACTGAGGAGGGTGCCCGAACGCCCGTCTACTGCGCCACGTCTCCTGAGGTCGCGAAGGTGAGCGGGCGGTTCTATGACGATTGCCGCGAGCGCCAGCCAAGCCGGGTCGCCACCCCGGAACTGGCCCGGCAGCTGTGGGAGCGCAGCCAGTCCTGGGTGGCAGCCTGATCCGGGCGCTGGCCCGGCTACTTGCGGTCCGGTCCAGCGCCAGCTGGCGGAACTGCGGGTGCGCTCGGATGGGCCGTCGTTACGGCGGCGGCGGCGCGCCGTGGTGCCATCGTCTCCCCGGCCGCGCCGTCGGCCGGGACTGGCAGGCCGACGAGCTCGTACACGGCCGAGCCATCGACGGTTTCCTCCTCAACGAGCATGTCAGCCAGTTCGTCCAGCTGGCTTCGGTGCGTAACAAGCAGCTCGGTCGCACGCTGTTCGGCCTCACGGAGCAGCCGGGAGACCTCAGCGTCGACCGTTGCCTGGGTCGCCTCCGCGAAGGGGCGGCTGGACATGCCAGGCCCCCCGCCGCCCAGGAACACCGAACCTCCCTCGGGGTAGCTCACCGGGCCGATCGCGGGGGACAATCCGAACTCGCGGACCATCTTGGTAGCTAGCTCCGTCGCGCCAGCCAGGTCGTTGGCCGCGCCGGTGGAGCCCTGGCCCAGCACCGTGAGCTCCGCGGCGCGACCGCCCAGGCGCACGGCCAGGGTGTCCGCGAGGTAGTCCTCGCCATAGAGGTGGCGCTCCACCAGCGGGAGCTGCTCGGTCACGCCGAGCGCCTGCCCAGCCGGAAGGATCGTCACCTTGGCGACCGGGTCGGCGTGTTCGCTAAGCGCGGCGACGAGGGCGTGACCGGCCTCGTGGACCGCCACAGCGCGCTTTTCCGCTGGGAGCAGGACGTTGGATCCTTCCCGTCGGCCGAGCAGGATCCGGTCACGCGCTTCGCTGAAGTCCGCGGCGGTCAGCACTTCCCGCCCGTCGCGTACCGCGAAGATCGCAGCCTCGTTGGCCAGGTTGGCGAGATCAGCCCCGGAAAAGCCAGGCGTGCCGCGGGCGACGACCATGAGGTCGACGTCCGGGCCCAGCTGCTTGCCCCGGCAGTGCACGGCCAGGATCGCGGCCCGTTCGGCCAGGGTGGGCAGGGGGATCGTCACCCGGCGGTCGAAACGCCCAGGCCGCAGCAAGGCGGGATCAAGAACCTCGGGCCGGTTGGTCGCCGCGAGCAGCACGATCCCGGTGGCGGGATCGAAGCCGTCCATCTCGGAGAGCAACTGGTTGAGTGTCTGTTCGCGCTCGTCGTTGGAAACGACCGCGCCCGTCCCGCTGCGGCGCTGGCCGATGGCGTCGAGTTCGTCGACGAAGATGATGACGGGCGCACGTTTGCGGGCTTCGCTGAACAGGTCGCGGACCCGGGCAGCTCCAACGCCCACGAACATCTCGACGAAGCTGGAGCCCGCCACCGAGAAGAACGGCACCGCGGCTTCACCGGCGACGGCACGGGCCAGCAGGGTCTTCCCGGTGCCAGGCGGGCCGACCATGAGCACTCCGCGCGGGGCCATGGCGCCCGCCCGCTGATAACGGTCAGGATGGCGGAGGAAGTCCACCACCTCGGCGATCTCCGCTTTGGCGCCCTCGTAACCTGCGACGTCGGCGAACGTGGTCTGTGGCCGTTCAGCGTCGAAAATTTTGGCCCTGGATCTGCCTGCCCCGAGCACTCCCTGCAACTGCCCGGCGGCGCCCCGGGACAGCCGCAGCCAGAACCAGCCGATGAGCAGGAATGGCACCAGCAGGATCACCCAGGACAGGATCTTGGAGCCGAACGAGGGCCCCGGCGGTGAGGCGGTGATCGCTACCTTCGCCGCCTGCAGCCGGTCCAGCAGCGTGGAACCTGCGAGCTGGGTGGGGATCACGGTGGTGTAGGTGTGGCCGTTCGCCAGCGTCCCTGTCGTGGTGCCGTCCGAGCCGATCGTGGCGGTCTTCACCTGGTGGGAGCTGACCTGGGACAAGAACTGGGAGTAGTTGAGGCTGACCTGCCGGGCGGAGTGCATGGTGGGCAGAAACAGCCACAAGAAGGCAGTCAGCGCCAGCGCGATGAGCCACAGCCAGTTCCGCCAGCGGGGCGGGGGTGGCGGGGCGGGCGAGTTCGGCCGGTCACCCGGTGGTGGTGGCGTCACCTGTCTGGTCACGGATCCATCCCTCCTCGGAAACCGGTTTGGAGCTCCTGTCCGGCGAGCCTATGCCGGCGGGACGGGTGCTTCCTATCGCCAGTCTGCATCGTCAGCTCGGGTAGTTGGTGCAGCCCGGTCAGCTCGGGTAGTTGGTGCAGCCCGTCACGCCGTCAGGGCAAGCACAACCAGCACGGTGGCCGTGCACACCTCGATCAGGGCGCCAAACACGTCTCCGGTCATGCCGCCGAGCCGCCGCCGCGCGTGCCGCCGCAGCAGTTCGGCGGCGCCCAGGCCCGCGAGCACGCCGGCGAGCGCGCGCAGGGCCAGCGCCGGGCCGCCGAGGGTGTCACCGGCGACGATGACCGCCGCCAGCAGCACCACGGCGGTCCCGATCCTTGCCCGCGTCGATGTCGCGGCGGCCACCAGGGCGCCGAACCCGCCGGGGCGCGCGGGAGGGGAGGAAGGCCCGGTGGCGAGCACGACGGCGACCCTCGCGGTGACCACCGCCGCGACCAGTGCCTCGGCGGTGCGCGAGCTGGATGGGATGGAAGCCAGGGCGGTGAGCTGGGCCACGACGACAAAAAGCAGCGTTGCCACGCCCAGCGGCCCGACGTCGGACCGGCGCATGATCGCCAGGGCCTCGTCCGCCGGGCGGCGGCTGCCGAGCCCGTCGCCGGTGTCCGCGAGCCCATCCAGGTGGAGCCCGCCGGTCAGCAGGGCCAGCAACCCGAGCGCGACCGTGGCGGCGAGGAGCCTGCGCGCGGTGGTCTGGCCACCGGCATCGAGCACCAGCAGCACGCCGGCCACCGGCAGCGAGAGCAGCAGTCCGACGATCGGCAGGGCGAGGACGGCCCGGGCCGCCTCCGGCTTGCCGATCCTCGGGGTTCCTCTCACTGGGATGGCCGTGTACAGGCTCATGGCGTCCCGGAATGAGCTCAGAACCGTCCAGTGCGGGCGAGCGCCCTGCCCGGGGCCGGGAGGCCGCGGTGATCCGGGGCCAGGTGGCGGGTTGTCATCCCACGGCGGCGCGGTGTCCTGTGGCGATCCCGGAGCCCACGGCGGCGCGGTGTCCTGTGGCGATCCCGGAGCCCACGGCGGCGCGGTGTCCTGTCGCGATCCCGGAACCCAGGGTGGCCCAGCGTCCTGTGGCGATCCCGGAACCCATGGTGGTGGCCCGAAGTCCTGCCGCGGGCCGGAAACCCACGGCGGCGCAGCGGACCCTGACGGGCCGGGCCGCTGCGGTGGGGGCGGCCGCTGCGGCAGGACAGCATCCGGTGGCGGGCCAGGGATCCGCGACCCCCCGCGGCCCGCCCGGTGTGAGCCGCGCCCTCCGGTGAGCGGCCGCGTTTCCCCGGTGTCTCGTCTCGGCCGGCGCGGCGGAACCTGCGTCATCGCAGCCGCCGCGCGATGCCAGCGGTGCACAGCCAGACCTCGTCGCTGACCGCGGCGACGCGGGCGTTGAGCCGTCCGAGCTCGTCACGGAACCGCCGGCCCGACGCGGTTTCCGGCACCACTCCCGATCCGGTCTCGTTGCTGACCGCGACCGCGTGACGCGGGGTATCCCGCCATGCCTGTACCAGGCGGTCGATGCGGTCGGCAATGGCCTTGTCGGCATCCGGCTTGCCGTCCCACGCGCCGCAGTCGCTCATGACCCGCGCCAGCCAGGTGGTCAGGCAGTCCACCAGCACGGGGGCAGCGGCGCCGGTCTCTGCCAGCACGTCGTCGAGTGCCAGCGTTTCCAGCGTCCGCCAGTGTGCGGGCCGGCGCTGGAGATGCTCACGCACCCGGTCGTCCCATTCCGTGTCCCCCGTGCCGGGCGGTGTTCCGGTGGCGACATAATCCACGGTTTCGTAGCCTGCCAGCATTTGCTCGGCGGTAGCGGACTTTCCGGAGCGCGCGCCGCCGAGCACCAGTACCCGCCGGGGCCCCGCCGCCCGCTGGACGGCCGGCTCCGGCTGGGGGCCGGCGAGCGGGAGCGGGCCGGCGGAGCCAGCCGCGAACCGTGCGACGTCCCCAATGACGATCACCGCCGGGTTGGCGATGCCCGCGCCGCTCACCGCGGACGCGATGTCCCGCAGCGGCGCGGTCACCACCCGCTGCTGGCGGGTCCAGCCATCGGCTACGCACGCGCTCGGCGTGCCCGCGTCCAGCCCCGCCGCGACCAGTGCCGCCGCCGTGTCGTCAAGGTGCTCGACGCCCATGAGCAGGACGAGGGTAAGGCCACTGCGGGCGAGCGCTGGCCAGTCGATCGTGCTGCGGGGGTCCGCCGGTGAGGCATGCCCTGCGACCACGCAAAACCCCTGGCTCAGACCCCGGTGCGTGACCGGGATGCCCGCCGCGGCGGGGACCGAAATGGCGCTCGTGACCCCCGGCACGACCTCGACCGGGACCCCGGCCGCCCGGCACGCCTCGACCTCCTCATGACCACGCCCGAAGACGAACGGGTCGCCGCCCTTGAGCCGCACCACGGAAAGCCCGGCCCGCGCGCGGTCCACCAGCGTGCGGTTGATCTGCTCCTGCCGGGTGGCTGGCCCGCCGGGCACCTTAGCCGCGTCGATGACCTCCACATCGGTCGCCAGCTGGTCCAGCAGAGCCAGCGGCGCGAGCCGGTCGGTCACCACGACGTCGGCGTCCCGCAGCCGCTGCCACCCGGTGACGGTGATCAGGCCCGGATCCCCGGGACCACCGCCGACGATGGACACCCGCCCGGTCCGCTCTGGCCGCGCCCGTTCTTCGGAGCCCGCCGAGCGGGCGGCGGCCGTCACCGTCTCCATGCACCGGTCACGGAGCATGGCCGCCCGGCGCGGGTTCCGGCCCGCATTCACCGTAACGATGGCATCCCCCGACCGTCCTACCGCAGGCACCCACGCTGCGGATGCGGCGCCATCATCGGCCCGCACGCACCAGACTCGTTGCCGCTCCGCGTCAGCCGCGACAGCGGCGTTGACCTCCGGCTGGTCGGTGCAGGCAAAAACCAGCCACACGCCTTCGGTGTCGCCGGGCTGGTAGGGGCGCCGCCGTGCGGTGATCAGGCCGCGCGCGGCCAGGTCCGCGAGCGTCGGGCTCAGACCGGGGGCGACAACACACACATCCGCCCCGGCCGCACGCAGGCCCGCAACCCGCCGTACGGCCACCGCCCCGCCGCCGACCACCAGCACCCGCCGGCCCTGAACACGCAGGCTGAGCGGGTAGATCAGGGTTTCGGGCGCCGCCGGGTCGCTCACCCTGTCCTCCTTCACTCGTCGCCCGATCTTCTGCCTAAATGTGGGGAACCAAAATCCGCGTCATATGCATCCCCGCCAGGGACCCCGGCACCGAGTTCACTCTTTCGCGCCGGACGCACCGAGTTCACTCTTTCGCGCTGGACACACCGGCGCTGTCGAAGGTAGCAACGTCCCTGAGCACGCGGGCTGCTGACTGGACGATCGGCAATGCGAGCGCAGCCCCGGATCCTTCGCCGAGGCGCAGGTCCAGCTCGATCAGGGGCCGCAGGCCGAGTGCTGTCAGCGCACGGTGAGCGCCTGGCTCGCTGGACCGGTGCCCCGCCACCATGTAATGCGCCGTGTCGGGCGCGAATGCGACGGCGGCGAGCGCTGCGGCGCAAGCGATCACACCGTCCAGGACCACCGGCACCCGCAAAGCGGCCGCGCCGAGCATGAACCCAGCGAGCGCCGCGTGCTCAAGGCCCCCGACGGCGGCCAGTACCCCCAGTGGATCACCGGCATCGGGCTGGTGCCTGGCCAGCGCGCGGCGCACCACGTCGACCTTGCGTGCCCACATTTCGTCGTCGATACCCGTGCCCCTTCCGGTCACCTCTTGCGGGTCGGTTCCCGTGAACACCGCGATGAGGGCAGCGGACGCGGTGGTGTTGGCGATCCCCATGTCCCCGGTCAGCAGGCACCGGTTGCCAGCGGCAACCAGGTCACGCGCGGTCTCGACACCCACCTCCACCGCGCGTTCCGCCTCGGCGCGGGTCATGGCCTGCGTTGCCGTCATGTCCGCGGTCCCTGGCCGCACCTTGCGTGGAAGCAACCCCGGCGCGGGCGGGATGTCCGCCGCTACGCCCACGTCCACCACGCACACCTCGGCGCCCGCCTGGGCCGCGATGGCGTTGATGACCGCGCCCGAGGCGAGGAAATTCGCCACCATCTGTGTGGTGACCTCCTGCGGCCATGGCGTGACTCCCTGGGCATGAACGCCATGGTCGGCGGCGAACACCGCGACCGCGGCGGGCTCAGGGATCGGCGGTGGGCACTCGCCGCTGATCCCGGCGAGTCGCACCGACAGGTCTTCCAGCGCCCCGAGCGAGCCGCTCGGCTTGGTGAGCCGCTCCTGCCGTTCCTTGGCCGCCGCCGCAGCCTCAGCGTCCGGCGGCCCGATCGCGGCGAGCGTGTCGGCGCGCAGGCTGGCCGGCTCGGCTCCCGGAACACCACGCCGCCCCCACTTCTCGTCGTGGACAGCCCAGGCAAGGGGCCGCTGGCGGGCCCAGCCCGACAGCGCAAGCTCGGGTGCGGGCGGGAACTCGGCGACATGGCCAACACAGAGATACGCCACGATCTCAAGGTGGGCGGGCAGTTCGAGGGTGACGCCAAGCTCCTGCTGGCCGAAGAAGCTCACCCAGCCCACGCCCAGGCCCTCGGCGCGTGCCGCGAGCCAGAGGTTCTGCACGGCGCAGACACTTGAGTACGCCGCGACCTGCGGCTGCGTGTGCCGGCCAAGCACATGCCTGCCGCCGCGGGTGGGGTCGCACGTCACCACGATGTTGACCGGCGTGTCAAGGATCGCCTCGATCTTCAGGTCGCGGAACGCCAGCGCCCGTGATCCCGGCAGTGACTGCGCGAACACTTCCCGTTGCCTGCGGGCGAGGGTGTGGACTCGTTCACGCAGTGCCCTGTCCCGCAGAATGATGAAGTCCCATGGCTGGCTCAGCCCCACGCTGGGTGCCTGAATAGCAGCCGTGAGTACCCGGGTCAACACCTCGTCGCTGATGGGGTCGGGCAGGAAACCATTACGCACGTCCCGGCGCGCGGCAACCAGCCGGTAGAACGCGTCGATGTCCGGCTGGGCCAGTGCGTGGTCAGTGCGTGTCATGGTTGGACCTCTTTGTATAGCCGGGTCATCCCGGCATGACTGTGCTTGTGGGCAGGGTTGGGGACTCGCTTGGCTCGGCAGGCCCGTGGTCATGGGCCTGCCTGCGGTTCACATGGTGAGACGAGCCGAAGCTGACATGCACGTGGTCGTCGCCAGGGTGGAAGTGCGGCATTTGGGGGCGGCCGACCTTGTCGGCGAAGCCGGGCAGGGCGACACGGTACGCGCAGGTGTCGCAATTCATCCGGATGTCGCCGCTCACTGCCTCGTCATATCGCTCAAGGACAAGGTCAGCCAGTTCGTCGCAGTCGCCGATGAGCTCGGCTGTCCGCAGGTCGAGTTCTGGGTGTGAAGCCGCGAACTCCCGCGACTGCGCCACAATCCGGTCCGGCAGTACGCCAGGGAAAAGGAAGTACGGCGCCACAACGATGCGGCCGGCGCCAAGCCTGCGGGTCCGCTCAAGCGCGGCCGGTACTGACGGGTCGGCAAGGGAGATGAACGAGAACTCCACCTCGTCGTAGCCGCGGCCCTCCCACAGCAGCCGCGCCACCTTCGCGACCTCGGCGTTTCCGTCGGGGTCGGTGGAGCCGCGCCCCACCAGAACCACGTGCGTCCCACGCCGGGCGGAGCCGTCAAGCGCAGCATCGATGCGGGCTTCGAGGACGCTTTGGAGCAGCGGATGCGGGCCAAGCGGACGTCCATAACGGTACGACAGCCCCGGGTGCCGCAGCTGCTCGCGTGCCAGCGCGGCCGGGATGTCCCCTTTGCCATGCCCTGCGGCCGTCAGGACCAGCGGAACGGCTGCCACTTCCCACGCCGAACCGGAGGAGAACCCGCCGTCCGGGGGAGACCACGCAGGCTCGTGTGCGGTGGCTCCCGCCGTTTCGTGCGCCGGGGTTCCTCCCGGCCTTTGGGCCGAGGGGCCCTTCGCTCGCGCCGGCGCCAGGCGGTTGACGACGTCGGCGACCGGAGGTGCGGACAGTTCGATGAAACCGCCATCCACGGCGGGTATCCGCCCGCGGCTGCGGTCGCGCACGCGTTCGATGAGCCGCCCGAACTCGGCCACCCCCTCGGCGCTGCGCGTTCCGTGGCCGACCAAAAGGAGGGGAGGCGCAGCGTTCGTCATCTGTCCTGCCGGTGGAGGCGCGGCATTCGTCCTGTTTCCTGCCGGTGGCGGCGCAGCGTTCGTCCTGTTTCCTGCCGGCGGCGGCGCGGCGTTCGTCATGTTTCCTCCCCGTAGAGCAGCGCGTTGAGGGCGGCCGCCGCCGCCGCCGCCCCGCCCTTTTCGCTGCGATTGGTCACCGCGGGCAGACCGCTGGCCCGCAGCGCCTCCTTCGACTCGACCGCACCGACGAAACCGACGGGCAATCCGATGACCAGTGCCGGGGCAGCGTCCAGCGTGAGAAGCTCAGCCAGCGCGGTGGGTGCGGTGCCGATCACCCACACCGCGCCAGGGCCGGCATCGGCGTACGCGACGCGCACCCCAGCCGCCGAGCGTGTGATCTCGGCCTGGTCCGCCAGTTCTCTGGCGCGGGCGTCGTTGATCCGGCAGACAACCTCGCGGGCGGTAATGCCCGCCGCGACCATCCCCGAGTCCGCGACCACGGGCGCGCCGGCGCGCAGGGCAGCCGCTCCTGCGGCCAGAGACTCCTCGGCGCAGACCAGGTCGCCGAGATAACCCGGGTCAGCGCTGGCATGGATGACCCGCTCCACCACCGCCCGGGTCCATGGCGGAAGCGCCGAGGTGTCGGCACGCGAACGCAAGATCGCATACGACTGTTCCTCGATCGCGTGGATACTCCGGGTCACGCGGGCTCCTTTCCGTAGCGGCGCTCGAAGCCTGCGAGCCGCCAGGTCAGGGCCGCGCCCACCCAGGCAAGGACGAAGACCGCCACGATGAAATAGCCGAGCAACTCGAAGTGGTCGCCGATGGCGGCATAGGCCGCCACGAGCCCGGCAACGTGAAGCTGTTGCGCCAGCAATCCGGCGAGATACACCGAGCCGACGAAGACGGCGATCACCACGGTCATGCCGGTCGTGGCCACGCTGTAATACAGCCTGCGGGCGGGGTGCGCGAACGCCCAGGAGTAGGCCCGTGCCATCAGCACGCTGTCGCAGGTGTCGAAGGCACTCATGCCGGCCGCGAACAACAGCGGCAGGGTGAGGGCGGCCAGGGCTGGCAGCTCACCGGAGGCGGCGGTGCTCGCGGACAGGCTGAGCAGGGTCACCTCCGATGCCGTTTCCAGACCGAGGCCGAACAGCAGGCCGACCGGGAACATGTGCCACGACGAGCGGATGAGGCCGCGCGCCCGCTTGCCCAGGATCCGGTTCATCAGGCCCCGGTTGAGCAACTGGAGTTCCAGTTGCGCCTGGTCAAGCTTGCCGCGCGTCATCTGGCGCCAGAGCCGGACCATTCCGGCCAGGACCATGCCGTTCAGCGCGGCCACCAGCAGCAGGAACGTCATTGCGGCGACGGCGGCGGCGATGCCGCCATACGCGCGAAACGCCGCCATCTTCGCTGACGTGGTGGCGTTGGCGGCGGTGACAACGACGAACGCCAGCGCCAGCACCACCGACGAGTGCCCCATGGCGAAAAAGAAGCCCACGCCCACGGGGCGCCGGCCCCGGGCAAGCATCAGCCGGGTGGAGTCGTCGATGGCCGCGATGTGGTCGGCGTCGAACGCATGCCTCACGCCCAGGGCGTAGGCGAGCGTTCCAGCGCCCGCGAACGAGGTAGCCGCCGCCAGGTGGCGCGTGTAGTAGAAGTACATCGACCAGCCGAGCACGTGCAACATGGCGATGGCCCCGACAATCGCGGACAGCCGCCACCGTTCCGCCCACGTCCACCGCCCGATCGCGATGGTTCCCGCGCCGTTGACGCTGCTGCTCAAGGAAGGGGGCACGTCTCAGCCTTCCGCTCATTTGGGCGTCTGAGTTGTCCTGGTATGTGGTCACGGAAAACGTGGACAGAGAGTGGTCCGGCGAAGCTGATCGCGTCGACGGGGCAGATCTCGACGCATTCGCCGCAGGCGGTGCAGCGGTCCGGGACGACGCGGGGGTTGTGGGGGGCCGGGCGGAGGGCGTGTTCCGGGCACGTAAGGATGCATGCCCCGCACCCCTGGCAGCCCTCGATCTGGACGGGGCCGGCGATCACAGCCACTTGTAGCCCCTGGGGGTCACCATGCGGCCGGCGATGGTGCGGGTGCTTGTCGAGCCGACGATGACGATGCAGCGCATGTCCACAGTGGCCGGGTCGAGGCCGGCCAGGGTGGTGAGCGTCACGTCCTCATCGGCACGGTCCGCGTCACGGACGACTGCGAGTGGGGTGTCGCCCGAGCGGTGACGGGCGAGGATCTCCAGTGCCTTGCCCAATTGCCAGTCCCGTCCGCGGCTGCGGGGGTTGTAAAAGACGACGACGAAGTCGCCCTCCGCGGCGGCCCGAATCCGCTGCTCGATGACCTCCCACGGGGTGTGCAGGTCAGACAGCGAAATCACCGCATGGTCGTGCCCGAGCGGCGCCCCCACCAGAGCGGCGGACGCCAGACCCGCGGTGATTCCCGGGACCGCGATCACATCGATGTCGTTACCCGCAAGGCTGAGCGCCGGGCTGGCCATCGCGTACACACCGGCGTCGCCAGAGCCGACAAGCGCGACCGCGTGCCCCTGGCTGGCCTCCTTGACCGCCGTCCTGGCCCGGGCCACCTCGGCGCCAAGCCCGCTGGCCAGCACCCGCGTACCCGGCCGCAGCAGATCCCGGATCTGGTCAACGTACTGGTCGAGGCCGACCACGACCGAGGACCGCCGCAGTTCAGCAACCGCGCGCGGGGTAAGCAGGTCCCGCGCCCCCGGGCCGAGCCCGACCAGGGCCAGCCGCCCGCGCGGGCGGCGCCGGGCCACCGCGACCGTGGCCATGGCGGACTTGCGTTTGGGCACAACGAGATCATCGGCACTGGCCAGCGCCGCAGCCTCGGCCACGCTCGGGGTTCCTACCGCGGCCAGCGCGGCGTCGCTCGGGCTGGGCACCGGCACCGAGGCGAGCCTGTCAGCCGAATGTGTGATCATCGGCCACCCGCGGCGCCTGGCGGCTTCCACGATCCCCTCTTCCCGGGACTTGGCCTCCACGGTGGCGACAGCAGTCACCGACGCGGCCGAGAGACCCGCACCGGCCAGGGCTTCTTCTATCAGCCCAAGTACCTCCTCCGAGCTCACGCCGCGGCTCGCGCCCACACCAACGACCAGGGAGGGTGGGCGCAGCACGACAGTCCGCTTGTCGGCTGGCACGATCCGGTCCGTTATCACGATGCGGTGGTGGCCAGCCCCGCTGACCGAGACGGGGAGGGGTGGCATCGGCCACGTCGCATCCGTTTGGAGAAGCAGTGGTTCTTTGTCGAGAAGGGCGCGGCTGACGGCGGCGATGGCACCCTCGGCCGGCCAGCCGAGCGTGTCGAGGCCGGGCAGTCCGGTCGCGTCGGTGGCCGTGGTCACCACCGGTTCCGCGCCGAGCACCGCGGCCACACGGGCGGCCAGTTCGTTGGCGCCGGCCGCGTGCCCGCCGACGAGCGCCACCGCGTGGCGCGCGGACTCGTCAACGCAGACCACCGCGGGGTCGGTCCACTTGCTCTCCAGCAGCGGCGCGATGATGCGGGTCGTCGCGCCCACGGCGAGGAAGCACACGATGTCCTCACACTCGGCCCACGCGCGGGGGAGCACCTGCTTGGCTGGCCCGTCATAGAGGCGGGTCCGGCCGCGCCACGCCTCCGCCAGCCGGGTGGCGGACGCCCGGCCCGCCGTGGTGACCGCGACCAGGCCGATCATCGGGCTGCTCCGTGGCTGGGGCCGCTGCTTTGCGGCGTGGGCTGGCTTTCTGGCTGTGTGCCTGGGGCGGGCGGAGTGTCCGGGGCCGGCGGGGAGCCTGCGGTTGCCCAGAGGAGGAAGACCGGGTTGGTGCTGGCCAGGCGGTGCACGTCGCCGGGGAGGGGTGCCAGCCGCGCCGCCTGGATCAGGGTGCCGTCCACGGTGTAGCCGGCTGAGGTGAGGGCGGCGTGCGCCTGCCCGGTTCGTTCCATGGCGGCGAGTGCGACAACGATGCGATGCGGGTGGTGCTTGGCCACGGCGGCCACGACCGCCGGGCCGCCGCCGCCGACAAAAACCGCGTCCGGTTCGGGCAAGCCGGCGAGCGCGTCGGGTGCCTCGCCGGATACGACGCGGATTTCGGCGTTGTGCCGGCGGGCGTTGTGCATGATCCTGGTGCAGCGCCGCTCGTCTCGCTCGACCGCGATAACGGCGGCGCCGAAGCGGGCGCACTCGATGCCGACCGACCCGGTGCCCGCTCCCACATCCCAGATCAGCGTGCCGGGGCCGGGAGCCAGCCGGGCCAGAGCCAGCGCGCGCACCTCGGCCTTGGTGATGACCGCATCACGGGAGTCGAAGTCGTCCTCCGCCAGCGCCCAGCCTGCTGTGGTGGGTGAGTGCGGCCACGCCCAGCCCGGCTTGCCCACGCCGCCCGAGCTGTCCGCGGGTTCGTGATCATGGGATTGGTGGGGTTCGTGCCCCACCAATCCCATGATCACGTCTGGGATGTCGGGTGGTTCGCTGCCGGGCGGCTTTCGTTCCGTGCGCATGAGCACCAGAAGTACGTTCGGGTCACTCCAGTCACGCCGTTCGGCTGCGGCGGGGGAGCACTCGGTCACCTGCTCGCCGGTTTCGCCCAGGTGCTCGCAGACGATGAGGCGCCGGTGCCAGCCCGCGAGGGCTGCCCCGATCTCGGCCGGGCCGGCGCCTGGGCCGGTGAGGACGGCGACCTTTGGGTGGGCCCGGCAGACGTTCACGGCCCGGCGCAGGTCGCGGCCATGAGCGCTGACAACCATGGCGTCGTCCCACGGGAGCCCAGCCCGGGCAAAAGCCAGCGCGACGGAGGAGACCGCGGGGATCACGGTGCACGCGAGCCCCCGCGCGCGCAGCGCCCGGACGATGCCGAAGAAGCCTGGGTCACCTGAGGCGAGGACGACGGCGTCGCCGTCGTGGGCCGCGAGCGCGTCCAGGGCGGGGCGCAATTCACCCATCACCAGGGTCCGGGCGCCGCTAATCGGCGGAACAGCGGCGAGGTGGCGCTGTCCGCCCACGACGAGCGACGCGCGGGCCATGGCGGCGGCCGCGTACGGGGCGAGCGGGCCGCCGTCGAGGCCGATGACGGTGATCATGCTGCGGTCACCCACTCCGCGCGGGTCGCCGCGACCACCCGGGCGCCGGTGAAATCGACCATGGCCACATCGGCGGCCAGCCTGCCCTCGGCGGCGCGCACCAGCACGGAACGCACCCGCCGGCACAGTTCGTCGCCGGCCGCGCGCAGCAGGCCCTCGCGCTGCCAGATCTCGTAGGCATGGCGGCCGGTGTTCGCGGCCGCCACCTCATCCGCTACCGCGACCGACCCGCCTGCCGCCCGGGTTACGCTCCCTAGCAGGCCGAGGTCCACCTTCGAGCGGGTGTAGTGGGTCATGAGGATGCCCGCGGCGAGTTTTGCCAGTTTCCCCGCCATGCCGACGAAGATCGCCTGTTCCAGGTCCACCGCCAGCGCCCGCCGCAGTGCCGCCCCGGTGAAATCCCCGACCTCCACAAAACACACCTCGGGCAGGTCTGGTAGCAGCGCCATCGCCCCCTTTTCTGTGCGCCCGCCGGTGCACAGCACGACCGTGCGCTCGCCTTGGGCTGCCATCACCGACACCGCCTGCTCGACACTGGCGCGCCAGGACGCGGTGGAGAACGGCCGCACGATGCCCGTGGTGCCAAGGATCGAGATTCCGCCGAGGATGCCCAGCCGCGCGTTGGTGGTCTTGCGCGCCATCCGCTCGCCTCCCGGAACGGAGATGATCACCCGTACTCCGCAAGTTTCCGGGTCGACCACCTCGCCCACCGCCTGGATGATCATCGCGCGAGGGGTAGCGGTGACCGCGGGTTCCCCGACGTCGATGCCGAGGCCGGGCTTGGTGACGATGCCCACCCCTTCGCCGCCTTCGAGGACCACGCCGGGTTCCTCGTGCCACCGCACGGTCGCGGTGAGATGGGCGCCGTGGGTCACGTCGGGGTCGTCGCCGGCGTCCTTGACCACCACGGCGGTGGCGTGCCGGGTGTCGTGCTCGCAGGACTCCACGGCGAACTCGACCCGCTTCCCGCTGGGTAGCGCGACCTCGACCGTCTGCGGTTGCGACTGGTCGCGGAGTGCGATAGCAGCGGCCTTGGCGGCTGCCGAGGCGCACGTGCCGGTGGTCCAGCCGGTGCGGAGCGCCCTGGGTCTCACCTTGGCCGTGCGTGGGAGGTCGGGTTCGCGCAGTTCAGGTTCGGGTTCGCGCAGGTCTGGCTCGTCCGGGCGTGGGTGAGGCGGGACGTGCTTGTCCGAGGGGGTGTTTGGGCGTCGTCCCGTCATGGGCCGGCCCCCGGCAGCGGCCCGGGTGCCCCGCGGCCGGACTCGGCCCGCTCGCGCGGCGCGCCATCAGCTTCCCGTAGGGCGCGGCGGGCAGTGCGTTCGGCGCGGCGGAAGCCGTGGAAGTGCCCGGGATGGTAGAGATGCGACCTGGTGCCATGTGCCGCGAGAGCCGGCCCTACCAGGAAGAGCGTGTGCTTCCAGAGCCTGCGCGCCTTGACCGTGTCCGCCAGGGTGCCGACGGTGCACTCCACTATGAGCTCATCGGGCCACGTCGCCTGGTACGCCACCACCACAGGCGTGTCCGGCGGGTAGCCCCCTGCCAGCAGCTCGGCTTGCAGCTGCCCAGAACGCGCCGCCGACAGGAACACCGCCATCGTAGTGCCATGCCGCGCGAGTTCGGTGATCTCCTCCCCGGGCGGCATGGGGGTCTTGCCGCCACCCAGGCGGGTGAGGATCACGGACTGGGCGACCTCCGGGACGGTGAGCTCACGGCCGGCAATGGCGGCAACCGCGGCGTAGGCGCTCACCCCGGGAATGGTTTCGTGCGGCAAGCCGAGTTCGTCGCAGAGTTCGCGCTGCTCTTGCACCGCGCCCCACAGTGCCGGGTCGCCGGAGTGGATGCGGGCCACGATGAGGTGCTGGGCCAGCGCGCGCTCGTAGAGCGCGCGCACACCTTCGAGCGGGAGCCGGGCGGAGTCGACCAGTTCGGCACCGGGGCGGGCGTGCTCCAGCACGTCCGGGTGGACCAGGCTCGCCGCCCAGATCACGATGTCCGCCGTCCCGATGACATTGGCTGCCCGCAGGGTGAGCAGGTCGGCGGCACCCGGGCCCGCCCCCACGAACCACACCTTGCAGCGGGTGGTGTCCGCTGGGAGGGGCTGGGTTTCGGCGCGGCTCATAGTTTGCCGCCGCGCTGAGTTCGGCGCCCGGGGATGAGCAGCGTGGACAGGTAGGGGGCCGGGCCGGTCACGTCAGCGGCGGGGCGGATGTCCTCGCCGGGAAGCCCGAGGGTGGCGCCGTGCACCGCACCGTCGAGGCGGCCAGCGTCGCGGGCCGCGGCGATGGCCTCCGGCAGGTGCCGCCCGCTCTTGTAACCGACGACGGTGTCGAACCTCGCCAGTGCCTCCCGGAAGCGCTCCAGGCCAGCCGTCAGCGGCAGCAGCGCCAGCGTCTCGGTGCCCTCACACAGCACTGTTCCGCTGAGCGCCGCGAGATCTTGCATCGCGGTGATACCAGGCACCGTCGCAACATCCAGCCCGGGCACCCGCTCGCGGACGGTCGCGGCAAGGTAGGTGAAGGTCGAGTACACGTTGGGGTCACCGATGGTGGCGAACGCGACGACCGCTGCTCCATCGCTGAAAGCGGCCGCAACCGTGTCCGCCGCGCTGTCCCAGGCGGCCTCCCGGCGGGCCCGTTCCGTCCCGCCCTCCAGAGCGAACACCACCCGGCGGACACGGCCGTGACTGACATGCGCCAGCACCGTCGCCTCCGCCCGTCCCTGCTCGCCGGTATCCATGACGGGGACCAGCACCAGGTCGGCCTCGCGCAGCACCCGGACCGCCTTGACCGTGACAAGCTCCGGATCCCCCGGCCCGACCCCAACCCCCACCAGCGTCGCCCCGCTCATGCCGCGGCCCCGTCAGCGCGGCTCATGCCGCGGCCCCCGTCAGCGCGGCTGCCTCCACCACGCGCCGCGCCATCTCCGGGCAGCCCGCCCAGTGCAGATGCAGGTACGAGGCGTGCACCCCGCCGTGCACAAAACCTTCAGCACGCCCCCCGAACGTCCAGGCTGGAACGGGTGAGTGGGCAGGTGACAGCGTTGTGCGGTGAAATTCATGACCGTTCGCGTGCGTGCCCGCCAGGGCCAGGACTGAGTCGCCTGCCGCCGTCGCGTCCCGGTACCCGAGCGTGAGCTTGCCGGTCATCCGGGCGGTCGCGTCGATCACCCCGCACATGGGCTTGCCGTCCAGTTCGCGCGCCAGGTACAGCAGGCCGGCACACTCGGCGGCCACGGGGAGGCCGGAGCGGGCGAGGCGCGCGACATCCGCCCGGAGCCGCTCGTTGGCGGACAGCTCGACCGCGTGAACCTCCGGGAACCCGCCGCCAAGCACCAGTGCGGCGGTACCGGGCGGCAGCGCCTCATCCCGCACCGGGTCGACCGTGGTCACCTCCGCGCCGGCTGCGGCGAGCAGTTCAACCGTCTCGGTGTAACAGAAGCTGAACGCGGCCCCACCGGCGACCGCCACGACGGGCCGGCGCCGGGCCGGGCGCTTATGGGGGGACGGGGCCTGAGAGGCGGAAGGTTCCTGGGAGGCGGAAGGTTCCTGGGAGACCGGCCGGGCCTGGCTGGGGGTCACCGCATCCTGGGGCGACCAGGGCGCTGCCGGGAGCGGGCCCGCCGACCGGGCCAGCGTGATGACGGCGTCGAGGTCCACCGACTTGGCGACCAGGGTGGCGAGCCGGCTGACAGCTTGGCGGGCCGCCCCCTCCCGCTCGGCGGCCGGGACCAGCCCCAGGTGCCGGGACGGCACCGCGATCTCGCTGTCGCGCCCGAGCGCGCCAAGGACCTGCACGCCGATCCCAGCGAGGGCGTCCCGGAGAATCTCCTCGTGGCGGGCAGAACCAACCCGGTTCAGGATCACCCCGCGCAGCCGTACGCCCGGGTCGTATGAAGCAAAACCCGACACGAGCGCGGCGACCGACCGGCCCTGGGCCGAGGCGTCCACCACCAGCACCACCGGCGCGCCGAGCAGGCCGGCCACGTGTGCCGTGGAGCCGAACGCTGACGACCCGCGCCCGTCGAACAGGCCCATCACGCCTTCCACCACAGCCAGGCCGGCCCCTGCCGCACCGTGCAGGAACAGCGGCCCGATCAGGTCCTCGCCGCACAGCACCGGATCAAGGTTGCGGCCGGGCCGCCCGGTCGCCAGCGCGTGGTACCCGGGGTCGATGTAGTCCGGGCCCACCTTGTGCCCGGACACCGCCAGCCCCCGGGCCGCCAGCGCGGCCATCAGCCCGGTGGCCACGGTGGTCTTGCCGTGCCCGGACGCGGGCGCGGCCACCACCAGGCGCGGAACGGTTACCACTCGATGCCCTTCTGCCCCTTCTGGCCGGCGTCCATCGGGTGCTTGACCTTGGTCATCTCCACCACCAGGTCGGCGGCGCCGATCAGGCGCGGGCCGGCGCCCCGGCCGGTAATGACAACGTGCTGCTGGCCGGGCCGGTTCTGCAGGGTCGCGACCACGTCGTCCACATCGACCCAGCCCCACTTCATCGGGTACGTGAACTCGTCGAGCACATAGAAACGGTATGCCTGCGCGGCGAGGTCGCGTTTGACCTGCTCCCAGCCCTCCCGGGCATTCGCGGCATGGTCCTCCTGGGTGCCCGGCCGGGCGATCCACGACCAGCCTTCGCCCATCTTGTGCCAGGTCACGGGGCCACCCTCACCGGTTTCCGCGTGCACGCGGGCGAGCGCCCGCAGCGCGGTCTCCTCCCCGGTCTTCCACTTGGCGCTCTTGACGAACTGGTACACCACGATGGGCCAGCCCTGGTTCCAGGCCCGCAGCGCGAGCCCGAAAGCGGCCGTGGACTTCCCCTTCATCTCCCCGGTGTGCACAACGACCAGTGCCCGCTGCCTCCGCTGCCTGGTGGTGAGCCCATCGTCGGGCACAACGAGCGGCTTTCCCTGGGGCATCAGGCAACCTCCTTGAGTGCGCGGACCGAGTCCGCCAGCGGGCCCGCGGCGAGTTCTTCCAGCCGCAGCACCGGGCCCCCGAGCGCGTGCGCGACACCGGCGGCGAGGCCCAGCCGCACCGGACCGGACTCGCAGTCCACGACCACGCTGGTCACGCCGGTGGCCGCCAGCAGGGCGGCTGCCCGGTGCGCGGCGGCGACCGGGGTCCCGCGCGGTGCGGCTGTGGCCCGGCCGTCGGTGACCAGCACGAGCAGCGGACGGCGCCGGGGGTCGCGGAGCCGTTCGGTGCGAAGCACCTCGTGCGCCCGCAGCAGGCCCGCCGCGAGCGGCGTCCGCCCGCCGGTCGGCAGCGCTGCCAGCCGCGCCGCTGCCGCCTCGACCGAGGACGTGGGCGGCAGCAGCACCTCGGCCCCGCTGCCGCGAAACGTGATCATGCCAACCTTGTCACGCCGCTGGTAGGCGTCGAGCAGCAGGGACAGCACCGCGCCCTTGACCGCACCCATGCGGGCGCGTGCCGCCATCGACCCACTCGCGTCCACGACGAACAACACCAGGTTGCTTTCGCGCCCCTCCAGCCGCGCCTCCCGCAGGTCGCCGCGGCGAACCAGCAACGGGTCCGGGGCGAGGCGCCCCCGTGGCAGCTGGTGCGGCGCGGCCGCCGCCACGGTCGCCGCCAGGTGCAGCCGGGTCAGCCGCCCCCGGGGGATCAGCGCCCCGGTGACCCTCCCGGCGTCCGTCCGTGCCCGTGACCGCCGGCCGGCCGCGCCGGTCCCGATCCCGGGAATTTCCAGCCGCCGAACGCGGAACAGGTTTCCCGGCGCCGCTGTCTCCGCTGGCGCCCGCCGTGCGCTGGCCCGGTCGCCGGCACCGTCGTTTTGCCCGTTTCCCTCGCGCGCCTCGCTGGCGTGGGAGGTCGCGGGGGGCGGATCACCCGCCGCCGGCTGCCCGCCGCCGGGGCCACGGTCGTCCGGGTCGGGCTCGGGCCCGCCGTGATCCTGGCCAGCGCCGGGGGCGGGCGGGGTCTCGTGGCTGGCGTTGTCACCGTGGTCAACCGGCCCGTCGGGGTCAGCGTCACCGGCGGCGCGCTGGCTCGCGGTCCCGCCGGCGGCCCCGTCAGCCAGCGCCTCCTCCAACTGCTCCTCGTCCAGATCAGGCGCGTCGAAGGGCTGGCGCCGGCGGCGGTGCGGGAGTGCGAGCCTGGCCGCCGTCCGGACATCATCGGCGGTCACCTCCAGCCGTCCCTGCCACGCCGCATGCGCGACGGCAGCGCGGGCCGTCACCAGGTCCGCCCGCATCCCGTCCACCTCGAACGCCGCGCACACCGACGCGACCTGCCGCAGCACACCATCGGGCAGGATCACCTGCGGCAGCAGCCGCCGCGCCGCGACGATGCGCCGGGCCAGTTCGCCCTCGGCCGCCTGCCAGCGGGTGGCGAAGCCGGCCGGGCCGGCGTCGTAGGACAGCCGCCGCCGCACCACCTCCGCGCGCTGGCCCGCGTCCCTGGGCGCGGCGGCCTCGACCGTGAGCCCGAACCGGTCCAGCAGTTGCGGCCGCAGTTCACCCTCTTCCGGGTTCATGGTCCCGACCAGCAGGAACCGGGCGGCGTGGCGGACCGACACGCCTTCGCGCTCGACGTAGCAGGTGCCAAGCGCCGCCGCGTCGAGCAGCAGGTCCACCAGGTGATCGTGGAGCAGGTTGACCTCGTCGACGTACAGCACGCCGCGGTGCGCGGCGGCCAGCAGGCCCGGCTCGTACGCCTTGACCCCCTCGGTCAGCGCCCGCTCGATGTCGAGGGCGCCCACCAGCCGGTCCTCGCTGGCCCCGACCGGCAACTCGACCAGCCGCGCGGGCCGGGTGATGGCCCCAGCGCCCGCGTCGTGGTGGCCGTCCGGGGAGGCCGGGCTGGGCACGGGGCGGGTTAGGGTGCCGTCCGGGGAGGCCGGGTGGGGCGCGGGGCGGGTTAGGGTGCCGTCAGGGGAGGCCGGGTGGGGCGCGGGCACGGTGAGGGCTTCGTGCGGGCCGTCGGGGCATTCCGGGTCGGGGGAGGCCGGGTCGCAGGAGAACCGGCACCCAGTGACCACGTCCACGTCCGGCAGGACCGCCGCGAGCGCGCGGACCATGGTGGACTTGGCGGTTCCCTTTTCCCCCCGCACCAGCACGCCGCCGATGGCCGGCGACACGGCGTTGAGGACTAGGGCCAGCCGCAGTTCGTCCATGCCGACGATGGCGCTGAACGGGAATCCGGTGCTCGTCACGGCTCGTTGCCCTCCAGTTCGCCCTCCAGGTCGAGGTAGGCAGCCTGCAACCGGTCCAGCACGTCCGGCGGGGGCTCCGCCCACAGCTTGCGTTCGGCGGCTTCGAGCAGCCGCTCGGCGATGCCGCGCAGCGCCCACGGGTTGGACTGCCGCATGAAGTCGCTGACCTGCTGATCAAACACGTACGAGGCTGCCAGCTGCTCGTACATCCAGTCCTCCACCACGCCGGCCGTCGCGTCGTAGCCAAACAAATAGTCCACCGTCGCTGCCATCTCGAAGGCACCCTTGTACCCGTGCCGGCCCATGGCGGCGAGCCAGCGCGGGTTGACTACGCGGGCGCGGAACACCCGCCTGGCCTCTTCCGCCAGGGTGCGGGTGCGCACCAGGTCGGGCAGGGCCGAGTCGCCGATGTAGGCGGCGGGGGACTGGCCGGTCAGGTGCCGGACCATGGCGACCATGCCGCCGTGGAACTGGAAGTAGTCGTCGGAGTCGGCGATGTCGTGTTCGCGGGTGTCGGTGTTCTTAGCCGCGACCGAGATCCGGCGGAAGCTCGTCTCCATGTCGGCGCGTGCCTCGCGGCCGTCCAGGCCCCGGCCGTAGGCGTACCCGCCCCAGACGGCGTAGACCTCGGCGAGGTCGGCGTCGGTACGCCAGTTCCGCGCGTCGATCAGCGGCAGCAGGCCCGCGCCGTAGGCACCGGGTTTGGAGCCGAAGATGCGGGTGGTCGCCCGCCGGCGGTCGCCGTGGGTGCTGGTGTCCTCCTCGGCGTGGGCGCGCAGGTAGTTCTCCCCGGCCGGCTCGTCAAGGCCGGCGACCGCCCGGATCGCGTCGTCGAGCAGCGCGATCACGTGCGGGAACGCGTCCCGGAAGAACCCGGAGATGCGTACCGTCACGTCGATCCGTGGCCGGGCAAGCTCGGTGAGCGGCACGACCTCGAACCCGGTGACCCGCCGGGACGCGTCGTCCCAGGTGGGCCGGCACCCGATCAGCGCGAGCACCTCGGCGATGTCGTCGCCCTGGGTGCGCATCGCCGAGGTGCCCCACACGGTCAGGCCGACCGAGCGCGGGTAGGTCCCGGTGTCGGCGACGTGCCGCGCGAGCAGCGACTCGGCGAGCGCGGCGCCCACATCCCAGGCGTTGCGGGACGGGATCGCCTTCGGGTCGACGGAGTAGAAGTTGCGCCCGGTCGGCAGCACGTTCACCAGGCCCCGGGTGGGTGAGCCGGACGGCCCCGCGGCGATGTAACGGCCGTCCAGGGCCCGCAGCACGTTGGTCACCTCGTCGGTGGTGCGGGCCAGCCGGGGCACGACCTCGGTGGCGGCGAACTCCAGCACGGAGACCACGTCCGGCGGGGTGTCTGCGAGCACTTCCGCGACCACGAGCGGGACCCTGTCTGGCCGCCAGCCAGCGGCGTCGAGGCCGGTCACCAGCCTCGCCGCCGCCGCCTCCAGCAGGTCGACCGCGTCGGCGGCGGTGCGGGCGGGTGCGGGGGCGGCTGTTTGGGGTGTGGCGGTCCCGGTCTTGGTGCGGGCCGGCGCGGGCGCGCCCGCGGCAGTGGACAGCTTCGGCGGCACGCTGGTCAGCCGTCCGGGGTCGGAGAGCAGGTCCTTCTCATCGAGACCGGCCCAGCTCGCGAGCGCGGCCCGCAGGCCGGGCAGCGCGCTCCGGCCGCCCCACACCTGGGTCGCCCGCAGCACCGCCTGGACGGTGGTCACCAGCTGCTCCCCGGCCGGCGCCTGGCCCAGCACGTGCAGGCCGTCCCGGATCACCGCATCCTTGACTTCGCACAGGTACCCGTCCACGTGCAGGACGAAATCGTCGAACTCACCGGCGTCCGGCGCCGCGTCGATCCCCAGGTCGTGGTGCAACTGCGCGGAGCGGATCAGCTCCCAGATCTGCGCCCGTACGGTCGGCAGCTTCGCCGGGTCCAGCGCGCTGACCGTCGCGTACTCGTCCAGCAACTGCTCCAGCCGGGCCAGGTCGCCGTAGGTGTCCGCGCGGGCCATCGGCGGGATCAGGTGATCGATGACGGTCGCGTGGGTGCGGCGTTTGGCCTGCGTCCCCTCACCGGGGTCGTTGACGATGAACGGGTAGATCAGCGGCAGGTCGCCAAGCGCCGCGTCCGGCGCGCAGTCCGCCGAAAGCCCGAGCCCCTTACCGGGCAGCCACTCGCACGTGCCGTGCTTCCCGAGGTGCACCAGCGCGTCCGCGCCAAACGAGTTGGCCAGCCACCGGTAGGCCGCGAGGTAGTGATGCGACGGCGGGAGTTCAGGGTCGTGATAGATCGCGACCGGGTTCTCCCCGAAACCGCGCGGCGGCTGGATCATCAGCACCACGTTGCCGAACCGCAGCCCGGCCAGCACGATGTCGCCGCCGTCGGTGTACAGCGTCCCCGGCGGCTCCCCCCAGTGCCTGAGGACCGACGCGCGAAGCGCGGCGGGCAGCCCCGCGAACCAGCGCTCGTACTCGGCCGCCGGCACCCGCATCTGCGCCGAGGCAAGCTGGGACTCGGTGAGCCATTCGGTGTCGTGCCCGCCGGCCGCGATCAGCGCGTGAATGAGTTCGTCCCCGTCCTCGGGGAAGCCAGCCCCAAGGTCGTACCCGCCATCTCTAAGGGATTGCAGCAGCAAAACGGCGGATGCCGGGGTATCCAGCCCGACCGCGTTACCCACCCGTGCGTTCTTGGTCGGGTACGAGGACAGCATGATGGCCAGCCGCCGTTTCGCCGGAGCCCGGCCGCGCAGCCGCGCGTGCGCGACGGCGATACCCGCCACCCGGGCGGCCCGTTCCGGGTCCGCCCCATATATGGGCACGCCGTCCTCGCCGGCCTCCTTGAACGAGAACGGCACCGTGATCAGCCGCCCGTCGAACTCCGGCACCGCGACCTGCATCGCCGCGTCCATCGGGGTGAGCGCCGCGCTGGAGCCCGCCCACGCGGCCCGCGACGAGGTCAGGCACAGCGCCTGCAGCGCGGGCACGTCCAGTTCGGCCAGCGCCGCGACATCCCACGCGTCGTCGTCCCCGCCGGCCACGGCGTCGGTGGCGACCGTCCCGCCGGCTGCGAGCACCGTGACGATCAGCGCGTCCACGCCGGCGAGCAGGTCATAGACCTCCGCCCCGGCCGACCGCAGCGACGAGCAAAACACGGGCACGGCGTTGGCCCCGCGCGCCTCCACCGCGTCAGCGAGCTCGTCAACGAACGCGGTGTTCCCCGAGACCGCGTGCGCCCGGTAGAACACGATTCCCACGGTGGGCCGGCCCGGCCGCCGTTCCCGGTTCCCGTGCACCCCGTGCGCCGGGAGCGCAACCGGCGGGTCGAACCCCTCGCCCGTGAGCAGGATCGTGTCGCTGAGGAACCGGGCCAGTTGCGCAAGGTTGCCCGGCCCGCCCTCGCGCAGGTAAGCCAGCGCCTGCGTGGCCACCCCGGCGGGGACCGTGGACAGCGACATCAACTCCGCGTCCGCGTCCGCCTCGCCGCTGAGCACCACCGTGGGCAGGCCCGCGGCCAGCACCGCGGCGAGCCCGGGTTCCCAGCTTCGCCGTCCCCCGAGCAGCCGGACCACCACGCAGAACGCACCGTCCAGCAGCCCCGGGACCTCCCCGGGCGCCGTCCGCGCGGGGTTGGCCAGGCGCCAGGGTCCGCCGCTGGAGCGGGCAGCCAGCAGGTCCGTGTCCGACGCGGACAGCAGCACGATCACGGGGGAACTGTGGTGGGTAGTCATGGCGCCCCCGGCGGGATGAAGGGCAGGCCGGTGGGGGCCCCGTCGTGGATCAGGCGGTTCAGCGCGCTGGTGTCGATGTGCTCGGCGACAAGGTCGCCGAGCACATCGAGCCTCCGCTGGCGCACACTCTCGAACGAGATCCGCCCCGGGACGAAGTCTCGACCCGCTTCGGCGGCAACCTGGCGCAGCAGCTCACGGCGGAACCCGTCGCTTTCGAATATCCCGTGCCACGCCGTGCCGCCCACGGCACCGGCCGCGCATCCACCGGGGAAGGGTTCGCCCCCGCTCACATTCACCGTGCCATGATGGATTTCGTAACCGGACACCGTTTGGCCATATGTTTTTTCGCAGCGTCGGCGAAGCACCTTTCCGGAACTGAAACGAACCGAGGCGGGGAGAATCCCAAGCCCGGGAACGGCGCCCGCCTTACTTTCCACCTGGTCGTGAATTTCGCCGGCCAGCATCTGGAATCCGCCGCAGATACCGATCACCGGCTGGCCCCGGGCCGCGCGGGCGGTGATCGCGTCCGCGAGCCCGCGCTCGCGCAGCCACGCCAAGTCAGCGACCGTTGCCCGGCTGCCGGGCAGGATCACCAGGTCGGCCCCGGCCACGTCGGCGGGCGCGGTTGTGAAGCTCACCGCCACACCGGGCTCGGCGGCGAGCGGGTCGGTGTCGGTGAAGTTGCTGATGTGCGGGAGCCTGACGACAGCGACCCGCAGCGTGTCGCGTCCTGCGGGCGGCTGGGCTTGAGCGCCGCGCTCGGCGGCGAGGTCGAGGGAGTCCTCCACGTCGAGCCAGAGCCCGCCTGTCCACGGCAGCACCCCGAGGACCGGCCGCCCGGTGAGTGCCCGCAGCGTTTCGAGCCCGGGGTCCAGCAGCCGCCGGTCGCCACGGAACTTGTTGATCACGAACCCGGCGACCAGCGCCTGGTCCTCGCGGCTCAGCAGGGCGAGCGTGCCGAACAGCGCCGCGAAGGCCCCGCCCCGGTCGATGTCGGCGACCACGATGACCGGCAGCCCGGCTGCGCGGGCCAGCCCCATGTTCACGATGTCGGCCTCGCGCAGGTTGATCTCGGCCGGGCTGCCCGCGCCCTCGCAGATCACCACGTCGAACCGGTCCCGCAGGTCCGCCAGGCAGCCGAGGACGGTGTTTTGCAGGTCCGGCTTGAGCTCGCGGTAGGACAGCGCGTCGGCCTCAGCGGCCGGCTTGCCCAGCACCATGACCTGGCTGCGGCCGTTGCCGCCGGGCTTGAGCAGCACGGGGTTCATCGCCGCCTCCGGCTCGATCCCGGCCGCCGCCGCCTGCATCGCCTGCGCGCGCCCGATCTCCGAGCCGTCGTGGGTCACGACCGAGTTCAGCGACATGTTCTGCGCCTTGAACGGGGCCACCTTGACGCCCTGCCGGGCCAGCCACCGGCAGATCCCGGCGGTGAGCACGCTCTTGCCAGCGTCAGACGTCGCTCCCGCGACGAGCAGGCAGTTCATATGGCCCCCCTCGCGGGCGCTCGGCCCTGCGGGCCTCGCTGGCTTCGGGAGGCCGGTCCTCGGCGCCGGGACACCGCTGACGCGGCGTTCGGCCCGGCGCCTGCGGCGTGATGGCTGATGTCGGACCGGGGGCGTTTCATAGCCGCCTCCGGCTGGTAGGCAGCCCCGCCACTGCCGCGCCGGACAGCGCTGCCACGACGGTGACCAGCCGGGACAGCCGCACGGCGCGCCCGATGTCGGTCACCGTGGGCGGCTGGCCATCTCCTAGCAGCCCGCGCTGCTCGGCCCGCCCGTGGTAGACGTTTGTCCCGCCGAGCTGAACGCCGAGCGCCCCGGCGAACGCGGCTTCGCAGCGGCCGGCGTTGGGACTGGGGTGCGCCGCGCCGTCGCGGCGCCAGGTCGCGAGCGCACGGCGCGGGCTGCCGTTGATTGCGGGCGCCAGCGCCACCGTGAGGGCCGCCGTGAGGCGGGCCGGCACCCAGTTCGCGGCGTCGTCAAGCCGGGCGGCCGCCCAGCCAAAACGCTCGTACCGCGAGTTGCGGTGACCGACCATCGCGTCGAGGGTGTTGATTGCCCGGTACGCCAGCAGCCCCGGCACTCCCGCGACCGCGCCCCAGAACAGGGGGGCGACCACCGCGTCGCCGGTGTTCTCCGCGACGGACTCGACGGTCGCGCGGGAGACCCCTGGCGCGTCGAGTTGGCTGGGGTCGCGCCCGCACAGCACGGGCAACTGTTCGCGGGCAGCGGGCAGGTCGCCGGCATTCAGGGCGGCGGCGATTTTCGTTGCCTGCCTCGCGAGACTCGTTCCGCCCAGGACCGTCCAGGTGGCAGCGGCCGTTATGCAAATATCGCGAAGCGGGCCACGCCGGGACAGACGCTGGAGTGTGTAGCCGCCGGCGGCGGCCGGGACCACGCAGGCGGCCGTGAAGAGGGCGCCCCTGGTGCGGGTGGCTGCCCACAGGCGGCGTTCGGCGCGGGCGGCGGCCGAGCCAAAGGCGGCAACCGGGTGACCGGCCCTGGGGTCGGCGACCAGGGCGTCAAGCGCGGCTCCGAGCAGCAGCCCGGACCCGCACGCGGGCACACCCATGGCTGGTCCTTCCTCGGGGTGACCACGCCCCGTGACGAAGGATCGAGCGGCCGGAGTGTCCTGGCTCCCGGATCGAAGCTCCCCCCAGCCTTCCAGCCGCGCTGCGCGGCCGTGGCTACCGTGAGGGTCGCTCCCCGGTCACAGTGGCGGGACCGCGTCGGATTCGCACCGACTTCCTCCACTGCCGTCGATTTGACGTGGCTAACCCCACCACAGCAGCCCGCTCCCGTCAAGCCGATGGCTAGGCCCCTCAACGGCTGCCCAGGCGGCTTTTACGCCATACTGGCCATTTTTGTCAAGGTCTCCGGCTGGCTACAGAATTGGTTCCTTGCTTGGGTATGGCGCTTTTTTGACCGGAACATTACCGTTAGACCCGGCTCACTGCCTGTCCAATCGTGTGTCCGGGCGGTCGTGGTTGTTGCCATCCTTTCGTGGGGGGTTCGTGTAAGGGAGGCCGGGAATGGCTCGGTCACGTCGTTCTGCCGGTAATCGCTGGTTGCGCCTGATCACCCGTTCGCTGACGGTGCTGGCTACGGGGGGGTGCGCTGACTGGGCTGCTGGCGTCCTCGGCGGGTGCGGCGGTCGCGGTTCCTAACCCGGACGGGCCGGGGGGCGTGGGGCTGCGGGCCTCGTCTGCTCATAAGACGGGGGCGCCGAGGAGCCGGGTGGGGGTTCCGGCGCCGTTCACGCGTGATTCGCGGACGGTGCGGCACGCGAATGGCAGCTACACGACCACGATTTACCCGCACCCGGCGTTTTACCGGGCGGGGAGTGAGTGGCAGCCCATCGATTCCACGCTGGTGGCGGCGGGGGAGCCGGGGTTCGCGTGGCGGAACAAGGCGAACCAGTTCACCTCGTTGTTCGCCCGGCATGCGGGGAGCCGTTACCTGCGGGTGCGGGTGTCTGGGCAGACCTATGACTTTGACGCCGCTGGGGCTGCGGGC
>WNGR01004846.1_pt1 | contig 36538 bp, 35 predicted proteins | sample 5407581 | NCBI WGS metagenome assembly WNGR01 (sample SAMN13153383, study PRJNA577476) | soil metagenome | isolation source: 80 cm soil or saprolite under Garry oak tree replicate 2 | place: USA:California | collected 2016-06-15 | reverse complement strand
CCCAAGATGAACACTCCCGAGCCGCAAGGCTCCTGAAGGGCCCTGGGAGACTACCAGGTTGATAGGCGGCAGGTGTAAGGCGCGCGAGCGCTTCAGCCGAGCCGTACTAATTGCCCGTGAGGCTTGATCTCTTCTCGGTCTCGAGTGGGGAGCCTCAGCACCACCACACATTTCGTCGGTGTTACAACAACGCCGTCGGCTGTCAGCTTTCAGCTAAGCTGATAGCTGAGAGCCGATAGCTGACGGCTCGCAGTTTGCTGGCGACTAGCGCGACAGGGCCACACCCGTTCCCATCGCCACACCCGTTCCCATCCCGAACACGGTCGTTAAGCCTGTCAGCGCCGATGGTACTGCGACTGCGAGGTCGTGGGAGAGTAGGCCGCCGCCAGCTTCCCTTCTCGAAGCCCGTTCGGTTCCGCCGGACGGGCTTCGTGCTATGAGAATGCGGAGTGTGGAATGCGGAGTGCGGAATTTGCAGTGAAGGGTCGCTCGCCTAGACGAGGCCTCTAGTGACAACTCCGCATTCCGCATTCCACACTCCGCATTAGGTTTTCGCTCATGCCTCGCTGCGGCACCGTCGTCCTCGCCGGCCGGCCCAACGTCGGCAAGTCCACCTTGCTCAACGCCCTCATCGGCGAGCACCTCGCCATCATCTCTCCCAAGCCGCAATCCACCCGCGTGCCGGTCGTGGGGATCCTCACGCGCGACGACACGCAGTTCATCGTCACCGACTCTCCCGGGCTGCTCGCACCCGAGTACCGGCTCCATGAGACGATGCGCGCCCACGCGCTGCGCGCGCTCGCCGACGCCGACGTGGTCGCCTACCTCCATCCGCTGCTCGACTACCCGGCGCCCCCCCTGCAACAGGTCGCGCAGCTGGAGCGGCCGCCGCGCGGGGCGATCGTGACGGTGTATACCAAGGCGGACCTGGTTCGGCCGCGACCGCCAGGGAGTCCTGGAGGGTCCGACGGAGTGGCGCTGTCGGCGGTGACCGGCGAGGGCCTCGAGGACCTGCTCGCGGTGCTCGGGGCGCGGCTCCCCGAGAGCCCGTGGCTCTATCCCGCGGACGAGATCGCGACGCAGCCGCTGCGCTTCTTCGCGGCCGAGTTCGTGCGGGAGGCGGCCTTCGAGCTGCTGCACGAAGAGCTCCCTTACAGCTTGGCGTGCCAGATCGACGAGTTCCGGGAGGAGCAAACGCCGGTATATATTCGGGCGACGGTCTACGTCGAACGCGACAGCCAGAAGGGAATCGTTGTCGGGCAGGGCGGACGGACCATCAAAGCGCTGGGCGCCGCGGCGCGAGCCAAGATCGCGGCCCTCATCGCCCAGCCCGTCTACCTCGACCTCCGCGTCAAGGTCCTGCCCAAGTGGCGCCGCCACGCGCCGTCGCTCAAACGTCTGGGGTACGCCCTATGAGTCTCGCGCCCGACCTGCTCGCGATCCTCGTGTGTCCGAAGTGCAAGGGCCCGCTCGAACACCGCCCCGCTCCCGCCGAGCTCCTGGTGTGCCACGCCTGCCGGCTGATGTACGCGGTCGAAGACGACATTCCGATCATGCTGATCGATGAGGCGAAGAGCTTCTGAAGGCGGGCAGTCGGTGAGGCGCTTAGACGGACAGATACTCTCGTTCGTCCTCTGGTTGCTAGCCGCCTATCCGCCTATCCGCCTACCCGCCCAGCAAGTCAACAACTCCGGCGCCCTGTTCCTGGTGTTCCCGGTGGGCGCCCGGGCGGTGGGGATGGGGCAGACGGCGGCGGCGCTGGACGGGCGCGGGGAGGCCGCCTTCTGGAATCCGGCGGGCCTCGCGACGCTCGAGAAGAACGAGTTCGGCCTGCAGAGCGCGACCCTCGTCGCCGGCAACACGGACGCGGTCACCGCGTACTTCCCCTCGCACCGGGTCGGCGTGCTCGGGGGCGCGATCTACCTCGTCGACTACGGCGACCTCGATCGCACCGACGCGACCGGCAACACCATCGGGCGCATCTCGCCGCGTAACCTCGAGTTCGTCGCCTCCTACGCCGCGGGGATCGCCGGCGCCGTCACCTTCGGGGTGAACTACAAGCTGGTGCAGTTCGTCGTGGACTGCAGCGGCGACTGCACGAACCTTCCCAGCGCGAAGGGCACGACGCACGCGGTCGACGTGGGCGGCCAGGTTGCCGCCGGCCCGGAGGGTGCGTTGCGGCTCGGCGTCGCCGTGCGGAACATCGGCTTCAAGCTGCAGGTCAACAACGGCGACCAGGCGGATGCCCTGCCGGCCCGCCTGCTCATCGGCGCGTTGTACCGCATCGTCCTCCCGGCCGGGCGCGGCGACGGCCCGGGAGAGCGGTTCGACCTGAAGGTCGCCGCCGACGTGGACAGCCCGTGGGGGAGCTACGGCGGGTCGCAGATGCGGGTGGGGCTCGACGTCGGCTACCAGCGGCTGTTTCGCGTGCGCGGCGGATACGCGTTCGTGCGCGACGGCCTGAGCGGCCCGAGCGTCGGCGTGGGTGTCGAGACCGGCGCCATCGGCGTGGACCTGGCGCGCAGCTTCCTCACCGGGTCCGACCTGGTCGTCGCCAACCCGACCTTCTTCTCGTTCCGGGTGGTGTTCTGAGGATGCGCGGCCGCGCGTTGGCACTGATCGCCGTCGTCACGCTGGCAGGGCGGGCCGGCGTGGCGCAGCAGCCGGACTCGGCCGCCCCTGCGGCTCCCCCCGCACCCGCGGTCCCCGCCCCCCCTGCCGCTGCACCCGCGCTGCTCGCCCCGTCCGCAGGGCGGCCGCAGTACTGGCTGCGGCCCTTCGCGTCGCTGCTCGTCCCCGGGACGGGACAGCTGCTGGCGCACGAGGATCGCGGCGCCGTCTACCTCGCGGCGGAGCTGATCGGGCTCGTGCGCTACCTGCACCTCAGGAGCCAGGGGCGCGGCGAGGCACGGCGCTACCGCGCGCTCGCCTTCGAGGTGGCCCGGCGGCAGTTCGCACCGACCTCCCGCGACACGGTGTTCGAGTACTACGAGACGATGGAGCGCTTCACCGCGAGTGGGCGCTACAACCAGGCTCCGGGGCCGGCGCTCGTGCCCGAGGCTGATCCCACGACGTACAACGGCGTCGTGTGGCTGCTCGCGCGCGTGACCTATTGGCCCGACCCGAACACGCCGCCGGACCCGTCGACGCCCGCCTACCTGAGTGCGCTCGAGTTCTACCAGGCGCACGCCGTGGGGCCCGACTTCCTGTGGTCGTGGAGCGACGCCTCGCTCGAGCAGGGGGTGTTCCGTGAGGCGATTCGCAAGAGCGACGACGCCTACCGGAGCGCGCAGAACCAGCTCGGGCTGCTGCTCGCGAATCACGTGCTCTCGGCGATCGACGCGCTGATTTCCAGCCGCCTCGCCGAGGCTGCAGGCCGCGCGCTGACGCTCGAGACGACCGTCGCGCCCGGCGCTGCGTTCGTGCGCGTGACGATCGCGTTCTGACCGTGACCGCCGTGCGCTGGCTGCTGCTCGCCGTCCCCGTGTCGTGGGTCCTGGGCTGGCTCGCGGCCCCGCCGCTCGCCGTCTTCGTCGTCTCCGGCCTCGCGGTCGTCCCCCTGGCGGCCGAGATGGGTGAGGCGACCGAGACCCTCGCCCGGCGCGCCGGGCCTACCCTGGGCGGCTTCCTCAACGCCACGTTCGGCAATGCCGCGGAGTTGATCGTGGCGGTCGTGGCGCTCCGCGCCGGGCTGCTCGACCTCGTGAAGGCGTCGCTCACGGGGTCGATCCTCGGCAACCTGCTCTTGATCCTTGGCCTCGCGCTCGTCGCGGGCGGGCGGCGCCGCCCCACGGTCACCTTCAACCGCACCGCGGCGGGGATGAGCGGCGCGATGCTGCTCCTCGCCGTCGTGGGCCTCGTCATCCCGGCGCTGTTCGCGATGAACCACCCGGCTGCGGCGCCCGAGACCACGCTGCACCTCTCCGAGGGTGTGGCGCTCATCCTCGGACTCACCTATGTCGCGAGCCTCGTGTTCTCGCTCGTGACCCACCGCCAGCTGTTCCGCGGCGAGGGGCCGGGGTCGGGCGAAACGGGGCCGGGCCCGGCGCGCGCTCCGGGCGTCGCGGTCGCGATCCTGGCGGCGGCGACCGCGCTCGTCGCGGTGGAGAGCGAGCTGCTGGTGCACGCGACGCTCTCGCAGCTGTTTCTCGGCCTGATCGTGATCCCCCTCGTCGGCAACGCGGCCGAGCACGCGACGGCCGTCGTGGCCGCCCACCGCGGGCACACGGACCTCGCGCTCACCATCGCCCTGGGCTCCAGCACCCAGATCGCGCTGTTCGTCGCGCCGCTGCTCGTCGCGGTCGGTGTGGCGCTGGACCGGCCGATGAACCTCGTGTTCACGAGCTTCGAAGTCGCGGCCCTCGGCTTCTCTGCGCTCATCGTCACGATCATCGGCTTGGACGGCGAGTCGCACTGGTTCGAGGGAGCGCAGTTGCTGGCCCTGTACGCCCTGATCGCGGTCGCGGTGTGGTTTATTTGACACTCGGGGTCACGCGGCCTAAGTTTAGGCGCGCTCGACCCTTACGTGAGGACAGGTGCGGACGCGACCGACGATATTGTTCCATTCGCCGGCTGGTCGTTCGGTCCCCGACCTCCTGGCCCGCTGGGTCGACGGCAAGGGCCTGACGATCGTTCCGGTCCCCGATCCCAAGCTACTGGAGCAGATGGTGCTCCGGTCGCTACCGTCGCTCGTGGTCATCGACGCCGACGGGGGGAAACAGGGGCTGGAGCTGTGCGCGCGGCTGAAGGCGGACTCCTACGCCGCCATCGTGCCGCTCGCTGCCGTCAGCGGCCGGCACGCCACCGACCAGGTGGAGGCGTGGTTCCAGGCGGGCGCGGACGAGGTGATCACCCCGCTGTTCGAGCCGGCCGAGCAGGTGAGCCGGCTCGACGGCCTGCTCACCCGCTCGTCGCGGGACGTGGCCGTGAACCCCTCGACCCGCCTGCCCGGTACCACGGAGATCGAGCGCGAGATCCGGCGGCGCATGGAGGCAGGCGACCTGTTCGCCGTGTGCTATGCCGACCTCGATCACTTCAAGGAGTACAACGATCGCTACAGCTACTACGACGGCGATCGCGTCATCTACATCCTGTCGCGCATCCTCCACGACGTGGTGAAAGGGAAGCTGGGCCGCCGCGGCTTCGTGGGGCACATCGGGGGGGACGATTTCATCTGCGTGATTCCATTCGAGTCGATCGCCGACGTGTGCGGGGACGTGCTCGAAGTGTTCGATACGCTCATCCCGTACCAATACAACGAACAGGACCGGCGCGCTGGGTACTACTTTGGGAAGGACCGCCGCGGCCAGCTGCACCGGGTGCCGCTGATGACGCTGTCGATCGGGATCGTCACGAATCAGCACCGCCGCTTCGCGCATCCGGCGCAGGTAAGCGAGCTGGCGACCGAGATGAAGAGCTACGCCAAGACGCAGCCAGGGTCGGTGTTCGTGGTCGACCGCCGGCACGACCCCGAGCTGGACGACGACACGAAAGAGCGCTAGCGAGGCCGTCGGGGTGAACGTGACCTGTCCGTCGTGCGAGACGGTGTACCGCGTGGACCCAGCCAAGGTCCCGGCGGCGGGTGTGCGCACGCGCTGTACCGTCTGTAGCACCGTCTTCGCGGTGGGCGCTGGGAGTACGGGGGCGATGCCGCCCGCGCGGCCTGTGCCCCCAGCGCCCGGGCCGCCGACGCCCACACCCGCGGCCCCGCCGCGCTTGTCGGGCCCGTTCGTAGCCCCGCGCCCGGCGCCCCCCGCGCCGGCTGCGCGTCCCGCGCCGCCGGCGGCGCCCGTGTTGCGTCCGCCTCCCGCGCCGACACCCTCCGCCACCTCGCTGCCGGCGGGTCCTCCTGCGGCCCCACGAGTGAGGGCTCCGGTTGTCCCCGCGGCCCGCGGCGCGCCTTTCGCTCCCGCCGCCCCGGCTGCCCCCGCCGCCCCCCCGGCGCCGCCTGCTGCTCCCGCGTCTCCAGCGTCGCCGGCGCCTGCCGCGACCGGCGGTGCGCGTGCACCGGGGCAGCGCATGACCGGGCCACTCCGTCCGGTCAATCCGTTCATGGTGCAGGACCCGAAGCAGAAAGCCCGGCGCCTGGCGCGCGCCCTCATCTCCGACCTGGTCGTGTACCATCCTGAGAAGCGGCAGCAGGGCCTGCGCGACGGCACGCTGGTGCAGCTCTTCAAGGACGAAATCGAGAGAAGCTGGCAGGAGTATGTGGAGCAGGTGGGTGCGGATCTCGCCAAGGCCACGCCGTTCTGGACCGAGGCACTGAACGAGATCCTGGCGGGCGGTAACAAGGTGTTCTGATTATATTGCGTCGCAGTGAGAGCCGCCCCCGGGCCCCGGCGGGCGGCTCATTTCCTACCAGCGATTAGCGAGCGAGACTCACGTGGCCTTGTCAGATCGGTTTGCCGAATTCGACGGTCGCCTTGCCGAGCTCAGGAGCTTCCTTTGACGTAGACGGGAAGACGAAGCGGCTGGCCGAGCTGGAGCACGCCATGGCCGAGGGCGGCGTGTGGGCCGACCCGGAGAAGGCCCGGGTGGTAGTGCAGGAGGTCAAGGAGCTCAAGCGCTGGGTCGACCCCTACCACGCCGTGCGCAAGCGGCTGGAGGACGCGCGCGCGCTCCACGAGCTCACCGAGGCGGAGTCCGACGAGGACCGCGCCCGCCTGGTGGCCGAGGTGCTCAAGGGCCGGTCGCTCGAAGACGAAGTGGACGCGATCGCCGCGCAACTCGAAGCGCTCGAGCTCCAGAACATGCTGCAAGGCCCCGACGACGCCCGCGACGCGCTGCTCACCATCCATCCGGGCGCGGGCGGCACCGAGTCTCAGGACTGGGCCGAGATGCTGATGCGGATGTACGTGCGCTGGGCGGAGCGGCACGGCTTCCGGGTCGAGGTGCTCGACCTGCTCCCGGGAGAAGAGGCAGGGGTCAAGTCCGCCGAGGTCCAGATCAGCGGGCAGTATGCCTACGGCCTCCTCAAGGCCGAGAAGGGCGTGCACCGCCTGGTGCGCATCTCCCCGTTCGACGCCCAGTCGCGCCGCCATACTTCCTTCGCCTCCGTGTTCGTTTACCCGGTGGTGGACGAAGACATCGAAATCGAGATCAACGACGACGATTTGCGGATCGACACGTTCCGGGCCTCGGGCAAGGGCGGCCAGCACGTCAACAAGACGTCGTCGGCGGTGCGGATCACCCACTTGCCGACGGGCATCGTGGTCTCCTGCCAGCAGGAGCGCAGCCAGTTCAAGAACAAGGCGACGGCCCTCAAGATGCTGAAGGCGCGATTGTACGAGCGCGCGGTCGCGGAGCGCGACGCGAAAAAGGCCGAGGTGGACAAGCAGAAGACCGACATCGCCTTCGGCAACCAGATTCGGTCTTACGTGTTCCAGCCCTATACGATGGTGAACGACCACCGCACGGAGCTCAAGGTGAACGACGTCCAGCGGGTGATGGACGGCGACCTCGACCAGTTCATCGAGGCGTATCTCAAGCGCTTCGGGAGCAAAGCGGCGTAATGACGAGCTTCGTGGAAGTGGCGCGGCGGGAGAAGCTGCAGGAGCTGGTGCGGCGCGGCGTGGCGCCGTACGCCTACCGCTTCGAGCGCACGGCGACGGCGCGCGCCGCGCTCGAGGGCTTCCGCGACGGCGATGCGCGCGCCCATCGGCTCGGCGGGCGGCTCGTCGCCCTGCGGCCCCACGGCAAGACCACCTTCGCCCACCTCGAGGACCACAGCGGGCGGATCCAGCTGTACTTCAAGCTCGACGCGCTGGGCGTGGAGCCGTACGAGGTGGTGAAGCTGCTCGACCTGGGTGACGTGGTGGGCGTCGAGGGGCCGCTCTTCAAGACGAAGACGGGCGAGGTCACGCTGCGCGTGGACCGGCTGACGCTCTTGACCAAGTCGCTCCGCCCGCTGCCGCTCGGCAAGGAGGACGCGAGCGGCGTGCGGCACGGAGAGCTCTCCGACCCGGAGCTCCGCGCCCGGCAGCGCTACGCCGATCTCGCGGTGCATCCCGAGGTGCGGGAGCTGTTCCGGCAGCGGGCCCGCGTGGTGACCTACCTGCGGGGCTTTCTCGACGGCCGGGGGTACCTCGAGGTGGAGACCCCGGTGCTGCAGCCCCTGTACGGCGGCGCCACGGCGCGGCCGTTCAAGACCTTCTACGACGCGCTCCAGGCGAGCTGCTATCTGCGTATCGCGGACGAGCTGTACCTGAAGCGCTGCATCGTGGGCGGGCTCGAGCGGGTGTACGAGATCGGCCACGACTTCCGCAACGAGGGCCTGTCGCGCTTCCACAACCCCGAGTTCACGATGGCCGAGTGGTACGAGGCCTACGCCGACTACCACGACATGCTGGAGCTCACCGAGGAGATGGTGGCGGGACTGGTGCGCGAGCTGTTCGGGACGACGACGCTGGAGCGTCACGGCGCCACGCTCGACTTCACGCGGCCGTTCGCCCGTAAGGACTTCAGCGAGCTGGTGCGCGCGACGGCCGGCGTGGATCTCGGTCGGGCGTCGGAGGGCGAGTTGCAGGCGGCGCTGGAGCGTCGCAACGTGGCGGAGGCTGAGGCCTTGGCGGGACCCAAGCTGATCGACGAGGTGTTCAAGACCTACGCCGAACCGACGCTGGTGCAGCCGACGTTCGTGCTCGACTATCCGATCGCGCTGTCGCCCCTCGCGAAGCCCCGCCGGGGGGACTCCACGAAGGCCGAGCGGTGGGAGCTGTTCATCCAGGGTCGAGAGATGGCGAACGCCTTCAGCGAGCTGAACGACCCCGACGAGCAGCGCCGCCGCTTCGAGGCACAGTCGCGCCTGCGCGCCGCCGGGGACGAGGAGGCGCAGCAGGTCGACGAGGACTTCCTCCGGGCCCTGGAATACGGCATGCCGCCCACGGGCGGCGTCGGCCTGGGCGTCGACCGCCTGCTCATGGTGCTCGCCGACCAGGCGAACATCCGCGATGTCATCCTGTTCCCGATGCTCCGCCCCGCGCCCGAATGACCGTGCCCGGTTCACCGCTGCTCGTGCTGCTCGCGCTCGCCGTGCTCACGGCGCTCGGGGTCGTCGCCTACAATCGGCCATCCCCGCTCGAGCTGCGGGTGGCGTTGCGCTACCTCCGCAGCCGCCGCTCGTCGCGGCTGCTGTCCTTGATCACCGTGATCGCGGTCGGCGGGGTGACGGTGGGGGTCACCGCGCTGGTGCTGGTGCTCGGGGTGATGAACGGGCTGCAGTCGGACCTGCGGGAGAAGATCCTCATCGCGAGCCCGCACCTGCGGGTGCTCACCTACGGGGAGGGGCTGCGGCTCGACGACTGGGAGCGCGTGCTCGCTCAGGTGCGGCGCACCTCGGGCGTCGACGCGGCGTCGCCGTTCGTCCTCACGCAGGGCCTCGTCTCCGCGGGCCACGACTACGCCGAGGGCGTGTTCGTGCTCGGCGTCGACCCCGACACGGGCACCCGGGCCGTCACGAGCCTAGCGCGCCATTTCACGAAGGGCGACCTGCGGTTCCGCACCACGCGGCCGGGAGTGGAGGGCGGCCTCGCGCTCGGCACGCGGCTCGCGAGCAAGCTGTCGGCCTACCCGGGGGATGTGGTCACGCTCGTGGCGGCGGCGGGCTCGCGCTTCAACCCGAGTCTGGGCGCCTTCATTCCGCGCTACCACCGCTTCGAAGTCACGGGGCTGTTCGACACCGGGATGTACGAGTACGACAACAGCTACGTCGCGATGGACCGCCGCGTCGCCCAGCGCTTCGCCGATTTGGACAAGGCCGTCACCGGACTCGAGGTGCGATTGGCCGACCCCTGGCAGGCCCGGGCGTTCGGCCTGCGACTCGAAATGGAGCTCGGCTATCCCTACCGCGCGCTCGACTGGCAGTCCCAGAACGCCTCGCTGTTCTCGGCCCTGAAGCTCGAGAAACTCGCCATGGCGGTCGTGGTGTTCCTCATCTGCGTCGTGGCGGCGTTCAACGTGGTCGGTACGCTCACGATGCTGGTGCGCGACAAGACGCGAGAGATCGGCATCCTGCTCGCGATGGGCCTGCGCCGCACTTCGATCCGGCGGATCTTCCTGGCCCAGGGGATCCTGATCGGGCTCACCGGCACCTTGCTCGGCGTGCTGCTCGGGCTGGTGCTGGGCGGAATGGTGAACCAGGGGCAATGGATACACATCGATCCGTCGATCTACTTCATCGACCACCTCCCGGTGCGCACGCAGCTCGTGGACGTGTTCGCGGTGATCGCCGCGAGCCTCGCGGTCGCTACCTTCGCGCCGCTGTATCCATCCGTCCAGGCCGCGCGCCTCGAGCCGGTGGCGGCGATCCGCTACGAATGAGCGCCCTGCTCGAGGCCCGCGGGATCCGCAAGGTCTACGTGAGCGGCGACGGGCAGCCGCTGGAAGTGCTGCGCGGGGTGGATGTGGAGGCGCATCGCGGGGAATTCGTGGCGATCGTGGGCGCCTCCGGGGCGGGCAAGAGCACGCTGCTGCACCTGCTCGGGGCGCTCGACGGGCCCACGGGCGGCGACGTGTGGCTGGACGGCTCCCGCTACGCCGACCTCGACGAGCGGGGCCAAGCCGAGCTCCGGAACCGTAAGTTGGGGTTTGTCTTTCAGTTCCACCATCTCTTGCGGGAATTCACCGCGTTCGAGAACGTGATGATGCCCCTCCTGATCGGGGGGATGGCGCCCCGGCAGGCCCGCTCGCGCGCCGAGGAGATGCTGTCGCAGGTCGGGTTGGCAGGGCGGATGTCGCACCGCCCGGCGGAGTTGTCGGGCGGCGAGCAGCAGCGGTGCGCGGTGGCCCGGGCACTGGTGCACGATCCGAGCCTCGTGCTCGCCGACGAGCCGTCCGGCAACCTGGATCACGCGAACAGCGACCGGCTGCACGAGGTGTTCTTCCGCCTGGCACGGGAGTACGAGACGGCGGTGGTCGTGGTGACGCATAACAGGCAGCTCGCGGGGCGGGCCGACCGCATCCTCCTCTTGGACGACGGCCGGCTCGCGACGGTGAGCTCGGTGGACGCGATACCCTGATGCTGTGTGACAACTGTAAGGAACGGGACGCCGTCATCAACCTCACTCAGGTGGAGCACGATTCCAAAGTGACGCTCCATCTGTGCGAGCGGTGCGCCCAGGAAAAGGGCGTGGAAACGGGTGTGACCGTGCTCAAGTCCCCGCTGGGGGGCTTCATCACGGCGATGGGGAAGGGCGCGCCCAGCATGCTGCCGAGCCCGGCGGACGGGCTGCGCTGCGCGGAATGCGGCGGCACGCTGCGCGACTTCCGCGAGGCGGGCCGGCTGGGCTGCGCGCAATGCTACGAGGCGTTCGCCACGCATTTGCGCGACCTGCTGCGCCGGCTGCACGGCTCGAGCCAGCACGTGGGCGAGCGCTACGTCAACCCCGGCGAGCAGGACAGCGACCCGCAGCGGCTGTTGCTCGAGCTGCGGGAGCAGCTCCGCAAGGCCGTGGAGAACGAGAACTTCGAGCTGGCGGCCGAGCTGCGGGACCGCATTCGGGTGCTGGAATGATCGACCTGGCGCTGCTGCCCGACGGGGGGATGCACTGGCTCGACGCCTCGGGCCCGAAATCGAGCATCGTGCTGTCGACCCGCATCCGGCTGGCCCGCAACCTGCAGGGCTACGTTTTCGGCCAGCGCGCCCGGGACAACGACCGCACGGCCATCCTCACCCGGGTGGAGGAGGCCGCCGCCGCCGGAGAGCGGCTGCGCGGCGCCGTGACCGCGTCCCGGGGCGGCCCTGCTCGTGGGGGCGTCGGTGGGGGTCATGGTGAATGAGGAGGATCACCTGCGGCTCCACGGGATGCGTTCGGGGTTCGCGCTCGAGGAGGCGTATGCCGAAGTAGAAGCGATAGATGCGGAGCTCGGTCGGTTGCTGCCGTTCGCGTTCCACGGAGAATTTGGCTATCTTACGTCTTGCCCCACCAATGTCGGCACCGGGCTCCGGGCGAGCGTGCTTATCCACTTGCCCGGCTTGGTGTTGACCCGTGAGATCCAGAAAGTACTGCAAGGGCTCACGCAGGTGGGGCTGACGTCGCGGGGGCTGTACGGGGAGGGGTCGGACGTCGTCGGGAACTTCTTTCAGTTATCTAATCAGACGACGCTCGGCAAGTCGGAAGTGGAGCTCCTGGATCACCTTGGGAAGATCGTGCGCCAGGTGGTCGAGTACGAGGAGCAGGCGCGCGAGGTGCTGCTGAAGACGGCCGAGCTGACGGTTGCCGACAAGGTGTGGCGGGCCTACGGCTTGCTGCGCTACGCCCGCAGCCTCAGCTTCGAAGAGACGATGAACCTGTTGAGCGGTGTGCGGCTGGGGGTCGGGCTGAATCTCATTCCGGGCCTGAGTGTATATACGCTCAACAAGCTGCTGATCTTCAGCCAGCCCGCGCACCTGGCGGCGCTCGAGGGTCGCCCGACCGGGGATCCGGAGCTGCCGATGGTGCGCGCCGCGTATGTGCGGCGCGTGCTGGACACCGAAGCCGCGTGAGGGCGATCGAGTCGCGATGAACGGGTACAACTTCACGGATCGGGTACGCAAAGTGCTGCAGATGGCGCGGGAAGAAGCCGCGCGGCTGCATCACGAGTACGTTGGCACCGAGCACATCCTGCTTGGGCTGATCCGTGAGGGGGAGGGTGTCGCGGCCGCGGTGCTCACCAACCTGAACGTCGATCTCGAGGAGATTCAACAGAAGATCGAAGAGACGGTGAAGAAGGGGAAGGCGGCCGCCGCCGCGGGCCCGGACCTGCCCTACACGTCGCGCGCCAAGAAGGTGCTCGAGCTCGCCATGAGCGAGGCGCGCGAGCTGAACCACTCCTACGTCGGCACGGAGCACCTGTTGCTCGGGCTGTTGCGTGAGGAGAAGGGGATCGCGGCGCAGGTGCTCACCGACGCCGGCGTGAACCTCGAGCAGGCGCGGGCGGAGACGCTGCGGCTGCTCGGCAGCGAGATGCCATCGGCTTCGGCGCCCGGCGGTTCCGGCCCCCAGCCCTCCGCGCCCAAGAGCGAGAAGAAGTCCAAGACCCCCGCGCTCGACCACTTCTGCCGCGACCTGACGCAGCTGGCCGCGGAGGGCCAGCTCGATCCCACGATCGGCCGCCAGAAGGAGATCGAGCGCGTGATGGAGATCCTCTCCCGGCGCAAGAAGAACAACCCGGTGCTGATCGGCGAGCCGGGGGTGGGGAAGACCGCCATCGTGGAGGGATTGGCGCAGCTCATCGCGAGCGGCCAGTGCCCCGACGCGCTCAAGGATCACCGCGTCCTGTCGCTCGACATGGCGGCGGTGATCGCGGGCACGAAGTACCGCGGTCAGTTCGAGGAGCGGCTGAAGGCGATCATCAACGAGATCGCGCAGAACAAGAACATCATCCTGTTCATCGACGAGCTGCACACGCTGGTGGGCGCGGGGGCGGCGGAGGGGGCGGTGGACGCCTCCAACATGCTGAAGCCGGCGCTGGCCCGCGGCGAGCTGCAGTGCGTCGGGGCGTCGACCCTCAACGAGTACCGCAAGTATATCGAGAAGGATGGGGCGCTGGAGCGGCGCTTCCAGACGGTGATCGTCGACCCGCCGACGGTGGACGAGACGATCGAAATCCTGAAGGGGCTGCGCAAGCGCTACGAGGAGCACCATCGGATCGTCATCCCCGATGATACGCTCGAGGAGGCGGCGCGACTGTCGGAGCGCTACATCACGGACCGGTTCCTGCCGGACAAGGCGATCGACGTGATCGACGAGGCCGGGGCGCGGGCGCGGCTCGCCGCCCAGGTGCCGCCGCCCGAAGTGGCGGCCCTCAAGGTGAAGCTCGAGAAGGTCAACCAGGAGAAGGAAGCGGCGGTGCGCGACCAGAACTTCGAGCGCGCGGCCGCGCTGCGCGACCAGGAGCGCGAGCTCCAGAGCGAGATCCGGCGGCTGCAGGAGCAGTGGGAGAAGGAGCGCGCCACGCATCGGCCCACGATCAATGAGGAAGGCGTGGCGTTCATCGTGTCCCGGTGGACGGGGATCCCGGTGACGCGGCTCCAGGAGGCCGAGACGGCCCGGCTGCTCCGCATGGAAGACGAGGTACACAAGACCGTGGTGGGCCAGGACGAGGCGATCGCGGTGATCTCCCGGGCCATCCGGCGGAGCCGCGCCGGGCTCAAGGATCCCAAACGGCCGATCGGCTCGTTCGTCTTCAGCGGGCCCACGGGCGTGGGGAAGACCGAGCTGGCGCGCGCGCTGGCGCAGTTCCTCTTCGCCGACGCGAATGCCCTCATCCGGGTCGACATGTCGGAGTACATGGAGAAGTTCTCCGTCAGCCGCCTGATCGGGGCGCCGCCGGGGTACGTGGGCTACGAGGACTCGGGGACGCTCACCAAGGCGGTGCGTCGCAAGCCCTATTCCGTGGTGCTGCTCGACGAGATCGAAAAGGCGCACCCCGACGTGTTCAACATCCTGCTGCAGGTGCTCGACGAGGGGCATCTCACGGACAACTACGGACGCGTGATCGACTTCAAGAACACGGTCGTCATCATGACGTCGAACGTGGGCGCCCGCGACATGATCAAGGGCAAGGCGCTCGGCTTCGCGCAGCCCGACGCGAAGGCGACCTTCGAGCGTCTGGCCGAGAAGGTGAAGGAGGAGATCAACAAGACGTTCAACCCCGAGTTCCTGAACCGGTTGGACGACGTGATCGTGTTCCACCCGCTCACGCGCGAGCATATCGGCCAGATCGTCGGCATCCTCCTCACCGACGTCCAGAAACGGCTGGGCGACGAGGAGCTCACGCTCAAGCTCACGCCGGCGGCCACCGATTTCCTCGTGGAACGCGGCTACGACGAGCACTTCGGCGCGCGCCCGTTGAAGCGCGCCATCCAGAAGTACGTCGAGGATCCGCTCTCGGAGAAGATCCTCGTCGGGGAGTTCGCGCGGGGCGACGAGGTCGAGGTGGATGTGGCGCCCGACAAGGAACGCCTGGGGTTCCGCGCGCTCTCCGGCTCGAAGGCGTGACCCGCCGGCTTCCTCTCCTCGTCATTCTGGGTTCCGTCGTGCTGTCCCCGCGCCCGGCCCGGGCGCAGGGCGAGCCCGGCGCGCCGGCCGCCGACTCCATCGTGGTCGAGGGCCTCCGCCGCGTCGAGCGCCGCCAGGTGCTCGACGCCAGCGGTCTCGCCCCCGGCCGACCGCTCAGCTACCGCGACATTCAGCGGGCCATCAAGACCCTGTACGCGACCGGCCAGTACGCCGACGTGCAGGTGGCGCAGGACACCGTGGGCGGTCGCCAGCTGCTGATCGTCCGCGTGCGCGAGCGGCCGCTGCTCGTGAAATGGGCCGTGCGCGGAGTGAGCCGCCTGAGCGAGCGGGCCGTGAAGGACAAGGTCCAGCTGGTGGAGGGGCGGCCGTTCGACCCGGCGGCGGAGGCACGCTCGCGCGGCCGCATCGACTCGCTGTACCGAGCCCAGGGCTACGCGCAGGCGACCGTGCGCGCCCTGCACGTGTACGAGGCCGATTCCACTCGCATCCGCGTGGTCTTCGACATCGCCGAGGGACGCCGCGTCGCGATCGCCCGCCTCGAGATCGAGGGGAACACCCACTCCACGGACGAGGAGATCGTCGCGCACATGAAGACCAGGCCCGAGGGCTTCTGGTGGTTCCGCTCGGGCGAGTACGACGACGAGAAGCTGCATGCCGACCTTCAGGAGCGGCTGCCGAAGTCCTACGGCCAGCGAGGGTACGTCGATTTCCAGGCGCTCGGCGACACCCTCGTCGTGGACGAGACGACCGGGAAGGCGACGCTGGTGGTGCGGGTCAGCGAGGGTGAGCCTTACCGCGTCGGCACCTTCGAAATCGTGGGCAATCGTCGCTTCTCGACCGATGAGCTCGGGACGCTGTATCCCTTCACCGGCGAGACCCGCACCGGCGTGCTCGGCCTGGGGGGCGTGCGGCGCGGGCCCGCGTACTTCAACCAGGACCGGTGGAACGACGCGACCCAGAAGCTGCAGACCGTGTATTTCAACAACGGCTACATCTACATGCACGTGAGCGCGGACGTGATCCGGCGGAGGGGCCCCGACGGCCAGCCCGTGGTCGATCTGCGGTGGGTGATCAGCGAGGGGCAGCCGGCCATCGTCAACAAGATCGAGATCGCCGGCAACAACGTGACGCACGAGCGCGTGATCCGCGAGGCGATCGAGCTGATTCCGGGCGACGTGTTCCGGCAGGCGGCGCTGATCCGCTCTTACCAGAACATCTCGAACCTGGGGTTCTTCCAGCAGCCGCTGCCGTTCCCCGACACGCGTCCGGCCAACGACCAGGGCGACATCGACGTGATCTTCCGCGTGACCGAGAAGAGCACGGGCAACATCAACTTCGGCGCCTCGGTCGGGCAGGGCACTGGGCTGGGCGGCTTCCTCGGCTTGGACGAGCCCAACCTGTTCGGGCAGGGAAAGCGCGGCCGCTTCCAGTGGCAGTTCGGCAAGAACATCAACGACTTCGACCTCTCCTACAGCGACCCGGCGATCCGCGAGTCGCGTATCTCGGGAACGCTGGGCGTGCACAACACGCGGCTGCGCTACACGATCGCCGACCTCGGGCAGGTGCGACGGCAGGGCGGGAACCTGCAGCTCGGCTTCCCCGTGTTCCGCGACCGTTATACGCGGCTGTTCACCTCCTACGCGATCGACCACCAGACGTTCACGGGCGGCAGCCAGAGCGTCGCCAGCCTGAGCTGCAACGATTGCGTGCGCTCCACGCTCGGTCTGCAGATCCTGCGCGACACGCGCATCGACCTGCCGTTCCCGACCGCCGGCACGATGCACCAGATCGGCATCTCCCAGAGCGGCGGGATCCTGGGCGGCACGGGGGATTTCCAGCGCCTGGACCTCGAGGGCCGCTGGTACGCGCCGCTGGGCCAGCTGGGGGGAGACCGCCCCGGCTCGAGCGGCCTGAAGTTCGTGATGGGCTTCACGACGCGCTCCGGGTTCGTGTTCGGGGCTGCGCCGTTTTTCGATCAACTGTTCACGATGGGCGGCACGCAGTACGGGATACCGCTGCGCGGCTACGACGAGTTCTCCATCACCCCCAACGGCTTCGACCCGAACGCCAGCTCGGGGCAGGCGAGCGCCAGCGCGTTCGGCAAGGCGTACCTCCTGATGACGGGCGAGATCGGGCTGCGGCTGTCGCAGATGCTCTACCTCAGCACCTTCTTCGATGCGGGGAACGTGTGGGCCCGCGCGGGCCAGTTTGATCCGACCCGCCTGTTCCGCGGCGCCGGCATCGGCGCGAGCCTGATCTCACCGCTCGGCCCCATCGGGATCGACTGGGCCTACGGGTTCGACCGCACGGACATCGCCGGTCGGCCCACCCCGGGCTGGAAGCTCCACTTCAAACTCGGCAACATCTTCTGATCGACCCCGCCGGCAGCGGCCGGTGAGACTGGAACCATGACACTCCCCGGAGATGCGTTTATGAATCGTGCAGTGACCGTCGTGTGGGCGACGCTGGCGCTCGTGACCGGTACGGGGGCGGCGGCGCAGGCGCCCTCCCCTGGGCCCCAACTCCGGATCGGCTTCGTCAAGTCGCGAGCGATCCTCCAGAGCACGCCCGGCTACGCCGCCGCGGAATCTACCTTCAACAAGGAAGTGCAGGGCTACCGCGACGAGGTGCAGAAGCTGCAGCAACAGCTCGACTCGGCCGTCCAGGCGTTCGACCAGCAGTCGATCGCGCTCTCGCCCACCGCCAAGCAGGCGAAGCAGAAGGAGTTGCAGGCCCTGCAGCAGCGTTTCGAGCAACGCTCCAATGAGCTGCAGGACCGGGCCGCTCAGCGGGAGCGGGAGCTGCTCGCCCCGATCCAGCAGCGCGTCAGCTCCGTGGTGCAGGGGCTCCGGGCCGAAGGCAACTACGCGCTGATCCTCGACGCCGACGCCCCCGGCTCGAACATCGTAGCGTGGGACCCGGCGCTCGACCTGACGAGCAAGGTCGTGCAGCGCCTGCGGCAGAATCCCTAGCGGTCCCGCCCCGGTGCACGCGGCAGGGGAGGGCGAAGGCGAGGGTCCGCGGCGCGTCTCCGCGGGGGAGATCGCCGCCCTGACCGGCGGCCAGCTGGTGGGGCCCGCGGAGACCACGGCGTCGAGCATTGCGCCGCTGGAGCGCGCCGGGCCGGCGGACCTGTCTTTTCTTGCCAGCCGTCGCTATCTCCCGTACTTTCAACAGACTAGGGCCGCGATCGTGCTCTGCAAGCCGGAGTTCGCGGCGGAGCAGGGTGGGCCCCGGTGCCGGGTGGTGGTGCGCGATCCGCACGTGGCCCTGCTCGCCGTCATTCCCATGCTCTACCCGGAGCCGGTGTGGCAGCCCGGCATCCACCCCACCGCCGTGATCGGCCGCGGCACGACCTGGGAGGAGCCGCTCGCGATCGCGCCGTATGCAGTGCTGGGACGCGGCGTGCGGCTGGGGAAGAGCGCGCGCGTGGGGGCGGGCGCGGTGCTGGGGGACGGCGTGCAGCTCGGCGACGAGGTGCTGCTGTACCCCCACGTCGTGTGCTATAGTGGGACGCGCATCGGTCACCGGGTCATCATCCACGCCGGGGCGCGGCTTGGCTCGGACGGCTTCGGGTACGTCCCGGGGGAGAACGGCGAGTTACCGCGCAAGATCCCGCAGGTCGGCCGCTGCATCATCGGGGATGACGTGGAGATCGGGGCGAACACCACGATCGACCGTGGCAGCGTGGACGACACGGTGGTGGGCCCGGGAACGAAGATCGACAACCTCGTCCAGGTGGGGCACAACGTCCGCATCGGGGCGCGCTGCCTGATTGCCGCGTGCGTGGGGATCGCCGGGAGCACGCACGTGGGGGACGATGTGTTCCTCGCCGGTCAGGCGGGGATCGCCGATCACGTGAGCATCGGTGCCGGCGCGCGGGTGACGGTGCAGGGCGGCGTGATCGGCAATATCCCGGCGGGCGCCACGGTCACGGGCTTCCCGGCGCGCGACCACCGCGAGTACTTCCGCGCGCAGGCGGCTCTGTATCGCCTGGCGAAGATCGTGAACGAGCTCGAGGCCCTGGTGCGCTCTGCCCATGAGTCCCCCCGCTAGGCGCTCCATCCGCAAGACGGCCTCGGTACGGGGCACGGGGCTGCACACCGGCGCGGCGGCCGAAGCGACGTTCCTGCCGGCCCCGGCCGGTCAGGGCGTCGTGTTCCGCCGCACCGACCTGCCGGGACGGCCCGAGGTCCGGGCGCGGCTCACCGAGGTGCAGGCGGTCGAGCGGCGCACCGCGATCGGCCGGGGCGAGGCCACGATCCACACGATCGAGCACCTGCTCGCGGCCGTCGCGGCGCACGAGATCGACGACCTCACCATCGAGCTTTCCGGGCCGGAGCTGCCGATCCTCGACGGCAGCGTGCAGCCGTACTACGAGGCGCTCGCGCGCGCGGACCCGGGTGACGTCGGAGGCGAGCCAGTCGTGCTCGCCGTGCAGGCACCCTTCACCGTCACCGAGGGCGATGCCAGCTACGTGGTCGCTCCCGCCCCGGCACTCCGTCTCACCGTCACGATCGAATGGCCCCACCCGCTCATCGGGCGGCAGGTGGGGACGTACGAGGTCACGCCCGACGCGTTTGCGCGGGAGCTCGCGCCCGCCCGTACCTTCGGGTTTGCGCACGAGGTCGCGGCCCTCAAGGCGAAGGGGCTGATCAAGGGCGCATCGGGCGCGAACGCGATCGTGCTGGACGAGCACGGCCTCGCGAACGGCGGCCAGCTGCGCTGGCCGGACGAGTTCGTACGCCACAAGGCCGCGGACATCGTGGGCGACCTCGCCCTCACCGGTGCCCGCATTCGCGCCCACGTCATCGCCACCCGGCCGAGCCACGGCGGTAACGTCGCCCTGGCACGCGCCCTGTCCCGCACCGCGCAGCGCTTGGGGGCCCCCACAATGGACATCGGCCGCATCATGGATTGGTTGCCCCATCGCTATCCCTTCCTGCTCGTGGACCGCATCGTCGAGATCGAGGGGAACCAGCGCATTGTGGGCATCAAGAACGTCACGATCAACGAGCCGTTCTTTCAGGGGCACTTCCCGGGGCATCCGATCATGCCGGGGATGCTGATCATCGAGGCGATGGCCCAGGTGGGCGGGATGCTCCTGATGAGCCACTTCGAGGGCCAGAACGTCGAGGACAAGGTGATGTACTTCATGTCGCTCGACCACGTGAAGTTCCGCCGACCCGTCGTGCCGGGCGACCAGATCCGCTTCGAGCTCGAAATGCTGTCGTTCCGGGGGAAGACCTGCAAGATGAAGGGCGTGGGGTACGTGGAGGGGCAGGTGGTGGCGGAGGCGGAGATGATGGCGATGGTGGTGGACAAGTGATTCACCGAACCGCGCTCGTCGATCAGACGGCCCACGTGGCGCAGGACGTGTCGGTGGGAGCGTACTCGATCGTCGGGCCCAAGGTGACGATCGGCGAGGGGTGCCGCATCGCGGCGCACGTGGTGCTGGAGCGCAACGCCAGGCTCGGCGCCGGTGTGAAGGTCGGCTATGGCAGCGTGATCGGGAACGACCCGCAGGACCTGAAGTACCAGGGCGAGGAAACCTGGGTCGAGATCGGCGAGGGGACGGTCATTCGCGAGTATTGCACGATCAACCGGGGCACGACGGCGACGGGCAAGACGGCGGTCGGGCAGCGCTGCTTCCTGATGTCGTACGTGCACGTGGCGCACGACTGCGTCATCGGCAACGACGTCATCGTCGCGAACGCGGTCCAGATGGCGGGCCACGTGACCATCGAGGACCGGGCCATCGTCAGCGGGCTGGTGCCCATCCATCAGTTCGTCCGCATCGGGACCTTCGCCTTCGTGGGTGGTGGCTCCCGCGTGAACCAGGACGTTCCGCCCTATACCAAGGCCGTCGGGAACCCGATCCACCTCTACGGGCTCAACTCCGTCGGGCTGCAGCGCGCCGGCGTCTCTCCCGAGATCAAGCTCGCCCTGAAGCGGGCCTACCGGCTGGTGTTCAACTCCGACCTCACCGTGGGCCAGGGCGTGCAGCGGGCGCGCGTCGAGCTGCCCGCGGTCCCCGAGGTGGAGCACTTCCTCAAGTTCATCGAGGGGTCGCAGCGGGGAGTGCTGGTGTGAGCGCACGCGGACGGGGCGGCGGGGCGCTCCGCGTAGGCGTGGTCGGCACCGGCGCCCTGGGGTTTCACCACGCGCGGCTGCTCCGCCGGATGGCGGGCGCCGACTTCGCGGGCATCTACGACCTCGATCCCGCGCGGGCCGCGCACGTGGCGGGGGAGCTCGACACGACGGCCCATCCCTCCCTCGAGGCGCTGCTCGAGCGCGTGGATGCGGTCACGGTGGCCGTGCCGACCCCCGCCCACGTCGCCGTGGGCCTCGCGGTGCTCGAGCGGGGCATCCCGGTGCTCGTGGAGAAGCCGCTCGCCGATTCGGTCTCGGGGGCGGAGCGGCTGGTCCGCGTGGCGAGCGAGCGCGGCCTGGTGCTCCAGGTGGGGCACGTCGAGCGGTTCAACCGCGCAGTGCGGGCGGCCGCCCCCTACCTCGAGGAGCCGCGGTTCCTGCAGATCGATCGCCTCGCCCCGTTCCAGCCACGCGGCACCGACGTCGCCGTCATCCTCGACCTGATGATCCACGACCTGGACCTCGTACTCGAGTTGGTGCGCGCGGACGTGACCGACGTGCGCGCCACCGGGGTGCCGCTGTTGACGCCGCACGTGGACATCGCCAACGCGCGCATCGAATTCGCGAACGGCGCCGTCGCGAACGTCACCGCGAGCCGGGTGTCGCGTGAACGCACGCGCAAGCTCCGCATCTTTCAGCCCACGGGGTATTTCTCGCTGGACCTCGCGCAGGGGAGCGGCGACTTCTACCGCCTCAGGGCCGGGTGGCAGACGATGGCCGCGACCCAGCTCGAGCAGATCGTCGAGCACGTCCGGCTGGAGGCACCGGAGGCGGAGCCGCTGAGCCTCGAGCTCGAGAGCTTTCTGCGCGCGGTGAGCGGAGAGGAGGAGGTCGTGGTGTCGGGCGCCGCCGGTGTCCAGGCGCTGGCGCTCGCCTGCCGCGTCGCCGACGCCGTCCAGGCCTCGCCGCTCGCCGCCGCGCGGCCGTGAGCCGCGCCTTCGCGATCTACGTCTCGGCGGGCGAGCCGTCGGGCGACGCGCATGCGGCCGCCGTCGTCACGGCCCTCAAGCGCCGCCTCCCCGACGTCCGCGTCGAAGCGTTCGGCGGTCCCCGCCTCGAAGCCGCGGGTGCCGCCGTGCTGGATCGCATGGAGCGCTACTCCGTGGTGGGCTTCGTCGAGGCCTTGTGGAAGCTGCCGGCGCATTTCCGGCTGCTCGCCCGGGTGCGCGCCGCGTTCCGGGCCAGGCGCTACGATCTCGTCGTGCTGGTGGACTATCCCGGCTACCACCTGCGCGCCGCGGCGGCGGCGGCGGCCGCGGGGATCCCCGTGCTCTACTACATCGCGCCGCAGATGTGGGCCTGGGGCGCGGGCCGCGTGCGACGGCTCACGTCGGTGACACGGCTCGCGGTGATCCTGCCCTTCGAGGAAGCGTTCTTTCGCGAGCGCGGCGTGGCCGCGACGTTCGTGGGGCACCCGCTGCGGGACCGCCCGCCGCCGCCGTCGCGCGCCGAGGCCCGCCGCCTGCTCGGCCTCGAGCCCGGGCGTCCCACGCTCGGTCTGTTTCCCGGGAGCCGGGCGCAGGAGGTCGGCCGGCTGTGGCCGGCGTTCCGCGCGGCGGCCGAGCGCGTACGCGCCACCCGGCCGGACCTGCAGGTCGTCGTGGCGGGCACGCCCCGCGGCCGCTATCCCGCTCCGGGCGACATTGTGATCCACACGGGCGACCCGCTCCCCGTGTTTGCGGCGGCCGACGCGGGACTCTGCAAGTCCGGCACCACGACGCTCGAGGCGGCCCTCGCCGACCTGCCGATGGTGGTCGCGTACCGACTCAACCCCGTCTCGAACTTCATCGCCACGCGCGTGCTGCGCGTGCCGTGGGTCGGCCTGGTCAATCTCATCGCGGGCTACGAGGTGGCGCCCGAGTTTCTGCAGCGGGCCGCGCACCCCGGCGCGCTGGCCGAGGCGGTGCGGCCGCTGCTCGACCCCACGAGCGCGGCGGCGCGGCGCCAGCGGGAGGGCCTCGCCCTCGTGCGCGAGCGGCTGGGAGCCCCCGGGGCGGCCGAGCGCGTAGCAGCGCTCGCCGCGGAGCTCGTGGGGTGAGGCTCCGCTGGGCGGAGCCCATCGCGAGCGGGGTCGCGGCGCGGTTGCTGCGCCTGCTCGCATCCACATGGCGCTATCGCGTGCAGGGAGGGGAGCACCTGCGGGCCGCGCGCGCCGCGGGGCGCCCGATCGTGTACGTGCTCTGGCACAGCCGCATCCTGCCCCTCCTCTACCATCGGCGCGACGAGGGGATGGCGCTCCTGATCAGCCGGCATCGCGACGGCGGCTACCTGGCGGAGCTGTCTCAGCGCTGGGGCTATCGGGTGGTGCGCGGCTCGTCCCAGCGGGGCGGGGACGTGGGTCTGCTGGGCCTGGTGCGATGGCTCGAGCAGGGCGCCGAGGTGGCGCTCACCCCCGATGGACCGCGGGGGCCGGCGGAGCGGGTGAAGCCCGGTGCGATCGCGGCGGCGCAGCACGCGAACGCCCTCATCATCGCCGCCGGCGCGCGCGCGTCGTCCGCGTGGTGGGTCGCGTCGTGGGACCGCTTCTGCATCCCCAAGCCGTTCGCCCTCGTCGATGTGAGGTACAGCCCGCCCTTCGGCGTGGCTCGGGGGAAGGACGGGCTGCGTCACGGCATCGCGGCGGCCGAGCGTGCGCTCCGCCAGGTCACCTACGCCGGATGACCCACGCGCTGTCGCGCCACCGGGTGGCGCACTGGCTGTGGGAGCGTCGCGGCGCGGCCGCACTGGCGCGCGTCGCGCTGCTGCCGCTCGCCTTCCTGTACCGTGGAGTGATGATCGCGCGCGCCGCCGCATATCGCCGTGGCTGGCTCGGCGTGCGGGCCCTGCCCGCGCCCTCCGTGGCCGTCGGCAATCTGTCGGTGGGGGGCTCGGGCAAGACGCCGCTCGCCTCCTGGATGGCGCACTATTACCGGCAGCGTGGCCGCACGCCCGCGATCCTGCTGCGCGGCTACGGCGCGGACGAGCCGCTCGTGCACCGACGCCTCGTGCCCGACGGGATCGTCGTGCCGGATCCGGACCGGCTGGCGGGCGCCAGGCGCGCGGTGGAGCGGGGGGCCGATGTGCTGGTGCTGGACGACGCCTACCAGCTGCTGGGCGTGGCGCGCGACCTCAACATCGTGCTCGTGAGCGCGGAGAGCGACCGGGCGTCGCGTTGGCCGCTGCCGGCGGGACCGTGGCGCGAGGGATGGGAGGCACTGGGGCGGGCGGGCTGCATCATCGTCACGCGCAAGCGTGCGACGGCCCGCGCGGCAGCAACGCTCGCGGCCCGCCTGGCGCGCCGCCGGCCGGGCGTCCCGGTGGCGGTGGTGCAGCTCGGCCTCGACCACTTCGAGGGGCTGCGCTCCGGCGTAGGGCGCCCGCTCGCCGTCCTGGGCGAGCGGCGCGTGGTCGCGGCGGCGGGGATCGCCGATCCGCTGAGCTTTGCGGTGCAGATTCGCTCGCTCGGCGCGCACGTGGAGCTCCTCGCCTTTCCCGATCACCATCCCTATGCACCGCAAGACGTTGCGCGCCTCGTGCAGGCCGCCGCCGAGGCCGATTATGTTGTTATCACCGAAAAGGACGCGGTGAAGCTGCGCGAGCGGTGGCCGGCGGATGCTGCCGAGCCCCTCGTCGCGGTCCTGGCCGTCCGCTGGGAGGCGAACGGCCGTGCAGTCGAGCGCGCGCTGGACGCGGTGCTCGAGGCGGCGCGTCCCTGACACCGAACGCCCACACCGGTCCCCATGAGCGAACCCGCGATCAAGACCGAGCCGCAGCGCATCATCGGCCGCGACAAGGACATGTTCCTCGCCGAGGAGAACCCGTTCGAAGCGATGATGGAGCGCTTCGACCACGCCGCGCAGCTGCTCAACCTCGATCCTGGCCTGTACAAGGTCCTCCGCAATCCCGAGAAGCAAATCATCGTCTCCGTCCCCATCGTCCGGGACAACGGCGACGTCGAGGTCTACACCGGCTACCGGGTGCTGTACAACACCTCGCGCGGTCCCGCGAAGGGGGGCATCCGCTTCGATCTGAATGTGACGCTGGAGGAGGTCAAGGCGCTCGCCGCATGGATGACGTGGAAGTGCGCGCTCGTGAACATCCCCTTCGGGGGGGCAAAGGGCGCCGTGGTGTGCGACCCCTCCGCGATGTCGATGACGGAGCTCGAGCGGGTCACCCGCCGCTATACGTCGGGCATCATCGAAACCCTCGGTCCGGACTCGGACGTCCCGGCTCCGGACGTCAATACCAACGAGCGGGTGATGGCGTGGATCATGGACACCTACTCCATGCATCACCGCCACACCGTGACGGCGGTGGTCACGGGGAAGCCGATCGAGATGGGCGGCTCGCTGGGGCGGCGCGAGGCGACGGGGCGGGGGTGCATGATCGTGACGCGGGAAGGGCTGGCGCGCCTCGGTATGTCGCTCAAGGGCGCTCGCATCGCGGTGCAGGGGTTCGGCAACGTCGGGTCCGTCTCCGCGGACCTGATGGCCCGGGAAGGGGCGACGGTCGTGGCCGTGTCCGACAAGTCGGGCGGCGTCTACGACCCCAAGGGGCTCGATGTGGCCGACCTGCTGCGCTGGGCTGGAGAGCGCCGACACCTCTCCGCCTACGCCAAGGCCGAGCACATCACGAATGAGCAATTGCTCGTGGTCGACTGCGACGTGCTGATCCCCGCCGCCACGGAGAACGTCATCACCCGCAAGAACGCCCCCAACATCAAGGCGAAGGTCATTTGCGAAGGCGCCAACGGCCCCACCACGGCGGCGGCCGACAAGGTCCTCGAGGAGAAGGGCATCTTCGTCATCCCCGACATCCTGGCCAACGCCGGAGGGGTGACGGTGAGCTACTTCGAATGGGTGCAGGACCGCGGCGGTTATTTCTGGGACCTCGAGACGGTGAACCGGCGGCTCGAGAGCATCATGGAGCGCTCGTTCCACGAGGTGCTCGGCCTGGTCGACAAGCACAAGGTGAGCACGCGCATCGCCTGTTACATGCTTGCCATTGACCGGGTGGCGGCGATGCACCGGCTGCGTGGGATGTATGCCGGGCCGCGTCAAGGATGCGGCGCTCCGGGCGGCTTGTGACGAGTACCTCGACCGGTTGCGGCGCTACGCGAGGATCGAGGAGCGGGAGGTGAAGGACGAGGCGCGAGTCCTGGCGGCGGTGCCCGAGGGGTCGCGCCTCGTTGCGCTGTCGCGGCGCGGTGAGGAGTGGAGCTCGGCCGACCTCGCCGAGTGGACGGCGCGCTGGGAGCGAGACGGACGCGATGTGACGTTCGCCATTGGCGGAGCCGATGCCCTTCCCGAGCCCGTGCTGCGGGCGGCGGAGCAATGCTGGAGCCTGTCCCACCTCACCTTCCCGCACGAGCTGGCGCGGGTGCTCCTCTTTGAGCAGCTGTACCGCGCCCATACGATCCGCCGGGGGGAGCCCTACCATCGCGGGCGCTGAGCTCACCCCGGGCGACCGCAAGCGGTTGCTGCAGCTCGCCCGCGCTTCGCTAGAGGCCCACCTGGCCGGCCGAGCGCTCCCGCCGCTGCCGGACGACGCTCTCTGCGGGCGCCTGGCCGGGGCGTTCGTGACGATCCGGGTGGCGGGCGCGCTACGCGGCTGCCTGGGGCGCCTCGCGGCCGACCGGCCGCTCGGCGCGATCGTGCGCGACATGACGGTCGCCGCGGCGCGGGACGATCCCCGCTTCGCGCCGGTCACGGCGGAGGAGCTGCCCGCGCTCACGCTCGAGATCTCGGTATTGCGCCAGCCTGCCCCCTTCGCGCCCGTCGATCCCGCCCGGCTCGTGATCGGCCGGGATGGGCTGATCGTGCGGCGCGGGCGTCGCACGGCGCTCCTGTTGCCGCAGGTGGCGGCCGAGCACGGCTGGGACGCGGAGCGCTTCCTCGAAGCCTGCTGCCGCAAGGCCGACCTCTCGTCCGACGCGTGGCGGGAACCCGGTCTCGACGTGCTCACGTTTCAGGCGGAAGTCTTCGAAGAAACCGGGGACGAGACCGGAGAATGGGCCCGGCAAGAGGGAAGGGGGAAGGGGAGGTGATCCCGCGCATCGTCAGCACGCCGATCGCGCCGCTCGTGCTGCCGCCCGGGCCGGGCAAGCCGCGCCGCGTGGAGCCGGACGTGATCGCGGCGGCGCTCCCGGGGCCGGGGCGCGACCGCCTCGCGGCAGGCGAGGTGCTGGCCGTCACCACCGGGCAGCAGCCCGGCCTATTCACCGGCCCGCTCTACACGATCTACAAGGGGCTCTCGGCCGTCGCACTGGCGCGGCGGCTGGAGCGTGACTGGAAGATCCCGATCGTACCGGTGTTCTGGGTCGCGGGGGACGACCACGACTTCGCCGAGGCCAACCACGCCTGGGTTCTCGACCGCTCGGGGGAGCCGGCGCGCATCGTGCTGCGCGAGCGCCCGCCCGACGCACCGCTGCTGCCCCTGTGGCGGGAGCGCTGCGGAGACGAGATCGCGGCGGCGCTGGAGCGCCTCGGCGCCGAGACGCCCGACAGTGAATTCAAGGCGTGGGTGCTGGACTGGCTGGCCCCGGCCTACCGCCCCCAGACGAGCCTCGCGGACGCCTGCGCCGGGGCGCTGCACGCCCTGCTCGGCCCGCGGGGCCTGGTCGTGCTGCGGGCGCACGCGCGCGAGGCGAAGCGCGCGGCGGCGCCGTGGATCCTGAAGGGCCTCCCTGTGACGCTTCCGGACGGGCATACGCCGGTACTGGTGGAAGCATCCCGGGGGCGCGACCGGCTGCGCGCCGCGGGCGACGCGTTCGTCACGCGCCGCAGCGGCGAGCGGTTCACACGCGTCGAGCTGGAGCGCATCGCCGCACAGGAGCCGGAGCGGCTCTCCCCCAATGTGCTGCTGCGCCCGGCGGTCGAAGCGGCGCTGTTGCCCACGGTCGCCTACGCAGGCGGTCCGGCCGAGCTCGGCTATCTCCCCGACGCAGAGCCGTTGTATCGCGCCCTGAACGGCGTGGTGCGGCAGGCGGCGGTGCCGCGGTGGTCGGGGGTGCTCGTCGACGCGCGCGTGGACAAGCTGCTGGAGCGTCATCGCCTCTCGCTGGCGGATCTGAACGGCGCCCCCGGGGAACTCGAGGCGCGGCTGGTGCGCGAGACCTTGCCGCCGGAGACGGCACGCGCGCTCGCCGAGCTGCGCGAGGCGCTGGAGCGGCACTATGGGCGGCTGGCCGCGGAGGCGAAGCGGCTCGACGCCACGCTCGAGCGCACCGTCATATCCGCGCGCAATGCCGCGGTCGCCGGCGCGCAGGAGCTTGAGAAGAAGGTCGTCGCGAGCTTGAAGCGCGAGCACGAGACGTTGGTGCGCCAGGTCGCACGGGCACGCGCGGCGGTGTACCCGCGCGGCGAGCCGCAGGAGCGCATGCTCACGTCGGCATCGTTCCTCGTCCGCTACGGCCCGCGTCTCGTGGACGCTCTGGCTGAGGAGGTGGCGCGCTGGGCGGGCGCTTCGTAGAATCCCTGCCATGTGGATCCTCGCGGTCATCCTCGTCGTCGCCTTGATGATTCCCGTCGCCGCGATCCTGGTGGACAGCCCGCTGGGGCGCTCGATCGCCCGTCGGCTGGAGACTCAGGGAGAGGGTGGCGGCGCGAGCCTGCGGCAGCTCGAGCGCCGCATCGAGGCGCTGGAGGGCGAGCTCGAGGACCTGAACCGCTCGCTCGCCGGGGCGCGTGAGGAGATCCAGTTCGTGCAGCACCTGCTCGAAGACCCACGCAAGAAGAAGAAGCCCTCCTGACGGTGGTGGGCGCCGAGCGCGGAGGGGGTGGTCGCCAGGCGGCCCAGGTCGCCGCCGGCATCTTTCTCACCCGCGTGCTCGGCTACGTGCGCGAGCGCGTGACTGCCTACTACCTCGGCAACGGCGCTGCGGCCGACGCGGTCCGCATCGCGTTGCGCGTCCCCAACGCCATCCGCAACCTGCTCGGAGAAGGGACGCTTTCCGCGTCCTTCATTCCGGTCTATGCCGCGCTGAACGAGCGCCCGGACAAGGCGGCGGCCCGGGCGCTGGCGGGCGCGGTCGCCGGCCTGCTGCTCGTCGCGGCTGGCGTGCTGGCTGTCCTCGGGGTCGGCTTCGCCCCCGCCCTCACGACCGCGCTCGCGCCCGGACTCGCCCCCGACACGCGCGCCCTCACCGTCGTCCTGATGCGCCTGCTGTTCCCGATGTCCGGCTTGATGGTCCTCTCGGCCTGGTGCCTCGGGGTTCTCAACACCCACCGCCGCTTCTTCCTGCCCTACGCGGCGCCGGCGCTCTGGAACGTGACCGCGATCGTCGCGCTGGCGGGGGCCGGCACGTGGCTCGTGAGCCCCGCGCTGCCCCTGGACGAGCAGCTGGGGCGCCTCGCGCTCGCCCTCGCATGGGGCACGGTGGCGGGCGGCGTCCTGCAGGTCGCAGTACAGCTCCCCGTCTGCTGGCGGCTGCTCCACGGCATCGCCTTGCGCGTCAGCACGACGCCTGCGGGCGTGCGGGACGTGCTCGTCGCCTGGGCGCCGCTCGTGCTGGGCGCCGGCGTCGCTCAGCTGTCGTCCCTCGTGGACACGTTCCTGGGCTCGCTCGCGGGGGAGGGCGGGGTGTCGAGCCTCGTGTACGCCCAGCTCATCCAGGTGCTCCCGATCAGCCTGTTCGGGACCTCGGTCGCGGCCGTCTCACTCCCGGAGCTCTCGCGCGACGCGGTCGGCTCCATGCCGAACGACCAGCTGCGGGCCCGGATCGCGCTGGGGTTCCGACGGATCGTGTTTTTCGTGCTGCCGTCGTCCTTCGCATTCGTGGCGCTGGGCCCGGTGCTCGTGGCGGCGCTGTTCCAGACGGGTCGGTTCGGACAGGGCGACACGCTCACGGTGGGCGGCGTCTTGGCCGCGTACGGGGTGGGCCTGTTGGGACAGGCGACGGTGAAGCTCTTCGCCTCGGGGTTCTACGCGCTCCGCGATACGCGGACGCCCGCGAAGATCGCGTCGTTCTCGCTGCTCTTGTCGAGCGCCCTCGGCTACCTGCTGATGCGCCGCTACGGCCCGGCGGGCATTGCGCTCGGCTCCTCGCTCGGCGCGTGGGTGAACGTGGTGCTGCACGTGCGTGACCTCAACCGTCGAGTCGGGCGAGTGCTCGCGTTCGCAGAGTGGCGGGCATTCGCCGCCGCGCTGCTCGGCAGCGCGGTCGCGGCGGGGGCCGCCGTCGGCTCGGCGAGCCTCGCCATGGCCCTCGGGCCCGTGCCGCGCGGGATTGTCGTGCTTGGTATCTTTGGGATGGTGTACGCCGCGCTCACCATCGCCCTCAAGCACCCCGACGCCGTCCGCTCATGGCAATCCCTGACCGCCTGGCGCGCCAGCTAGAGACCCTTCCCGACCAGGCCGGCGTCTACCTCTGGAAGAACGCCGCGGGCGAAGTGCTCTACGTCGGCAAGGCCAAGAGCCTGCGCCAGCGGGTGCCCAGCTACTTCGGACCGGATTACACGGACAGCGCCTACCACGCCGCGCTGGTTCGTCAAATCACCGACCTCGAGACGATCATCGTTCCCAACGAGGCCCAGGCGCTGCTGCTCGAGAACAACCTGATCAAGGAGCACAAGCCTCGGTTCAACGTCCGCCTCACGGACGATAAGAGCTACCCGCACATCGCCGTGACGTTGGGCGAGCCGTTCCCGCGCGTGCTCGTGGTGCGGCGGGTGAGCATCGAGGGGGCGCGCTACTTCGGGCCCTACACCGACGTCGGCACGCTGCGGCAGACCTTGAGGATCATCCGGCGCATCTTCACCGTGCGCTCCTGTCACTGGGACCTGCCGCGCGAGGCTCCCGACCGGCCATGCCTCGACTACCACATCGAGCGCTGCCGCGCGCCGTGCGTTGGCTACCAGAGCCAGGACGACTATCGCCGCATGATCGAGGACGTGGTGCTCTTCCTCGAGGGCAAGACGCTCGACGTGCGCGGGCGGCTGCGGGAGCGCATGCTCGCGGCGAGCCGGCAGCTCGATTTCGAGCGCGCGGCGCAGCTGCGGGACGCCCTGGAGTGGCTCGACCAGCTGGAGCAGCCGCAAACGGTGGAGCTCGTAGGGGGCGGGGACGCCGACGCCATCGGGTTCGCGCGCGACGGGGACGACGCCTGCGGAGTGATCCTCCGGGTGCGCGGCGGGAGACTCGTGGCGCGGGAGCACCGCTTCCTCGAGAACGTGGAGCACGAGACCGAGGGGTCGGTGCTCGCGGCCTTCCTCGTCCGGTTCTACGTGCCGCTCGAGCAGCGGGCCAACCGTGTGCTCCTGCCGTTCCCGCCCGAGGATCTGGATTCCCTTCGCGAGCTCGCCCCCGACGGCGACTGGCTCGTCCCCCAGCGCGGCACGAACGTGAAGCTCGCCGAGCTGGCCGACCAGAACGCGCGACACCTCCTCGACAGCCTGAAGATCGAGAGCTTCGACATCGACGAGCGCGCCGCGGACCCGGTGTTCGCGCTGGGGCGCGATCTCGGCCTCGCCACCGTGCCGCGGGCGCTCGTGTGCGTGGACATCTCGACGAATCAGGGGCGCGACACCGTGGGCTCGCTCGTGTGGTTCGAGGCGGGGCGGCCCAAGAAGGCCGAGTACCGGCGCTTCAGGATCACGGGGGCGCCGCAAGACGACTTCGCCGCGGTGCGGGAGGTGGTCACCCGCTACCTGACGCGGCGCCGGGGCGAGGACAAAGCCCTCCCCGATCTGATCGTGATCGATGGCGGCAAGGGCCAGCTGGCCGCGGCGCTCGAGGCGGCGCGGGCGCTGGGCCTCGAGACCTTGCCCATCGTGAGCCTGGCCAAGCGGGAGGAGGAGGTGTTCCTCCCCACCCAGGCCGAGCCGCTGCGGTTGTCGCGCCGCAGCCCCTCGCTCAAGCTGCTGCAGCGGGCCCGCGACGAAGCGCACCGCTTCGCCGTGAGCTACAGCCGCAAGCGGCGCGCCCAGCGGACCATCACCTCCGAGCTCCTGGCGGTGCCCGGCATCGGCCCGGCGCGGCGCCGCGCGCTGCTCGAGCGCTTCGGCTCGCTCGCCGGCGTCAAGACCGCCACACCGGCCGAGATCGCGGCCCTGCCCGGCTTTTCCACGAGGCTCGCCGAGCGGGTCCTCGACCGCTTGAAGGCGCGGGCGTGACGCTTCCCTGGACGCTGCAGTGCGCGAACTGCGGCGCCACGCGCGACGCCGCCGGCCTCCCCGGCGTATGCGAGCGCTGCGGGCAGCCATACCTCGTCCGCTACGACTCGGCGCCCGGCGCGGATGCCAAGGCCCGGCTACGCGAGCGTGGCTGGACCATGTGGCGCTATCGCGAGTGGCTGCCGCTCGCGGACGGAGAAGCGCCCGTGTCGCTGGGGGAAGGCGGCACGCCGCTCGTGGAGCTGCGGCGCCTCGGTGCGAAGTACGGTCTGCGGGAGCTCGCCCTCAAAGACGAGGGCACCAACCCGACGGGCTCCTTCAAGGCGCGCGGTCTCTCGGCGGCGGTCACGCGCGCCGTGAGAGGCGGGGCCCAGCGCCTCGTCGTCCCGACCGCCGGCAACGCAGGCATCGCCCTCGCGGCCTATGCGGCACGCGCGGGCGCAAGCGCGCGAGTGTACGCGCCCGGAAGCACGCCGCCGACGATCCTCGCCCAGATCCGCGCGTTTGGCGCCGAGCTCGTGCTCGTAGACGGCCACATCGGTGACTGCGGCATACAGGCGCGCGCCTACGCGGCCGAGGCGGGCGCCGTGGACGTGTCGACCCTGCGCGAGCCCTACCGCATCGAGGGCAAGAAGACGCTTGGCCTCGAGCTGGCGGAGCAGGGCGGCTGGACGCTGCCCGACGCGATCGTCTATCCGACGGGGGGTGGGACGGGGCTGATCGGGATGTGGAAGGCGTTCCGCGAGCTTCAGGCGGCAGGCTGGGTGCGGGGGAAGGCGCCGCGCCTGTACAGCGTGCAGGCGAGCGGCTGCGCCCCCGTGGTGCGGGCGTTCGAGTCCGGCGCGGAGTGCTGCGAGGCGTGGCCCGCCCCGCGCACCGTGGCGGCCGGTTTGCGAGTTCCGGCGCCGTTCGGCGACCGGCTGATGCTTGGGGCACTGCGCGAGAGCGGGGGCGGCGTGACGGCTGTGAGCGAGTCCGAGCTCGTGGCCGCGGCGCGCGAGCTCCAGACCGTCGAGGGGGTGGACGCTTCGCCGGAGGGAGGCGCGTCGCTCGCGGGGGCGCTCGCCCTCAAGGCCCGGGGTGCGATCGAGCCGGGGGAGCGGGTGGTGATCTTCAGCACCGGCGCCGGGTGGCTCTATCGGGCCTAACCCGTTTATATTGGGGCACTTCGCACGATGCGCATCGCCATCTTCGATCCGTCAGCCGGCGTCAGCGGCGATATGACCCTGGGCGCGCTCCTGTCCCTCGGCGCCCCCGCTTCCTGGCTCGAGCAGCTCCCGGCACGCCTCGGTCTGGCGGGCGTCGGCGTCACGATCCGGGACACCAGTCGGTGCGGCGTGGCTGCGAAGCAGGTCGAGTTCTCGATCCCGCCCCACCCCCAGACGTGGTGGGCGCGATCGAGGGGTTCGAGCGCCTCGGGGTCGGGGCGATCTACAACCTCCCGGTCGCGGTCGGGAGCGGGTGGGTCGAGGCCGCGCATGGCCGTCTTGCGGTGCCGGCCCCGGCGACGGCGCTCCTGCTCGAAGGGCTGGAGATCGCGACCGGCGGGCCCGTCGAGGGGGAAGCGACGACGCCGACCGGGGCGGCGCTCGTCCGGGTGCTGTCGGCGGGCGCGCCTCCGGCGCGGTGGCGCCTGGTGCAGAGCGGCTGGGGGGCCGGGCAGCGCGACCCGAAGGGTTACGCCAACGCGCTGCGCCTCCTCATCGCCGAGCAGGCGGCGGAGGTAGCCCGGGTGGTGCTCATTGCCGCCGACGTGGACGACATGAGCCCGGAGTACGTCGAGCCGCTGCGCCAGGCGCTCGCCACGGCGGGCGCCCTGGACGTGCAGACCTGGCCGGTGCAGATGAAGAAGGGACGGGCGGGATTCCGCATCGAGGCGGTGGTGTCCGAGGCGCTGGCCGACGCGGTGACGGTGGCGCTCTTCCGCCACAGCACCACGGCGGGCGTGCGGCGCTGGGTGGCGGAGCGGGCCACGCTGCCGCGCCGTCAGGTGACGGTGCAGCTCGCACCCGAGGTGTCGGTGCGGGTAAAGGTGCTGGAGCAGCCCGACGCCGAGGGCGTGCGGGTGAAGCCGGAGTACGAGGATGTGCTGGCGGCGGCGCAGGCCCTGGGGCGACCGCCGCTCGAAGTGGCGCGGGCGGCGCAACGGGACGCCGAAGCGCTCGTTTCCAAATCCAAGGAGTGAGCATGACCGTGAGGCAAGCCGTCGGGCTCATCGTGTCGCTGCTCGCCGCCGCGCCACTCGGGCGCGCCGCCGGGCAGGGTCAGGTGATTCAAAAGTGCGAGATCAGGCCGGGGCACCAGCTGGTGAACAGCGGCGCCCTCTATCTGAAGAGCGCGAGCGACACCAAGTTCAGTTCGAAGACCAGCGGCAGAAGGATCTCAAGGACGCCTACCGGGTCCTCACTCAGGCGGTGACGACCGGCGGGCAGGAGAAGAACCCGGCCGCGTGGTACTATCTGGCCCGTTATTACGAGGTTCAGAAAGACCTCGGGGGAGCCGACTCGACGTTTGCGAAGGCGCAGGAGCTGGCGCCCAAGTGCAAGGACGAGATTGAGTTGCGGCGCCGCTCGCTGTGGGTGCCGGTATTCAACTCCGGGATCCAGGCGTGGCAGGCGGGGAACACCGATTCGGCGATAGCGAGCTTCCGGCGCGCCAACGCGATTTACACGGGCGAACCAGCCGGCTTCATCTACATTGCGACCCTGCTCTCCGGCGCTGGGCAGCCCGACTCGGCGGTGAAGTATTTCAAGCTGGCCGTCCGCTACGCGGACGACCCCAAGTTCGCCAAGGAGAAGCGCGGCGCCATGTTGGACCTCGCTCGGGTGTATCACGGCGCGGGGCGGCTCGATGATGCCGTGGCGGCCTACAAAGAATATCTCGCCGTCCACCCGAACGATGTGCAGGCGATGGCGGGGCTCGCGGCGGCGTACTCACGCCAGGACAAGAAGGACGAGGCGATGACGATGTTCGCCCAAGTCGTGGAGCACGCCGATTCCGCCGGCGCGAGTGACCTGTTCGCTACGGCTCAGACCATCCTGAACGTCATCCCCCAGGCGCCCGACACGGCGCCGGTGGTGGGGCAGTGCAGGACGCAGGCCCGGAAGAACCGCGCGCTCACCGCGCGCCAGATCACGGTGCGCTGCGATTCGGCGGCGATGAAGGTGCTGCACGACTACGACGCGTCGATCCTGCCCCAGTATCGCGTCACGGCGCACCTGTACGAGGCCGGGTTGGCGAAGAGCCCCTATGATCACGAGGCGCTCTTCGGGTTGTCGGCGCTGTACTACATCATGGGAGACAGCGCGCACGCGCTGCCCGTGGCGACGCGGCTGTATGGCCTCGATCCCCTGAATCGTTCCGTGCTGGTGAAGCTCGCCGGCGCCTACCAGCTTCGGAACAAGGGCGACTCGGCCCTCTACTACCTGCAGCAGGGCGAGCTGATCCCGATCGAGGTCACGGTGGGCACGTTCACCACGGACGAACAGGGCGCGAGCGTCACGGGTCTGATCACGAACATTCGCAAGAAGGCGAACGACCCCATCAAGCTGGGCTTCGAGCTGTTGAACGCGCAGGGCAGTGTGGTCGTGACGCAGAGCGTGGACGTGCCGGCGCTCCAGCCCGGTACGAACCAGCAGTTCAGCTTCAAGGCTGCGGGGCCGGGGATCGTGGCGTGGAGGTACAAGAAGGCGTAGAAACGGCCGTCGCTCACCAGCGACGGCCGTTGATTTTTCGCGGGTCGAGCCGGGCCTACTGGCGGCGGTGCAGACGGGCGTTCAGTTCCGCCCGCGCCTGCCGTCGCAAGTCCGCCCAGACCCGCGGCGCGTTCTGCGCGCTCGCGACCAAGCCGGCCGCCGTCGCCGTGGGGCTGCTGTTGGGTGGATTGTTCGCCCCGCCCCAGGTGTAGAGCGGCAACTGCAGCGCGATCAACTGCTTCGCCGGCACCGGCATCTCGTGTGGCGTGAGCGGCTCCAGGTTGTCAATCCGCCGCTGGTTGAAATACGGCGCAATGTTCGAGCCCGGCAGCTCGACATCCTGCTCGTACTGGAGGTCAGCGAGGGTCCCGGTAGAGGGCGGGAGGCTGCCTCGCGGACGCCCCAGGCGATCCGGGCCAACCCGCGTATAGTTGATGAGTGTGGCCGCCGTCGCGGCATCGGGAGCTGCTCGGCGCATGAGAGCTTCCGCCCAAATCAGGTCGTTTTCGGCCGCAAGCACTACCGGGGCGTCTCCCACTCCGGCTGCGTCCCCCTGCGGATCGTCGCCGCACGTGGCAAGGCTGTCATAACGCACCTGTCC
>WNGR01001211.1_pt1 | contig 36587 bp, 26 predicted proteins | sample 5407581 | NCBI WGS metagenome assembly WNGR01 (sample SAMN13153383, study PRJNA577476) | soil metagenome | isolation source: 80 cm soil or saprolite under Garry oak tree replicate 2 | place: USA:California | collected 2016-06-15 | reverse complement strand
GCGCGAAGGACCTGCTTTCCCACAGATGCGAAGGACCTATTTCGGGCGCCGCAGGGCTGCACTGCCCTTAAAGGGCAGTGTCCTGCTGGGCCCCACTCCTCGGGGTGGGGGACGATCAGGGCGTTCCAGTAGTCTGGAAGAACTCTCCCATATCGGGCGCGGTCGCGGCCGCGTTGGGCAGCGTCGTGAGGCCGAGCGCCTCACCGGTGAGCCGCAGCAGGCTCTGGTGCTGGTAGACGCCCACGCCCTGATAGGCGCGCTTCGCCTTGGGGCTCACGATCACGCAGGCGACGTGCCCGCCACCGTCGGTGGCATCGCCGCTCCCCGCTTCGTCGAACACGATCACCAATAACCCGTCGCGCTGGAACGCGGCCTTGTTCACGAGCGGATCGATGTTCGTCTGGAGCCACTGGTCCGCCGTGGCGAGCGGGCAGTCGTGCGCGTCGTTGCACAGGTTGGGGGCCACGAACGAATAGGCGGGGAGATTGCCGGCCGCCAGGTCGGTGGCGAACTGGGTGAACGGCACGAGGTTCTTCCGCTGGGTCGAGTCGTTCACCACGTCGGAGAGCAGCGCGATCACGTTGTGCTTGCGGGCGTAGTTGCCGACGTCACCCCCGGTGTAGCCCACCGACGGCAGATCCTCCGCGTAGGACTTCCACGTCTTGCCGGCGGCGATCAGGTGGCGAATGATGTTGTCGTCGCTCACCACCGTGGAGTAGCTGTCGTTGTTGGTGATGATCTTCCCCACCGTCATCATGAAGTAGTTGCCGATGGAGGGATGCGTGACGGCGTAGTACTTGGTCGCGAGCGCATACTGCTGCGCCAGGCCGTTCAGATAGGGCATCGACGAGCTGCCGATCGCGGACGAATAGTCCGTGTTCTCCTCTACCACGACGATGACGTGCCCCATCAGGGGCACGGACCCGCCGCCTCCCGAAATCGGGGCCACGTAGTCGGCGCCCTTGCACGCCATCATTAGGAGCAGCAGCGTCAGGAGTCGCGATCTCATAGGAGTCTCCTCTAGACGAGCGTCTGTCGAGCGAGCTCGACGGCGGCGATCACCTTGTCGCGCCATGCCGGCTCCTGCCGCCGGAAAATGCCGCTCGCCACCTCGATCAGGGTGCCGGCGCAATGGAGCGAAAAGCGTGCTCGCCACCCGGCCGGCACGTGGGCGAAATACTGCTCGACGAACGCGTCGGCCGCGGCGCGGATACGGGCAGCCGGAACCGCATCCAGACCCACCCGCCCGCTCAGATAGGCCCAGAGATGGGCCGGATCGCGCACCGGGTCGCCCAGGGCCACGGAATCGAGGTCGATGAAAATCACCCGCTCGTCGTCCGTCTCCAGGAACACGTGCTCGGCCTTCAGGTCCCCGTGTATCGGGGCCGCCGGCACGTCGGGCAGGCCGCGCTCAACGGCCTCGGTGACAGCCGCGACGACGGGCCGCACCTCCGGACAGGCCCAGTTCACGAGCCTGGCGGCGTGCCGCACGTCGGCCAGCTGGTCGGCGCGGGTGTGCGCCCGTGTGACCATCCCGGGGTCGTCCTGGTTGAACGCGGCCACGGCCCGGGCGACGGAGCGCACCGCATCGGTCGGGTCGCGGCCTCCGTCCAGCAACAGCTGCAGCAGCGGCGTGCCGGGCGCCTGCTCGATCGCGAGGGTGCGGAGCGCGCCGATGTAGGCGATGGGTGCCACCACCTCGTAGGCCCTCGCCGGGTGGAGCCGGGACAGGCGCTGCAGCAGCTGCCACGTGCTTTCGCCCCGGTCGTCGCGGTACACCTTGAGATAGCAGCGCCGCGTCGCCCGGCCCCCGGTCGCACGGTGACGCGCCTCGACCGTGTAGCGCAGCGCGGCGCCCAGCTCGGTGCGGTAGCGCAGCGGCTCGATGACGCGCCGCCCGGCCTCCCAGCCGTCGAGCAGCCGGGAGTCCACCGCCGCCGCGAGGCCCTCGCCACCCATCACCAGCCGCAGGTGGCGCAGCTTGCGATCGTAGGGGAACACCTCCACCAGCATCGCCAGCTCGGGGATGAACCCGACCGGCTCCAACGCGAGCCAGTGCGGCGGGATCTCGCGCCGCGGATCGCTGGCCAGACTCTCCCGCCAGTGTCGCTCGGCTTCTCCTGCGCGGGCGTCCACAACACCGGTCACCGACTGTTCCCAGCGCCGTTCGTCCCCGCCCCCGCCCCCGCCCCCGCGCTCGCGCAGCCGCAGGGTGTACTGCAGCACGTAGCGCGACGTGGACTGGCGGCAGCGGAACCGGAACGGGACGCAGGCGTCGATCTCCACGCGCCGGCCGGACGCGGGCGCGAGATGGGTGCGGAACAGCTCGAGCATCGCGGCCGGATCGGTGGCGATGGCGAGCTGGGGGAAGTCGGGGTCGTGCGGGAATCCGTCCTCACCCCATGTCGATACGCCGTCCCCCCTCTCCGGAACGGAGAGGGGGACAGGGGGTGAGGACGAGCCAGCAGGCCCGGCCATTAGGTCACCGCCTCGTACAACTGGCGGTAGCGCCCGCTCCGCGCCGCCAGCTCGGCGTGGGTGCCGCGGTCCACGATGCCTCCGCCCTCGAGCACCAGCACCTGGTCGGCGTCGGCCACCGATTGCAGGTCGTGGGTGATGACGATGCAGGTCTTGCCCGCCATGAGGCGGTCGAGTGCCTCGCGCACTTTGGCTTCACTCTCCCCGTCGAGCCCAGTCATCGGCTCGTCCAGGATGAGCACGGGGGCGTCGCGGATCAGGGCGCGGGCGATGGCGATGCGCTGGCGCTGCCCGCCCGAGAGGGTCGCCCCGCGCTCGCCGATCACCGTGTCGTAGCCGTGCTCCAGCTGGCAAATGAATTCGTCCGCGTTCGCCGCCCGCGCCGCCGCCTCGATCTCTTGCAGCGTCGCCGTGGGCTTGCCGTAGGCGATGTTCTCGCGGATGGTGGCCCCGAATAGGAGCGACTGTTGCAGCACGATGCCGATGTGGCGCCGCAGCGAGGCGCGCTTGTATTGTCGCAGGTCGCGGCCGTCGATCAGGATGGTGCCGCGCTGCGGCTCGTACAGCCGCAGGATCAGGCTCACGATCGTGGACTTGCCGGCCCCCGACACCCCCACCAGCGCGAGCCGCTGGCCGGGCGAGACGCTGAACGAGATGTTGCGCAGCACGTCCTTGCCGTCGCCGTAGTCGAACGACACGTCGCGGAACACGATCTCGCCCTTCAAGTCCCTGGCGGGGATCGCGTCGGGCCGGTCCAGGATCTCGGGCTCGATCTCGAGGATCTCGGAGACCCGCTCGGCCGCGGCCATGGCCTTGGAGAAATCGGTCGAGAGCTTGGCGAGCTGGCGGATCGGCTTGTACATGTTGGTGAGGTAGCCGACGACCAGCACCAGCTCGCCCGGCAGCATGCGGCCCTGGAGCACCTGGAACGCGCCGAACAGCACCGCGGCCGCGGTGCCGAGGGCGGTGATGATCTCGGACGAGCGCGTGGCGGCCGCCTCGAGCCGCGCCACGCGGATGCTCTCGCGCACCGTCTCCTGCGTCACCGCGTCGAACTGCTCCGCTTCGTAGCGCTCGCGCGCGAACGCCTGCACCAGCGGCACCGCCTGCAGCACTTCGCTCATCCGCGACGCCACCTTCCCTTCCTGCTTCTTCTGCGTCTTGACCGAGAGCTTGGTCTTGCGGTACAGGTGCAGCAGGCTGTAGGCGAGGAACGGCAGGGTGGCGAACGCGATCAGGCCGATCTTCCAGTCGATGGCGACCATGATGGCGAGCATGCCGGCCACCGTCAGCACGTACGACGTGAACTTGAGGATCGAATCGGCGAACACGTCCTTCAGGGTGTTGGTGTCGCCCGCGATCTTGGTGAGCAGGTCGCCCGAGCGGGCGCGATTGTGAAACGCGAGCGACAGGGTCTGGAGGTGCGTGAACATCTCGCGCCGCAGCGCGTACACCATCCTGTAGCCGATGGACGACGTGATGAAGATCTGGAAGTAGGAGAACAGTCCGCCGGCGAGCGCGATCAGCACGATGCCGGCGGCCGCTTCCATCAGCAGCGGCACCTTGCCCACCGCCAGCACCCCGTGGAGCGCGCGCAGCAAGGGCGGGATCGGCTTGTCGAGGATCACGTGGTCGAGAATGACCTTGAGCGGCCACGGCTTCAGCAGCTCCGCCGCGGTTGCACCCAGCGTGCACAGGGCGGCGAACAGCAGTCGCCCCTTGACCTCGCGCAGGTTGGCGACGAACAGCTGGCGGAATCGGCTCAGGGGGCGCCGGCGCAGTGTCATGCCCTCGTCCCCATCTCGAGCAGGCGCTCGGCTTCCACCTGCCGCCGGCGCAGTCCTTCCGGGCCCGGGTGCCGCGTGGTGTTGAACGTGAGCCGGTGGATCTTGCGGAGCAGCGTGGCCTGCTGATACCAGGCGACTCTGGCCTCGAGACCGGGATCGGGCTGGGACGAGCGCCGGTACGCGTCGAGTACCCCCGCGCGCGCGGGTGCGAAGTCGCGCAGCCGGTCGGGCTTGCGCAGCGACATGCGAAACAGCTGCGCCAGGAGATTTCCCAGGTCCAGGGCGGGATCGCCGGTGGCGCACTTGTCGAAATCGAGCACGACGATTTGCCCCAACCGCCACAGCAGGTTGGCCGGGCCGAAGTCGCCGTGCACGAAGCACACCGACGGAGGCGGCGGTGGCGCGCTGCGCTCCAATTCGGCGCGGGCGCGCTCGAGCGCGGCCGCCTCCTCGGGAAACCGTCCACACAGCTCAGCGACCCTGGGTTGCAGATCGGCAAGTACGGTGGCGGGCCAAGGCGGAGGCACGGTTTCCTCGAGGACGATCGGGGCGGCGTGCAACGCGGCCAGTGCGCGCCCCATCGCCGACACCACGGGAAGGGTCGTGTGCCCGATGGCGGAGGCCACGGGCTCCCCCGGCTCGTACGTGAGCAGCAGCAGCCGCTCGGGCGCGTGATAGGCGATGACGCCGGGGACCGCCGGCCCGGTGCGCGCACCGGACGCGGTGACCTGCGCGAGCTGCCGCAGCACGCTCGCCACCCGGCGCGCGTCTCGGTCCTCGTCGTAAAACTTGCCGAGCCACTCGTAGCGGCGCGAGGTGCCCTTTCTGACTGTCGCCTCGAGCTCGAAGCGCACCACGCGGCGTTTGCCATACGCGGTGAAGCCGTCGTTCACGCTCCAGCGCTCGAGCCGCGCCGCGCCGCCGTGCAGCCCGGCGAGGGCCGCGCTCAGCACGCTCTGCGTGTAGGCCGCGTCCATCAGTCTCCCCCGAGCCACTGCGCGAGATAGGCGGTGAGCCGGGTCGCCCCGTCGAACGCGGGGATGATCTCGCGCACCCGGCGCGCGTGCTCCGCGCGATCGCGCCGCAGCGCCCATTCGAGCGCCGCGGCGAGCTTGGAGCCCCCCCCGCCCCCGCCGCCGTCGCCGTTCAGGTCCTTGGGATGTACCCACTGCGCCAGCCCCTGTGCCGCCAGCGTTTCGGCGCGGATCTGCTGCTCGACCTTGTGCGTGGCCCGCGGCACGATCACCAGCGGGCGCGCCGCCGCCAGCGCCTCGATCACGCTGTTGTAGCCGCCCATCCCGAGGATCGCGTCGGCCGCGGCCATGAGCTCGAGCGTGTCGGCCTCGGGCACCACGCGACACGCCGGCGTGGCGCGCGCCTCGAGCAGCGTCCGCTCGCCGGCCGGCATGAACGGACCCGTCACCAGCACCGCGACCAGGTCGGGGAAGGTCTGGCGCAGCCGCTCCACCGCCGTACAGGCGGCGTCGAGCACCGGATAGCCGTCGCTCCCGCTCCCCACGCTGGCCGCGAGCAACGGTCCCTGCTCGGGCAGGCCGTAGCGGCGGCGCACAACCGTCGCATCGGCCGTAGGGAGGTCGCGCACCACGTAGCCGCAGTAGTGCAGCTTGGGTCGCACCGACTCGGGGATGGCGTAGGCGTCGGCCACGTCGAACAGATCGGGCTGGCCGTATACGGCGATCCCGTCGTACAACTGCTCCAGCGCGTCGTACACGCCCAGCTCGCGCCACTGGCCCCGAATGCGACCGATGTCATCCATGATGTCGCGCAGCCCGAACACGAACTTTGTGCCCGGGCTCTGCGCTTTCAGGGCGGAGAGCCCGTCCGAGAACTCCCCTTTGTGCCCCAGCGGCTCGTGATCGACCAGCACCAGGTCCGGGGCGAGGCCCAGCGCCACGTCGCGCAGCAGCTCTGCGCGCAGCCGCCGGAAGCGCGCGTCGTCTGCGGAATCGCCCGGCGTCGGGGAGGCCCGGCGCGGGGTCAGCCGCGTAGGGAGCTTGATGTAGTCGCACCGCTCGGGCAGGACGAAGTCGCGCGTGATGGGGGACTCGGTCGCGACGTAGGCGACGGCGTCGGGGTGGGCCGCGAGCAGGTGCCGGGCGATCGTCAGGGTGCGGGTAATGTGTCCGAGGCCCTTATGATCCTGGGCGTACAAGAGCAGCGTGCGGGTGGGGGCGGTAACCATCAGAGCGGGGGCCGCCCCTCACACCGCGAGCGGCACCGGTCTCGCCGCCGCACCCAGCAGCTCTTGCAGCAGGCTGGGAATCCGTGTCAGGCCCGCCAGATCGATGCGGTCGCGCACGCTGGGCGCCGAGCCCAGGTCGCGCGCCAGCCACTCGCTCAACGCCCGCGGCTCGAGCCGGTCGGGATGCAGCACCTCGACCAGTCCCAGGTCGCGCAGCCGCTCGGCGCGGATCCACTGCTCGGCCTCCGGCGCCACGCGCGGCACGAGGAGGGCGTGCTTTTCGAACGAGAGGATCTCGCAGCACGTGTTGTAGCCGCCCATGGCGATAACGCGGTCGGCGCGCTCGAGCAGCGCGATCGGCTCGGGCACGAAGTCGAGCACGCGGAAGCGGGAGCGTTGTTGCGCGTCGTAGCGCACCTGCTGCCGCTGCTCCCACGGCATGAGCGGACCGGTCACGAGCACGCCGGTGGTGTCGTCGGGCAGCTCGGCCTGGAGGAACGCTTCCGCCAACGCCTGGCCGTCGTGCCCGCCCCCCACGAGACAGAGCGCGAGCTTGCCCGGCGGCAGGCTCTCCAGCATGGGGTCGCCGCGGGCCGCGGCGAGGTCGAGGCGGGGCCGCTGGTCGAGATATCCCGTGTAGCGCGCCTTGGCCGCCACGTCGGGGCCGAGTCCGTATTCGCGCACCGGGTCGAATACGGCCGGATCGCCGTAGATCCAGACCGCGTCGTAGAAGCTCCGGATGGCGTCCATGGTGGCGCGGTCGGCCCAGGTGCGTCGCACCGTCTCGCCGTCGTACAGCACCTCGCGCAGCCCGAGCACGCAGCGCGTGTTGCCGCGCGTGCGCAGGCGGTCGAGCGTGGTGGCGAGCTCGCCCGCGACGCCCAGCGGCAGGTAGTCCACGACCAGCACGTCGGGGTCGAACACCTCGATGGCGCTGCGGATGACCCGCGTGCGCAAGGCGATCAGGTCCTGGTCCGACACGTCCAGCAGGAAGCGCGGGTTGTACGCCCCGTTGGCCTCGCGGCGCAACGCCGGCAGCGTGACGCAGTCCACGCCCTCGGGCAGGAGCAGCGCGCCGGCCTGCCACGCCTCCGCGATCATCACGATGGCCGGCTGCAGCGCCGAGCCGCGCAGCGCGTGGGCGATCGAGGCCGATGGCCGGCTGCAGCGCCGAGCCGCGCAGCGCGTGGGCGATCGAGGCGTTGCGGCGGATGTGGCCGAACCCGACCATCCCCTGCGAGTACATCGCCACGCGCGGCGGAGACGGCGGCTGGGTGGGGCGACTGTCCCGGCGGGGGCGTCCCGGCCGCACGCGCGGCGGCGACGTCGCCGCCCTGGAGCGTAGCCGGATGTCGTCGACGACGCTCTCGATCTGGGCCAGCTCCTGTGGCGTCGCCTCGGTGCCGGACAGGGCGCCGAGCGCCAGCTGGAGGCTCGAGCCCTTGAGCGCGCGCGTCGCCGCCCGGCCCGGGGCCCGCTGCAGCTCGGCCGGCACCACCGGCTCGCCGCACGCGGCACGCTCGGCCGCCTTGAACACGTATTTCGCCACGCGCCGGGCCGCGTCCGGCACGCCGCGGAACGAAGGGAAGCTCGACATGTCGACCACGTACGCGCGGCCGGCGCTCTCCACCACGTTGACGCCGAACAGGTCGATGCCGAGGGCCGCGCCACAGCGCCGCGCGATGTCCACCAGCTCGGGGGAGAGCGCGAAGGGGGCGCGCTCCGGGCCGCGCAGCACCCCGAACAGCTCCGACCCGATCGAGTACACCAGGCGATCGGGCCCGTCCGGCGGATGGTAGCGCTGGGCGAACACCGGCTCCTCGCTGGGGACCAGTGCCGCGAGCTCCGCCGCGTTGGTCACGACCTCGGGGCGGACCTTCTTGTAGCGCCGGTACGGCTTGATGATGAGCGCGCCGCGGTCCAGCGCGGGCAGGAGCTGGCTCGGGTGTGACGCGGCAAACGTCTCCGGTACGGACACGCCCGCCGCCCGCAGCACCCGGAACGTCACGACCCGGTCGCGCAGCAGCGCGGAGACGGGGTACGGGTTGAGCAGTCTGGCGCCGGCGCCGTGCAGGTCCGCGGCCACGCTCATCGCGAGGTCGCTGCGGCTCTTCAGGACGAAGAGATCATGGTCCAGACTGACGCGTGCGACGTCGATCAAGTCATCGCCGAGATGCAGCGGCTCCGCGCTCGCCCCCCACTCCCGCAGCCACGTGACGATGCCGGCCTGGTGGCGATCTTCGGTGAACGACCGTCCCATCAAAAAGCCGATCCGCACAATGCCCTCCCTTGGTCGTTGCGCCCGCGCCATGCCCCTACGAGCGGTGCGTCGGTCGCCAGGGGGCAAACCGTGTACCAGCCACGTAACGACGCCGTTACGCGAGCGTGACCCGCTGGCCGGTGACAGCGCGCACTTCCCGCCCCTTCCAGCCCCCTTCCAGCCTCCTTCCGGCCCCTTCCAGTCCCTTCCAGTCGCTTCCGTACCATCCAATCCGGGCAGGACAGTGGATGGCGGCTGCGTGCAGCGTGACGACGACGCAACACCCCGTGTTGCAGCCGCAATTCGGTGCGGCTCAGGTCCCGAGGGCGGCGCGAACTAGTGCGTTACGACACAGCGCTCGGTCTCACTACTTTATGTGACATGGCTCACGTGCTCACGCGCCGTCGCTTTCTTACCGCTACAGGTGGTGTGCTCGCCGCCGCCGCCCTGGGCGACGGGTTCATCCGCGAGCCCCTCGCGATCGAGCTCACCCGGCACGATCTCGCCATTCCCGGGCTCGACCCCCGCCTCGCCGGGCTGCGCCTCGCCTGCGTCACGGACGTGCATCTGCATCGGGCCTTCTCACGCGCCGCGCGCGCCACGCTGGCGCTGCTCGAGCGCGAGCGCCCCGACGTGGTGCTCTTGATCGGCGACATCTGCAACTACCGGCGCGACCTCCCGGTGCTGGGCGACTGGGCGCGCGCGGCGCGCGGCAGCGCGGCTACGTTCGCCACATTGGGCAACTGGGAGCATGACGGGGGAATCGATCGAGGCCGGGCGGACCGCACCTACAGCCAGGCCGGCGTGGAGCTGCTCTACAATTCGAGCGCGCGCCTGTCGCTCCGCGGCGCGGAGCTCACGCTGGTGGGCATCGACGACCCGGTCGCGGGCGAGCCCGACGTCGCCGCGGCGGTGCGGGGGCTCGACGCCGCCGATCCGGCGATCTGGATCGTGCACGCACCGGGGTTCGTGGACGGCGTGCCCCGCGACCGTTTTCCCCCGCCCGCCGCGATCCTCGCCGGCCACACACACGGCGGCCAGATCCGGCTGCCGTTCTACGCGCCGTACACGCCTTGGGGGAGCGGTCGTTTCGTCGAGGGCTGGTACCGCGACACGCTGGCGCCGCTGTACGTCTCGCGCGGCATCGGCACCGTGACGATTCCGGCGCGGTTGTTCTGTCTGCCGGAGCTGGCGGTGTTTACGCTGTCTTCGGCGGAGGGTCCTTCAACAGCCCATCCCGGCCGGTGAGCCCGAACCGGTTCAGCTCGGCCAGCACCGCGACGTGCTGCGCGGTGAGATCGTCGGGGCCGAGCACGACTCCGCAGCGCACACACAGCAGCACCGGCAACACGCTCGGCGTGGTGGGCGGGCGGGCCGGAGGGAACTGCGGCGCCGATTCAACTCCGCTGCAGCGTCGACATAGCATCGTGTCGACAGGGTGTTCAAAAAAGGGGCCGTGGCGGCCCCAACACCTGTGGCGCACGCGCCTCAGGCGGGGTGTTCTACCCCTTATAAATGAACGGGCTGGAGCACGATGCTGGTAAGGCGCACATCCTCGCCGGGTGCGACGTGGACGCGCTGCTCGAACGGGGCGAATCCGTCGCGCACGACGCGCACCTGGTGCCAGCCGGCCTCGATCGGCAGGGCCACTATGGGCGTGTGCCCGACCACACGACCGTCGATGTGGAGCTCACCCCACGGCGTCGCCCCGACGAACAGGCGCCCCACGCCCACAACGGCCGGGCGTCGTGGCGCTGGCCGGGGAGCGGTGGGCGTGGCGCGCTGCGCTGGCGGGCGTGGCGCGAGCCGCTCCACCACCGCAGCAGCGGTGTCCCGCGGCGGCACCGGAGCCACCGGCTGCGGGGGGTCGGCGACGATGGTCGCGACCTCGGGCGGCGGCGACGCGAGCCGGAAGCCGATCAGCCCGGCGGCCGCGAGCGCGATCACCAGTGCTGCGCCAAGCGCGAGCCGCCGCAGGATCCGCGCGCGTGGCCCCCCCGGCTCGTACCCGTCGTCCCACAACACCGGGGGGGCGACCGGCGGCGGCGCGAGCGGTGCCGCCGGTGGCGACACTGATGCCGGCGCCGGTGCCGCTCCCGCGGCGAGCGCCGCGACGAGATCGAGGACCGTGGCATACCGATCCTGCGGATCCGGGCTGAGGGCCCGGGTGAGCGCCTCGCGCACGCCGCGGGGCACGGGCGGGCGAGGGCCGGGCGATGCCGCCGCCTCCAAGCACTCGAGGGCCAGCACAGCCAGACCGTATTGATCGGCTGCCGGCCCGAGTTGGCGCGCATGGCGCTCTTCGGGCGTCACGTAGTGCGCGAGCCGCGAGCGCGATGCGGCGGCGTCGTGCGGGACGCCGGCTTCGAGCGCACGGGCGAGGGCAAAATCACTCAACAGGGCCAACCCTGCGGACGCCACCATGACGTTCGCGGGCTTTACGTTTCCGTGCATCACGCCGCGGCCGTGCGCGTAGTGCAGGGCGGCTGCGAGCTGCTCGACGAGGCGCAGGCAGGTTCGCGGCTCCAACGGCCCGCCGTTGCGCAGCACGTCGTCCAGCGATCGCCCGTCGATGTGCGGCATCGCGTACCACAGCAGCTGCGACGTACGGCCGAATCCGCGGACAGGGATGATGTGGGCGTGATCGAGCGTCGCCCACGCGGCCATGGCGGCCTCAAACCCTTCGCTGGCCCGCTCCTGCCTCCAGGCGTGCGGGAGCACCTTCAGGGCGACTACCTGCCCGGCGGCCACGTCCCGAGCGCGGTAGACGCAGGAGAGCGGTCCGCAGCGCTCGCGCCGCTCCACCTGGTACCGATCGCCCAGCTCCTGAGCGACCGCCATGTCGAGCTCGTCGCGCGCCGCCGCGGTCCTGGGAAGCTTCCGCGTGGTGGCTCGCGTCATCTGGTCCGTAGTCACCCTCTGCCCGCCGCGCGCTCAGTGCAGGTGCGTAAGCGTGTAGACCGTCACCGGAATGCCGAGCAGCACGGCCACGAACCGCAGCGGGCCGTAGATGTCGCCGTGCTGCTTCGACGGCACGACCAGCTGATCCCCGGAGCGCACGTGCAGCGCGTCGAGCGTCGCCCCCTGCTCGATGGCGCGCCGCAGGGCTTTGCCCTCGACCAGGGCGCGTCCGTCCCGCTCCAGCTTGAGCTTGTCCATCTTCGCGTCCTTGGTGAGGCCGCCGGCGGCGTTGAGCGCCGCCGACACGACGGCGTCGGGCGCCAGGCCGTAGAACCCGGGCCGCGCCACCTCGCCGGTCACCCCGACGCTCACGAGCGAGCGGGCGTGGGCGACGGGATCGCGCAGGTAGCGCCCGATCGCGCGCGTCACCACCGGCTCGAGCTCCGAGCGCAGCGTCCCCCGCAGCGAGACCGCTCCCACCACCGGCAGCATGATCTCCGGCCCGACGCCGACGGTGAACGTGTCGGACAGCTGCTGCTCCTGGGACTTGCCGCCCACGGGCGGCCGGTCGGCTCCGAGCATCGGGTCTTCCACGGCGAGCAGCACGCGGTCGCCGGGGCGGAAGTCGCCGTCTTCGAGCCGCGAGCGGACGTCGCTCGTATCGGCCTGCCCCAGGGCGCGCAGCCGCTCCAGCGTCGCCTCGAGCTCGGGCCGGGTGGCCTGCATACGATGGGCGTCGGCGTTCGGCTGCTGCGCCCGTGCGGGCGGCGACACGAACGCGAGCGCGGCGGCCCCGACGAGGGCGGTGAGGGCGGTGTTTCGTCGCATATGTCCGTTACTCCACGGTGACACTCTTGGCGAGGTTGCGGGGCCGGTCCACGTCGCAGCCGCGCTGCACGGCGATGTGGTAGGCGAGCAGCTGCAGCGGAATGGTCGTCAGCACGGGGGAGAGGAGCGGCGCGGTGGCCGGCACGCGCAGCTGGTGCGCGACCAGGCCTCCGAGGTCGTCCGTTCCTTCGGTCGTCACGGCGATGAGTCGCCCGCCGCGCGCCTTCACCTCCTGCATGTTCGAGCGGACTTTGGCGTACACGGCGTCGCGCGGCGCGACGAACACGACCGGCATGGCGGCGTCGATCAGCGCGATCGGCCCGTGCTTCATCTCCGCCGCCGGGTAGCCCTCGGCATGGATGTAGGAGATCTCCTTGAGCTTCAAGGCGCCCTCGAGCGCGGCCGGGAAATTCACGCCCCGTCCGAGATACAGGAAATTGCGCGCGTCGGCGAAGCGCTGCGCCAGGGCCCGGACCTCCGGCTCGAGCGCCAGCGCGCGCGTCACGAGCTGCGGCAGCTGGATCAGGCGGCACACCAGCTCCCGGCCCCGCTCCGCCGTCATCCCGCGCGCCCGCCCGAGATACAGGCCCAACAGGGCCAGCGCCACGATCTGCGACGTGAACGCCTTGGTCGACGCCACTCCGACCTCGGGTCCCGCGTGCAGGTAGATGCCGCCCGCGCACTCGCGCGCGATCGTGCTGCCCACCACGTTGACGACGCCGACCACGCGCGACCCGGCGGCGCGTGCCGCGCGCAGCGCTTCCAGCGTGTCCGCCGTCTCGCCCGACTGCGAGATCGCGAGCGTGAGCGTGCCCGGCGCCACGAGCGGCCGGCGGTAGCGGTACTCCGAGGCGTACTCCACCTGCACCGGAATACCAGCCAGCTCTTCGATCAGGTCGCGGCCCACCAGTCCCGCGTGCCACGACGTGCCGCACGCCACGATGACGATGCGCTGGATGGCGGCACAGTCCTCGGGGGTGAGGTCGAGGCCGTCCAGGCGCGCGCTCCCCGCATCGGGCAGGAGCCGCCCGCGCAGCGTGGCCCGCACCGTCTCGGGCTGCTCCATGATCTCCTTGAGCATGAAGTGGGCATGGCCGCCCAGCTCGAGCTGGGTCACGTCCCAGGAGACGTCGTCCACGGCGCGCAGCTGCACGTGCGACTCGCGATCGAGCACCGAGTATCCCTCGGGCGTGAGCACTGCGATGTCGCCGTCGTCCAGATACACGACGGAGCGCGTGTGCTCCAGCACCGCCGATGCGTCCGACGCCACGAACAGCTCGTCGTCGCCGATCCCCAGGAGCACGGGCGAGCCCTGCCGCGCCACCACGATCTTTCCCGGCTCCGTCGCCGACACGACCGCCAGCCCGTACGTTCCCTCCACCAGCCCCAGCGCGGCGATCACCCGCGCCTCGAGCGTCTGCCCCACCGCCTCCTCGATCAGGTGCGCCAGGGTCTCCGTGTCGGTGTCGGTGGTGAAGCGGTGGCCGCCGCGCTCGAGCATCGCCCGCAGCGCGTCGGCGTTCTCGATGATTCCGTTGTGGACGAGTGCCACGGTGCCGCTGCAATCCGTGTGCGGATGCGCGTTGCGCGTAGTGGGCGCGCCATGCGTGGCCCAGCGGGTGTGCGCGATGCCGCTCGTCCCGTGCACGGGCTCGCGCCCCAGGAGCTCTCCCAGCGCCGCCACGCGCCCGGCGAGCTTCGTCACCACCACACCGGCGCCGTTCTGCACCGCGACGCCCGCCGAGTCGTAGCCGCGGTACTCCAGTCGATGCAACCCTTCGACCAGAATCGGCGCCGCTTCCCGCTTTCCCACGTATCCGATGATGCCGCACATGACTCAACGATTCCGCGTACGGGAGGGGCGCGGGGAGGGCGGGCGCAGCACTTCGTCCCGGCCCGTCAGGCCGAACCGTCGGAGCTCGGCCAGCTTCGCGACGAGGCGCGACGCGATGTCCACCGGTCCGATCATGGCGCCGCAGTGCGCGCACACCACGCCCGCCACCACACCGACCGTGGGCGGGCTGAGCTCGGGCCGTCGGGCCTCCGCCTGTAGCTCGCTGCATTGCCGACACCGCATCGTGCCCCCAGGCACTATCAAGTTTGGGGCCGCCGGTTCCCGCCCCCCCGACCGCGGCGCACACCGGGCAAACGCCGCAGGTGCGTTACACCCTTGTTGGCAGATCACCGCGACGTGGCGCCGGCGCGCGCGGGTTTCCATCCCAACAGGCCCCGTCCCAAGCACTTGCCGCCCGTCCTCCCGCGCACGCGGTATGCAAGAACGGGGCGCATGCCGGTCCCTGCGACGTCCTCCCATGCCCCGCTGGTACTGATCGCGAACGCCCAGGAATGGGTGACCCGCTCGCTCGAGAGCGTCCTACGGCCCGCCGGCTACGCGGTCCTCAAGGCGTACACGGGCCGCGATGCGCTCGAGGGCGCGCGCCGCTCGGCGCCCGACGTCGTGGTCCTCGACAGCGGGCTGCCCGAGACCGATGTCCTGGCGGTGTGCCGCGCGCTGCGGGTCGACCCCTATATCACGCCCAGCACTCCCATCCTCGTCACCAGTCCGGGCCCGCTCGCCCGGGCGCAGGTGATCGACGCGCTGCGGGCGGGGGCGAACGGCGTGTGGGGGCAGCCACTCGACACGGAGGAGTTTCTGCTGCGGCTGGAGGGGCACGTGCGGGCCAAGCTCGACGCCGACGCGGCGCGCGACGGCGGCCTGCTCGATTCGCGCACCGGCCTGTACAACGCGCGCGGGCTCGAGCGCCGCGCCCGCGAGCTGGCAGCGCAGGTCGACCGGCGCGACGCGTCGCTCGCGTGCGTCGTGTTCGCGTCCGAGACGAACGGCTCGGCGCTGGTCGACTCGCTGGCGCGGACGCTGCGGGCCGCCGCCCGGACGGCCGACACGGCCGGCCGGCTCGGCCCCCGCGAGTTCGCCGTGCTCGCGCCCGACACCGATGCCGCCGGCGCGGTGCGGCTGTTTCATCGCCTCGGCGATGCCCTCGCCGCACCCTTGAAGGGGGGTCTGATGATGGCGGCGGAGCGGCCCCTGCGGCTGCGAGCGGGTTACGACGCGCGCTCGGGATTTCGGACGTCGGCGCTCGATCCCGCCGTGCTGCTGGCGCGCGCGCTGCATGCGCTGCGCGCCGCGGAAGAAGAAGGAAGCGAAGCGGGCGTGATCCGACCGTTCGTGAGCCGCCCCACGACCCAGTAGCTAGCGCGCCGCAGGCTCCTCGACGCCCCGCAGCACTCGCGCCTGGGCCGCATCCGGCTCATCGTGCGCTTCGTACCCCTCGAGATAATACGAGTAGTAGCGGTACGCGCCCCCCGGTCGCACGTCGTTCAGGACGGCGCCGAGCACGCGCACCGGCAGGTGGGTCAGCACGCCGAGCTTCGTCTCCGTGAGCTCACGGTCGCTCACCCCCGCCCGCAGCACCAGCACCAGGCTCCCGGTCACGGTGGCGAGGGCGAGTCCGTCCGCGCCCGCGGCGAGCGGCGGGCTGTCCACCACGACCGCGTCGTAGCTCGTCCGCACGCCGTCGAGCAGCCGGGCCATGGTCACCGAGCTGAGCAGGGCCGGTCCGGCCTGGCTGCGGAAGCCGCAGGAGATGAACGCCAGGTTCTTGTACGGGGTCGTCTGCACGGCCTGCTCCCACGCGACCGTGCCTTCGAGCAGGTCGGTGAGACCGGGCCGCCGCGTGGCGCCCAACGTCCGGTGCAGCCGCCCGCGCCGCACGTCGCCGTCCACGAGCAGGGTGCGCAGGCCGGTGTCGGCGAAGGCGAGCGCGAGGTTGGACGCGACGAACGATTTGCCGTCGCTCTTGCCCGGGCTCGTGATGGTGAGCCGCACCGGCCCGGCGCTGCCGTGCCGGTGCACGACGTTCAGCCGGATGCCCCGCAACGCCTCGACCACCTGCGCCACCGCGGCGTCGCGCTTGCCGTTGCGCCAGTCCACGTGCGGCACGGCGCCCAGGATCGTCAGCCCCATTGCCCGCGTGACGTCGTCGGGGTGGCGCACGCGCCGGTCGGTGCTGTCGAGCAGCACCGCGCCGGTCACGCCGACACCCAGCCCGCCCATCATCGCCAGGACGATGAGGATCGCGCCGATGTGCCCCACGGGGAGACTGGGCGCGATGGCCCGATCGAGCAGGCGCACGTCCGGAATGCTGCTCACCTCCGCGAGCCGCGCCTCCTCGTAGCGCTGCTGCAGGTTGGTGACGGCCTGCTCCGCCAGCGTGACGTCGCGCTGCAGCCGCGCCTCTTCCACGGCGAGCGGCGGCACCTGCTTGAGACCAGTGGACGCGGTCGCCACCCGCTGCCCCAGCTCGGTTTCCCGCACGCGCAGCTCGGCGGCGAGCGACGACGCCAGGGCCGGAATGGTGCGCCGGCCGAGGGCGTCCGCCTCCGCCGCGGCCCGCCGCACCGGCGGGTTGTCGTCGGTGTAATGCCCGCGCAGGGCGCGCAGCTCGGCCTGCTTGGCGGTGAGATCGCGCAGCGCCTGCACCAGCTCGGTGGAGCGCTGCACCGCGCCGACCATCGCCAGCGCGTCGACCGCCACGCCCGAGTCGAGCCCCTGGCGCAGCAGCCGCTCGATCGCTTCGCGATCGCGCCGCAGCTCGTCGAGGCTCACCTTCATCTCTACCAGTCCCGCGAACAACGGGTCGCGCTGGTACTGGGTGTTCTGGGTCACCGACCCGGCGCCCTCGGCGAGGGTCGTCACCGCCCCTACGCGGAAGGCGCGGAGCGCGTCTTCGGCGCGCCGCAGCGCGGCCTGCCCCTGCGCGAGCTGCGCGCCCAGGATGCTGGTGAGCTGGCCCAGGTTGTCGCGCTTCAGGCCCGCCGCCACCGCCACGAACCGCTCGGCCACCGCGTTCACGGTCGCCGCCACGGCCACGGGATCGCGGCCACCCAGCTGCATGCGGAGGAAGTTGCCGTCCAGGTCGGCGCTCACCTTCAGTTGATCGGCCAGCTTCAGGGCCGCTTCGTAGGGCGCGTCGAGCTTGAACTTGACCTCACGGCCGCGCGCCAGCGCCGCGGCGGGCGGTACCCACGCGAGCCCCACGTCCGGGCCCACCGAATCGCCCACCAGGCCTCGCGCCACGGGTTCGCGCGCCGAGCCCGCGAACAGCGTGAAACGCGAGGCCGAATCGTCCACCACCAGCCGGTACTCGCCCGGCAGCACGTGCTCCTTGACCCCGAGCGTCCCCAGCACGTCCGAGTCACCGGGCAGGGCCGGATGCAGGTACAAGCGCCGCGACCGCACGGCATAGTCGAGCACGGCATACGACTGCAGCAGCTCCATCCATCCGGAGGAGATCGGCAGCTGGCCCTGCCAGATGGGTCCTTCGTTGCGGAGCTCTTTGTTGGGCACGCGGATCCACACGATGGCTTGCGTCACGTAGCTGGGCGGCATGAGCATGGCGCCGACGACGCCGAGACCCGTGACGGCCAGCGTCACCGCGAGGACGAGCCAGCCGCGGCGGCGCACCGCGCCGAGGTAACGCAGCCATTCGGGCTGCGGGGGTTGCTCGGGCTCGCCGCTCGCGGTGAGCGGAACCGGGCTGCGGCTGAGCGTGAGCGAGTCGCCGGCCATGGTCGGGTCGCTTCCTTGGGGCAGTACGGAGCGGGGCTGCACGATCGTGCCCGGGCACACCGCAAGGGCGATACCGTGACCCCCGGCGGCGCCGCTCAGGTCAACTCATTGCCCGATGACCGGATAGCGTGCCGGAGACGGGCCCGGTTCGGACGCCGCCCGTGGTCTGTATCACACCTGATACAAGATGGTGGTCACGGAACGTCGTGTGCCTTCCGCGCGCGCGTGCACGCGACTTGCGTCATGCCTCTCACGCAAACGCCCGGAGCATGCTACTTTCCTTAACTCGCGCCGGTTGAGATGAGGCTCGCTCACGTGCGGTGTTGTCACCTCATCGCGTTCGCCGTCGCGGCACCATAGGTCCGTGGAGACTCCGATGTCGAAGTTTTCCGACAGTTCGCTGGCGATCGCGCGTCACGCATCGCCGGCACAAGCGCGTACGCTGTCGCAGCTCGTGCCGGTCGAGCCCGCGACCAAACCCAGCATCCGTATTCTCATCGCCGACGACGAACGCACGCTGCGCGAGAGCTGCGCCAGCGTACTCGGCGTCGAGGGCTACAACGTCACGGTCACGGGGCGCGGCGAAGAAGCGCTCGACTTGTTGCGGCGGCGTCCCTTCGACATCGTGCTGCTCGATCTCTACATGACGCCGGTGAGCGGCAGCGAGCTGCTCGCGGCCGCGCTCGCCGCCCATCCGGAGACGATCGCGATCGTCATCACCGGAAAGCCGAGCGTCGAGGCGAGTCTCGAAGTGCTGCGGGCAGGCGCGTGGGATTTTCTCCCCAAGCCGTTCACGGGCAGCCAGCTGCAGGTGCTGGTGGGGCGCGCCGCGCACGCCGTCGCGGTGGCGCGCGAGTCGCGCGCGCTGCGCGAGCAGGGCGGCGAGGCCGAGCCCGGCGACCGCATCGCGGTGCTGGGCAACGCGCCCAAGTATCGCGACACGATCGCCCTGGCGCGGCGCGTCGCCGCCACCGATGCGTCGGTGTTCATCACGGGCGAGAGCGGCAGCGGCAAGGAGCTGATCGCGCAATTCATCCACCATCGCAGCCGCCGCGCCAGCCGGCCGGTGGTCGCCGTGAACTGCGCCGCGCTGCCCGAGATGCTGCTCGAGTCGGAAATGTTCGGGCACTGCAAGGGCGCATTCACGGGCGCGGTGCGCGACAAGCCCGGGCTGCTCGAGACCGCCAACGGCGGGACCATGTTCCTGGACGAGCTGATCGAGATGTCGAAGCCGATCCAGGCGAAGCTGCTGCGCGTGATTCAGGACGGCGTGGTGCGGCGCGTGGGCAGTGAGACGACCGACGCGGTCGTGAACGTGCGCTTCATCGCGGCCACCAATCGCGACCCCGAGGAGGCGGTGGCGGCGGGTGCGCTGCGCGAGGATCTGTACTACCGCCTGCGCGTCGTGCCGATCCACGTGCCGGCGCTGCGCGAGCGGGTGGACGACATCCCGCTCCTGGCCGAGCACTTCCTGGGATTCTACTGGAACCGCCATCGCGCGGGGGAACAGCCGGTGCCGCAGCTCTCCAAGGCCGCGATCTGGGCGCTGCGGGCCCACTCCTGGCCCGGCAACGTGCGCGAGCTGCAGAACGTCATCGAGCACGCGGTCGTGCTGCTCGAGCCCGGCGCCGACGTGCAGCCCGAGCACATCCCGTTCATCAGCGACCACGGCTCCGACCCCGAGCTGGGGGACCTCGAGGAGACGGCGGATACGGGCGAGAGTTATTACGAGGCGCGCGACCGCCTGCTGGCGCGCTTCGACCGCCGCTTCCTGACACGCGTGGTGATCCGCGCCGGCGGCAACCTGTCCAAGGCGGCGCGCTTGGCCAAGGTGGACCGCACGACCTTCTACCGGCTGATGAGCCGGCACGGCCTGCAGCGCAACCTGCTGCCCGGCTCGGAATCGGAAGCGGAGTGAGAGCGAGCCCCGGGCGCGAAAGCGTGTTCCCGGCGACTCCGCCGGTCGCGCTGTCGCCGCCGCTCCCGCCCTCCCCACCGGCCCTGACCTCGCTGGCGTTCGATACGCCCCTGGCGGGCGTGGCGTCGGCGGTGGTCACCACCGCCACCCGGCGCGTGGCGCGCCGCTGGCGCGAGGAGGCGGCCGGCAATGGCCTGCCCGCCGCCGACGAGGAAGTCGTCGCCGGTCTGCTCGCGGCGCTCGCCCTCGCGGTCGATCAGGAGCGACCCGAGTACGTCACCGAGCTGCTCCCCCGTCCCGCTGCCGGGCTGGGCCAGCGCCTGGTCGACATGCTGCGCTCGGAGCTGTTGCGCGCCTGGTCGAATGGGACGCCGCCGGTGTCGCCCGCCGCCATGCTCGGCCCCTTGAACGCGCTGGAGCAGGTGCGGCAGGCGATCGACCGCCATGACCTGCGCCAGCTCGAATCCCATCTCAACGGCGTGCAGGGTCTCGATCTGCTGGTCGAGGTGATCCACGACCTGCGCTCGCCGCTCACGTCGATCCTGTTCCTGGCCGAGACGCTGCAGCGGGGGCAGAGCGGCGGCGTGAATCCCGTGCAGCACCGCCAGCTGGGGTTGATCTACAGCGCCGCGCTGGGCCTCTCGTCCATCGTGAGCGACACGATCGAGCTGGCGCGCGGCGGCGACGAGCTGGCCGACCGCGAGGTCACGCCGTTCTCCGTCACGGAGCTGTTCGAGTCGATCCGCAGCATCGTGCGGCCGCTGGCCGAGGAGAAAGGCCTGTCGCTGCGGTTCTGCCTGCCCACGAGCGACCGCCGCTTGGGCCACCCCGTGGCGCTGTCGCGGGTGCTGCTCAACCTGACGACGAACGCCATCAAGTTCACGGAGCAGGGCTTCGTGGAGATCACCTGCGAAGAGCGGCCCGATGGGCGCGTGCGCTTCTCCGTGCACGACTCCGGGCCGGGCGTGAACCCGGACGCGCTCGCGACGCTGTTTCAGCCGTTCCGGCGCGCCCGCGGCCGGGACGCCTACTGTTTCTCGGGTACCGGCCTCGGCCTCGCGATCACCCGCAAGCTGGTGCGGGCGCAGGGCTCGACGCTCGAGCTCGAGACCCGCCCCGGCTGGGGCACCTGTTTCTTTTTCGAGCTGGACCTGCCGCCGCACGCCGCCACGTTCAGCGGCATGCCGCTGGCCTCGCGCACGCTCTAAGCCACCGCCTCAGTTCCTGATCGTCACCATCACGACCGCCGCGGTCGCCCGATTCCCGGCGGCGTCGCGCGCGGTCGCGGTCAGGGCGTGGGACCCGTTCGGCACGGCACGCGAATCCCAGCGCAGCGTGTACTTGGTGAATCGGTCTTTCCGCACCAGCGTGGGAGCCGCGACTTCGGGCCCGATGTCGCGGCCGTCCACGCGGAACTGCACGCCCGCGACGCCCCGGTCGTCCACCGCCGTCGCGATCAGGTCGACGGTGCCGTCGAGGGCGCGCGAGCCGGTGGCTCCCGGCTGGAACAGCGACACCACGGGCGGAGCCACGTCGGGCGTCGTATCGGGATGGCGCGCCTTCCACAGGGCGACCACGCTGTCCCACAGCTGCAGGCCCCGGGCGCCCGTCGCGAGCGTGAAGCAGCCCGGCAGCGGCTCCGGAAACGGACCGTTGCCCTCCCAGATCATGATGTTGTCGGCGCACTCGCTCAGGCGTCCCGGCGGGGGCGCCATGTACATGTCCGCGTGGTTCGACCCGATCGAGGAATCGTCCGCGAAGAAGACGTTGTGGGAGAGCCTCAGCTGCGGGCCGCGCGTGACGCTCCACTTCCAGAACCCCTCGTGGCGCGGCGGCGCCTCGCGCACCTCGTAGATCCCGTCCATCACCTGCAGACGCAACAGCGAGTTCTGGATCGTCACGACGTTGGCGCGTCCGTCGGGCACCGTCTGGCCCCGGTCTTCGAGCGAGCTCATCACGTCGTAGCAGCCGTCGAAGAAGGATGAGTCGATCAGCCCGCTGTTGTACCAGTCGTTCTCGATGCAGTCGTCCCGCCCGTACACCACGTGCACGTTGCGGATGGTCCAGTCGCGGTCGCCGCCGGCATCGAGGCTGACGCCTTTTCCGTACGCGAAGCTCGTGAAGTTCTCGACGGTGAACGCGGGGGCGTCGAAGCGGTTGGTGTAGCCGGCCACCATGCCGTACGTCTCGTGGATCGTGTTCCACGAGGCCGCCGGTGGAAACGCCCCCAGCGCTTCCCCACCGCTCCAGCAGATGCCGGCGCCGCCCGCGACGTGGATGACGATATGGCTGGTCGTGGGCAGCAGGAACTGCGCGCCCGTCGCCGCGACGGCCGTTCCCGCAGCCACATGGTCGCGGTCGTAGGGCGCCGGCTGTTTGCCGGGAGGAAGCGTGACCGTGGGCGGCTGCGTGAGGCACGAGGACGGGCCCAGCGCGCTGCCGCCGGACGACGTTCCGCCGGCGGCCACGCCGAGCACGACCCCGATCACGGCCCACCACGCGTGCAGCGTTCGCATGAGCGATGCAGCGTGGCAAGGTCAGTACCGCGCGCGCAGTGGTGATCCGCGGCCGTACGGCGGGTAACAGCGCGGCGCGGCGTCGCAGAACGCCAGCGGAGTTGTAAGTCGTGCGCGGCAACGTGGCGCGCGCCGCTCCACCGCCCGCAGCGTAACCCCTTCCACCGCAAAGCCGCCCGCGCGCGCCGCCGCGTGCATACAACCTGCTTTGTCCGGCGGCGCACTCACCACGTGGACGGCATGACGACGATTCCGGCAGCTGCGACCGCTTCGGTTCCCCCGCCAGTGCCACGGCAGGATTTCCTGCCGTTCGCGCCTCCGCTCATCGGCGAGGAGGAGATCGCCGAGGTCGTCGACACCCTGCGGTCGAGCTGGATCACGACCGGGCCGAAGACCAAGCGGTTCGAGCAGGATTTCGCCGCCTACATCGGCGCGCCCGGCGCGCTGGCGGTGAACTCGTGCACCGCGGGCCTGCACACCGCGCTGGTGACCCTGGGCATCGGTCCGGGCGACGAGGTGATCACGACGCCCACGACGTTCGCGGCCTCCGTTAACGTGATCGAGCACGTGGGCGCCCGGCCCGTCCTGGTGGACGTGGAGCCGGACACCCTGAACATCGATCCCGCGCTCGTCGCCGCGGCGATCACGCCGCGCACCCGCGCCATTCTCCCCGTCCACTACGCCGGCCACCCGGCCGACCTCGACCGCATCGGTGAGCTCGCGGCGGCGCATCGGCTCACGGTGATCGAGGACGCCGCGCACGCCGTGGCGGCCCGCTACCGGGGCCGTCTCATCGGCGCCGGCGACAACCCCGTGGCCTTCAGCTTCTACGCGACCAAGAACCTCACGACCGCCGAGGGCGGGATGCTCACGGGCGAGGCCGCGTTTCTCGATCGCGCCCGCATCGTGAGCCTGCACGGCATGAGCCGCGATGCCTGGAAGCGCTACGACAAGGGCGGGCACTGGCACTACGACATCGTGGTGCCCGGCTTCAAGTACAACATGACCGACATCCAGGCCGCGCTGGGACTGTGGCAGCTGCGCAAGCTCGCCGGGTTCCAGGAGCGCCGCCGGGCGGTGATCGGGATGTACGACGCGGCGTTCGCGGCCGAGGACGCGCTCGAGCTGCCGGCGCGACGCCCCGAGGTGGAGCACGCCTGGCACCTGTACGTGCTGCGGCTCGTGCCCGGCGTGCTCGGCATCGACCGCGATGCGTTCATCGACGAGCTGCGGCAGCGCAACATCGGCACCTCGGTCCACTTCATCCCCATCCACCTGCATCCCTACTACCGGGACAAGTACGGCTACCGGCCCGACAGCTTCCCGGTGTCGCACGCGAACTATCAGCGGATGCTGAGCCTGCCCTTGAGCGCCGGCTTGAGCGACGCCGATGCCCGCGATGTGATCGAGGCCGTGTTGGATGTCGTGCGCCGGCACCGGCGCTGAGGCCTTGGCCCCGTGAGCCGTCGCGTTCTGGTGATCGCGGCCCATCCCGACGACGAGCTGCTGGGGTGCGGCGGCACGCTCGCCCTGCACACCCGCGCCGGGGACGAGGTCACCGCCGTGGTCGCGTGCGAGGGGGAGTCGCTGCGCTACGGGCCCGGCGGCGCCGGCCAGGTGGAGCACATGCGGCGCGCCGCGCGCACGCTCGGCCTGGTGGAGTCGCGACCGCTGGGGTTTCCGGATCAGCGGCTCGACACCCAGTCGCTGCTCGACCTCATCGTGCCGCTGGAGCGGACCGTCCGCGAGCTGCGCCCGGCCGTCGTGTACTGTCAGTTCGGGGGCGACGCCAACCAGGATCACGCGCTGCTGTTCCGGGCCGCGCTCGTCGCCACGCGTCCGATCGAGCCGTTCATCGAGGCGGTGTACGCCTTCGACACGGCGAGCAGCACCGAGTGGGGCTACCCGCGCAGCTTCGTCCCGGACACGTGGGTGGACATCTCGACGACGCTCGAGCAGAAGATCGCGGCCATGGCCTGCTACGAGAGCGAGGTGCGCCCCTATCCGCACCCGCGCTCGCTCGACGCGCTGCGCCATCGCGCCCGCGCCTGGGGCAATCAATGCTGCATGGACGCCGCCGAAGTGTTCATGACCGTGCGGCGCACGCTGCGCGCGGGGGCGGCGGTCTGATACACGAGTGTGACTAAAGTGTCGCCGTTGAGTAGCAGCCGGGCGCGCGCCGCGGCGCGACGCCGCCTCGCGCAGTCTCGGCACGAGACGTGATAACCAGCGCCACGGGCACCTACGCCCGGCACGCTCGCGCCACCCTCAACCAGGGCTGAGATGACTTCGATCCGCCTCGAGCTGGACCAGGTCGCCCAGGGATTCTTCTGGCCCGTGCGGGCCCTCGCCGCCGGCGTGCGCGCGCTCGACAGGGAGCTGCGCCACGCCGGGGTGCGCCGGGCCGTGAAGATGGCCGTGGACTTCTCCTGCGGCGCGGCCGCCGTCGTCACGGCGGTGGCCGTGGGCGAAGGCATCCGCACGGTCGGCGTCGGCGAAACTGCTTCGCTCGCCCTGCTGGTGGGACTCGTCCTGGTCGTGGCGGACGGGTTGGGTGGCAGCTACCGGGCTATCTGGCGCTACACCAGCATGCGGGAAGCGCTCGCCCTCAGCGTGTCGAGCGCCATCGTGCTGGGCGCGCTGCTGGCGCTGCGGGGGCTCGGGACGCTGGGCATGTCGGTGGCCACCCTGCTCCTGGTCGTGCTGCTGATGCTGTTCCTGTGCGTGGGCGTACGCGCGCTGCGCCGCTGGTCGGTGACCGAGGCGAAGCAGCGGGCGCGGCCGGCGCGCGCGGGGGTCGCTCCACGCCACCGCGTGCTGATCGCCGGGGCGGGCCAGCACGGTCTGTCCATCGGGCGCGAGCTGATGGAGGGCGCCGCCCCGAGCGTGCAGCTGGTCGGCTTCCTCGACGACGATCCCGCTAAGCACGGCGCCCTGCTGAACGGCGTGTCGGTGCTGGGCGGCGTGCGCGACGCCGTCGCGCTGGCGCAGGGGTACGACGTGGATGAGGTGATCGTCGCGATGCCCTCGGCCACCCGCGCCGTGGTGCGCGCGCTCGGCCGCCGCCTCGAGCAGGTGGGCATCCGGGTGCGGGCGATCGGCGGCATCGACCGGTTCGTGCGCGGGCGCGACGTGCACCGTCCCGGGAGCGTGACGCTGCACGAGCTGCTCGACGGAGCCCCCGTCCCCGTGGCTCCGACCGCGCATGCCACCACCGACGGCAGCCGCCGCGTGCTCGTGACCGGCGGGGCCGGGTTCATCGGCTCGCACTTGACGCGCATGCTGCTCGACCGGGGCTACTGCGTGCGGGTGCTGGACCGATTCGACTACGGGCGGGCCGGGATCGAGGGACTGCGGCATCCGCGCCTCGAAGTGCTCGCCGGCGACGTCTGCTCGAGCCGCGATGTCGGTCGCGCGCTGCGTGACGTGCACGGCGTGATCGCCCTCGCCGCCATCGTGGGCGACCCCGCCTGTAACCTGGACCCCGAAGAGACGATCAATCTCAACTACACGGCGACCAAGATCCTCATCGAGGCGTGCAACTTCCACCGCGTGCGGCGGCTGGTGTTCGCCTCGAGCTGCAGCGTGTACGGGGCCAGCGCCGGCGGCGCCCTGACCGAGCAATCCCGGCTCAACCCGGTGTCCTTGTACGCGCGCACGCGGGTGTTGAGCGAGAACATCCTGTTCGACCGCGCCGGCGACGTGGAGCCCGTGGTGCTGCGGCTCTCCACGGTGTTCGGGCTCTCGCCCCGGATGCGCTTCGACCTCGTGGTGAACACGCTCACGGTGCGGGCGGTGGCGGACGGTGGAATCACCATCAACGGCGGCAACCAGTGGCGCCCCAACGTGCACTGCCGCGACGCCGCGCGGGCGTTCATCGCCGCCCTCGAAGCTCCGGCCGAGCGCGTCGCCGGCGAGATCTTCAACGTCGGGGGCGACGCCCTGAACCACACGATCGCGCAGCTGGGCGACATGGTGGCAGAGATCGTGGGCGACGTCCAGATCGCGCGGCAACGCGACGGGACCGACCTGCGGGACTATCGCGTCAGCTTCGCCAAGATCCGCCGGGTGCTGGGATTCGAGCCCGAGTGGACCGTGGCCGCGGGGATCCGTGAGGTCGCGGCCGCCGTGCGCGCGCAGCCCGCGCTCCGCGACTATCAGAATCCCGTGTACCACAACGTCCAGGCGCTGCGGCAAACGCTCACGATGCCGCGCCGGCGGCGTGGGGACTGGACGGCCGCGCGCGAGCCGACCCCCGCGACCCCCGCGTAAGGGGAGGCGCGACCGTGCTCGCAGCGGCGCGAACGACCGACTTCCTGGTGGTGGGGGGCGGCATCCTCGGCCTCACCCTCGCCCTCGAGCTCAAGCGCCGCCATGGTGACTGCTCGGTCACACTGCTCGAAAAGGAACGCGCCTGCGGCCTGCACGCGAGCGGGCGCAACTCGGGCGTGTTGCACGCCGGCTTCTACTACACGGCCGACACGCTCAAGGCGCGGCTGACGCGCGAGGGCAACCGCCAGCTCGCGGCCTATTGCGTCGAGCGCGGGCTGCCGCTCGACCGTTGCGGCAAGCTGGTGGTGGCGCGCGACGCCGCCGACCTCCCCGGCCTCGATGAGCTCGAGCGCCGGGGCCGGGCCAATGGGGTGCCCCTGACGGTCGTGTCGGCCGACGACGTCCGCCGGCTCGAGCCTCGGGCCCGCACGTACGAGCGGGCGCTGTTCTCTCCCTCCACCGGAACCGTGCAGCCGGCCGAGGTCGTGACGAGTCTCGTGGCCGACGCGCGCGCCGCCGGTATCGCGGTGCTCACCGGTGTGGCGTATCGGGGGCGGGAGCCCTCTGGCAGTGCCGTCCGCACTTCGGCCGGCACCATCGACGCCGGCTATCTCGTGAACGCCGCCGGCCTGTACGCCGATCACGTGGCGCGCGACTTCGGGTTCTCCCAGCGCTATCGCATCCTGCCGTTTCGCGGACGCTACCTCCTGGCCGAGCCCGGCGCGCCGGGCGTGCGCACCCACGTGTATCCGGTGCCGGCACTCGCCAACCCGTTCCTCGGCGTCCACGTCACCCGCGGGGTGGGCGGCGGCAGCGTCAAGATCGGGCCCACCGCGTCACCCGCGCTGTGGCGCGAGCAGTACGATGGCTGGCGCAACTTCCGGCTCGACGAGTGCCTCACGATCGCCACCCGGGAGCTGGGGATGCTGTGGCGCGACGACTGCGGATTCCGGCGTCTCGCCCTGGCGGAGCTGAAGAGCTACGGGCGACGCGCGCTGATCCGCCGGGCGGCGGCCCTGGTCGACGGCGTCCGCCCGGCGGCGTTCCGCCGCTGGGGATCCACCGGGATCCGGGCGCAGCTGGTCGACGTGCGGGAGCGCCGCCTCGAGATGGATTTCCGCTACGAGGGCGACGACCGCTCGTTCCACGTCCTCAATGCCGTGTCGCCCGCGTTCACCTGCGCGTTCTCCCTGGCAGAGTATCTCGTGCAGCGCATCGGCGAGCGGCTTCACGTCGTGGCGGCGGCGTCATGACCGTCCTGACGCTCGCCGGCGCGCGCCGCCCCTCGCTCACCCAGAAGGCGTCATTCACCGTAGCCGCCTACGGGCTCGAGTACGGCGCCAAGATCGTGGTGGGCCTGGTGCTCACCCCGATCCTGGTGAGCCGCCTCGGCCAGGCGCTGTACGGCGTGTTCGAGATGCTCGGCCGCCTGACCAGCTATGTGGCGCCGGTGAGCGGCCGCCCGCCCGAGGCGCTGCGCCTCGTGGTGGCGAACCGCCAGGCGGCGCACGACGCCGCGGCGCAGCGGCGGGCGGTGGGCGGCGCGCTCGTCGTCTGGCTGCTCTTCCTGCCGCTCGCCGCCGCCGCCGGCGCGGTGGTCACCTGGCTCGCGCCCACGCTCGCGGGCGTCGCGCCCGCGCTCGCGGGCACGGTGCGGCTCGCGTGCGCGGCGCTCGTCGGCGCGGTGCTCCTGGGCGGCCTGCTCGCCGTGCCGGAATCGGTCCTGTTCGGGGCGAACCTCGGCTACAAGCGCATGGAGCTGCAAGCGGGGTTGAGCGTCGTGGGCGGGGTCCTGACCGCCGCGGCCGCCTACGCCGGGCTGGGACTCGCCGGCGTGAGCGCCGCGCAGCTCCTGGTCGCCGCGCTCACCGGCCTGTGCTACTGGGGGATCGCGCGCGCCTATGTCACGTGGTTCGGGGCCGCGCGCCCCACGCGCGTCGACCTGCGCGCCCTGTTCGCGATGAGCGGCTGGCTCTCCCTGGGCGACGTGATCGCCAAGCTGCTGCTGGCGAGCGACCTCGTCATCCTCGGGTTCATGCTGTCGCCCTCGGTGGTCACGACCTATGTCCTCACGAGCTACGCCGCGCGCGCCGCCGTGACCCTGCACAGCGCGGCGATCACGGCGGCCATGCCGGGCCTGGGCGGCCTCATCGGCAAGCGACACTTCGCCTGGGCGGCGCTGGTGCGCCGCGAGATCTTCGCCCTGACGTGGCTCTTCGTGACGGCGGCGGGAGCGACGATTCTCATGTGGAACCGCTCGTTCGTGACGCTGTGGGTAGGCGGCGGCCAGTGGGCGGGGACGCTCGTGGACCTCCTCATCGTCGTCACCGCGGTACAGACCGCGTTCATCCGCACGGACTCGAACATCATCGACGCCGCGCTGCATCCCTGGCGCCGGGTGCGGGTCGGCGCCGTGGCGGCGGCCGTGTCGCTCGTCGCCATGGTGGCGTTCACCCGCTGGCTCGGCCTCCCCGGGCTCTGCCTCGGCATCGTCACGGGCCGGGCGGTGCAGACCCTGGCCTACCCGGGGCTCGCGCACGCCTGCCTCGACGGGGCGACGCCGGAGAGGCCCTGGCCGGCGGCGCGGCCCCTGGTCGCGATGGCGCTGCTGTTCGCCGCCGCCGCGGCGCTCGGCAGTCGCGTGGTGGTTTCCGGGTGGCTGGCGTGGGTCGGAGGCGTGACCCTGAGCGCGGCGCTCGCCGCGGGTCTCGCGTTCGCGGCCGGACTGTCGCCCGATGCGCGGCGCGGCGTCATCGGGCGCGTGCGGGCGATGGCGGGACGCGGGACTGGGGGCGGCCCCGTATGACGCAGGCCCCGCTCCGGTTTCGCGAGCTCGCCGGGCTGCCCCAGCTCGCGTGGATCGCCAGTGCGGCGCCCGCCGGCGACGACGTGGTCGTGTACCATGGCTCGGCCGTCGAGCGCTCGCCCGAGTGGCTGGTCGAGGGCGTGTGGGACGACGAGTTCCCGGCCGGCGGGTTTCACACGAGCCCCCACTTTTTCGGCAGCGGTATTCGCGTCGCGGAGGGGCGGCTCTATTTCGTTCCCTCGAGCGCGCTGGTGAACCGGCTGGTGTATTGCCGCTACCGGGACCGTATCGTGGTCTCGAACAGCCTGGCGCTGCTGCTCGGCTTCACGGGCGCCACCCTCAATCCCGCGCACCAGTATCGCGCGGAGACGTACGCCCTCCGACACGGCGTCGGGCGCTACCCCCGCAGCTTCACCGTGACGCACCCGGAGATCCGCTCGTTCTACCAGCTGTACGACGAGTGCCTCGTGCTCGGCTCGGGCGACCTCGCCTTCGAGTCGCTGCGGCGCGCGCCGCCCATCACGTCGTTCGAGCATTACCGGGCGCTGCTCGGGGAGGCGCTCGGCCGGCTGCGGGCCAACTACGCCAGTGCCGCGCGCCGCCTGCCCATGACCGCGTTCGCGACCATCTCCTCGGGTTACGACTCGGCCGCCAGCGCCGCGCTCGTGGCGCCGCTCGGCATCGCCACGTGCTTCACCAGCCGGCGCTCCAACTCTCACATCCCGGCGTGGCTCAGCCGGCGCGCGGCTATCGACGACGGCAAGCCGATCGCCGACCTGCTCGGCCTGCGCACCGTCTATCTCGACCGCCGGGCCCCCGTCGACGGGGACGAGCTCTACTTTCTCGCGCCGGGCTGCGCGCCGACCATGACGGTCCTGCACCCGCTCGCGAGACACTTGCAGCAGCGCGGCGGGCCAGCCGTGCTGTTCACCGGATTCCAGGGGGACGAAATGTGGGACGTGAACCGCTGGGAGCGTGCCTATCAGGACGCGGGCCTGGTGCGCGGCGACACGACCGCGTTGATGCTGTCCGAGATCCGGCTGAAAGCCGGTTTCGTCAACGTCGCGGTGCCATCGCTGTTCGCCCGCGCGGTGCGGGATATCTCGGCGATCTCGCTGTCGGACGAGATGGCGCCGTGGCGCGGGGACTCGGGCTACGAGCGGCCCATCCCGCGACGCATCCTCGAGACGGCGGGGGTCCCCGGGGCGCTGTTCGGCGGGCGCAAGAAAGCGATCGTGGAGCGGCGCACCTACCCCGCCAACCGGGCGCTGCGCCGCGACTTCTTCGCGTATCTGCAGACGCAGGGCCGCTGCTCCGGCGCCTTCGTCTACTTGCACGGCGCCGTGAACCGCTGCGTGTTCCCGTTCGTGCGCGCGTGGGACCTCGTGCGCAAGCGATTCTTCGGCATCGAGCCACCCACCATCCCCGCGGCCTACGTCTGGAACCGCTTCGACTTCGCCTCGATGATGTTCGCCTGGGCCGCGGGGGCGCTGAGCGCCCGGTTCGCCGCCGTGTTACGGGAGAGCGGCGCGACGCGGCCCTCGTCTCCGGCCCGCCGCCATTCGGACACTGATCCCGGGCAGGTGGTCCCATGGGCGCGTCCCACCGTCGAGGGTGCGCGGGTGGTCCTCCCATGAGCGCCGTCCTCAAGCGGGTGCTCGACGTCGTGCTCTCCCTGATCGCGCTGGTGGTGCTCAGCCCGATCCTGTCGCTCGCCGCGTTCGGCGTCTGGCTCTCCGACCGCAGCCCGATCCTGTACCGCGCGCGCCTCACGGGGCGCAACGGCCGGCCGTTCACGATGTACAAGCTCCGCACCATGCGGGTGAATCACGGCGCGTTCCAGAGCGTCATCACCGCCGATCAGGATCCCCGCGTGTTCCCGTTCGGGGCCTGGCTGCGGCGTGCCAAGGTCGACGAGCTGCCGCAGCTCATCAACATCCTGCGTGGTGACATGTCGATCGTGGGACCGCGGCCCGAGCACCCCGACATCGTGACCCGTCACTATCAGCCGGAGCACCGCGAGCTGCTGGACGTGCGCCCCGGGCTCACGAGTCCCGGCACGCTGTACGACTACGCCCACGGCGACGCAATCGTCGGTCGCAGCGATCCGGAGCGCGGCTACGTGGAGCGGCTGCTACCGCTGCGGCTCGCGCTCGACCTGGTGTACGTGCGCCGCGCGTCGCTCGCCTACGATGCCGCGCTCGTCGCCCGCACGGTGCGCATGATCGCCGCGACGGTGCTGGGGCGCCGCACCTCGGAAGATCCGCCGGAGCTGATCCAGGCGCGGCACCTGCTGGCGGCACCCCGACCGCCGCGCCCCGCCACGCCCGAGCCCCGGGACGGAGGGACGTCCCGTCGTACGGCTGCAGCCCAGTTGTAAGGGAGCTGCCACAAACGGCGCTGGCGCGGCGGCGGGCGTGCGCGCGCAAGCTGCCGCGTGCGAGCGGGTTAGCGCCGGACCGTTGCGCGCACGCAACATGCAGAAGCAACACACAATGCCCATCCGTGCGCGCTCCGTCGCCACCGCGGCCCGCACGCTGATCGCGCTGCTGGCCATCACCACCTGCCGTGACGATCAGGGACCCGAGGCCCCGATCGAGCGAGTTACGGGGGCCCGGCCCAGCTTCAGCACGGTCCCGGGCGCCGTGACGCTGGTCGGGGCCGGCAACATCGCGCGCTGCGACCGCACCAACGACGACGCTACCGCGAACCTGCTGGACGCGATTCCCGGAACGGTCTTCGCGCTCGGCGACAACGCCTATCCCGGCGGCACGGCCGGCACCTACACGAACTGCTACAATCCCACGTGGGGGCGCCAAAAGGCGCGTACCTACCCCGCCGTGGGCAATCACGAATACGACTCGAGCAGCACCGCGGCCGGCTACTTCGGCTACTTCGGCGCCGCCGCCGGCGATCCGACCAAGGGCTACTACAGCTACGAGCTCGGCGCCTGGCACGTCATCGTCTTGAACAGCAACAACACGTTCGTCTCGACGGCCGTGGGCTCACCGCAAGAGCTCTGGCTCAAGGCCGATCTCGCGGCGAACACGAAGCAGTGCATCGTCGCGATGTGGCACCACCCGCGCTTCTACTCGACGACGTCGAGCTCGTTCACCCCCACGGCGACGGTGAAGTCGTTCTGGGACGACCTCTCCGCCGCGCACACGACGCTGATCATCAACGCGCACATGCGCGACTACGAGCGCTTCGCGCCCCAGACCACGGCCGGGGTCGCCGATCCCGTGAACGGGATCCGTGAGATCGTCGTGGGCACGGCCGGCGAGGGGCTCGACGGCGCCAATACGCTGATCATTCCGAACAGCGAAGCGCGTATCAGCGGCGTCTATGGCGTCCTCAACCTCACGCTGTACGACGGCTCGTATTCCTGGCAGTTCGTTCCGGTAGCGGGGCAAACGGCGACCGACGCGGGCAGCGGCACCTGCTACGGCGCGGGCCCCACGCCGCCCGCTGTGAACGCCGGCCCCGACGTCACCGCCGCCACGGGCGACACGGTCACGGTCACGGCCACATTCACCGATCCGGGCCCGAACGACGCCCCCTGGACGTACACGGTGACCTGGGGCGACGGCAGCTCGACGAGCGGCGCCGCGTCGAGCAAGTCGGCCCCGATCGCGGCTGCGCACGTCTACGCCACCATCGGCCTGGACAGCGTGCGCGTCACGCTCACCAACGCCTTCGGCTTGTCCGGGAGCGATGTGCTCGCCGTGCAGACCAATACGCCCGGCGCGCCGATCCTCGTCGGCGCCGGTGACGTCGCCGACGGCACCACCAAAGGCGACTCCCTCACGGCCAACTTGCTGGACGGCATTGGGGGGACCGTGTTTACGCTCGGCGACAACGCCTACCCGATGGGCGCCGCCAGCGACTACACGAATTACTACGCCCCTACGTGGGGCCGGCATAAGGCGCGTACCCGGCCCGTACCCGGTAACCACGAGTACTCGAACGGCGCCGCGCCAGGCTACTTCGGTTACTTCGGCGCTATCGCGGGCGATCCATCCAAGGGTTACTACAGCTACAACCTGGGCGACTGGCACATCATCGCGCTCAACAGCGAGCTCGACGTCACACCGACGGGAGCCGAGGTGCAGTGGCTGCGCACGGACCTGGCGCTGTACAACAAGAAGTGTACGCTCGCCTACTGGCACGAGCCGCGCTTCGTGTCCGGCATCGTCATCATCAGCAACCCCAAGTACCAGACTCTCTGGGACACGCTGTACGCGTACGGCGCGGACGTCGTGCTGAACGGGCACAAGCATAGTTATGAACGGCTCGCACCGCAGTCGCCGGCCCAGCAGCGCGACACGCTGTACGGCATCCGCGCGTTCGTGGTGGGCACCGGCGGCACGGGCGTCGACGGCGGCAATCCGCCGGCGGTCCCGAACAGCGAAGTGCGCAACACCACCACCTGGGGCGTGCTGAAGCTCACGCTGAACACGGGCGGCTACAGCTGGCAGTTCATCCCGGTCGCCGGCCAGAGCTTCGCCGACGCCGGGAGCGGTTTGTGTCATGACGCTCCCGGCAGCGTCAATCATCCGCCGACGGCGGTGGCCGGCGGCCCCTACACGGGCAACGAAGGCACGGCCATCGCCCTGGACGGCAGCGGGTCCACGGATCCGGACGGCGACGCCCTCACTTACGCCTGGAGCTTCGGGGACGGGAGCACGGGTACGGGCGTGCGGCCGGGCCATACGTACGCGGACAACGGCACCTACACGGTGACGCTCACGGTGACCGACGGGCCCGGTGCGGCGAGCGCGCCAGCCACCGCGAGCGCCACCATCGCCAACGTGGCGCCCGTCGTGACCGCGGCCGCGCAGACGGCGACGGCCGGAGCGAGCTTCACGTTCAGCGCCACCTTCTCGGACGCCGGCGCGAGCGACGGCCCGTGGGCCTACACCCTCGACTGGGGTGACGGCTCGCCCGCGACGACCGGGAGCGCCACCAGCCAGTCCGCGGGCGTCACGGCCGCCCACACCTACGCCGCCGCCGGCAGCGACACCGTGCAGGTGACGGTGACGGACAAAGACGGCGGCGTGGGCGTCGTCAAGGCGGCGGTGACGGTCGCCGCGACGAATCATTCACCGACGGCCGCTCCGGGAGGGCCGTACTCCGGCACGGAAGGCGCTGCCGTGAGCCTCACCGGCAGCGGCTCGTCGGATCCCGACGGCGATACGCTGGCGTACGCCTGGACCTTCGGCGACGGCGCCACGGGTACCGGCGTCACGCCGAGCCACATGTACGCCGACAACGGCACGTACACGGTCACACTCGTCGTGACGGACACGCACGGCGCCGCGAGCACCCCCGTCACGACGACGACAACCGTCGCGAACGTCGCGCCGGTGGTGACCGCGACCGCCCAGCCGGCCAGCGCCGGCGCGAGCTTCACGTTCAGCGCTACGTTCTCGGACGCCGGCGCGAACGACGCGCCGTGGTCTTACACGATCGCTTGGGGCGACGGCTCGGCCTCGACCACGGGGAGCAGCACGAGCCAGTCGACCGCCATCACGGCCGCGCATACCTACGCCGCCGCAGGGACCGACACGGTGCTGGTCACGGTCACCGACAAGGACGGCGGGGCTGGGTCCGCGCAGGCCGCCATTACGGTCGCCGCCGTGAATCATCCGCCCACAGCGGCCCCCGGTGGACCCTACGCCGGTATCGAAGGCTCGGCGGTGACCGTCACCGGCTCCGGCTCCACCGATCCGGACGGCGACGCCATCACGTACGCCTGGACCTTCGGAGATGGCGGCACCGGCAGCGGCGCGGCTCCCACGCACGTCTATGCCGACAACGGCACCTACACCGTCACGCTGACGGTGACCGACTCGCACGGGGCGGCCAGCACGCCGGCCTCGACCACGGCGACGATCGCGAACGTGGCGCCAACCGTCAGTGGCGCAGCGAGCCAGACCGCCACCGCGGGCAGCCCCGTGACGTTGAGCGCGTCGTTCGCCGATCCCGGCGTGAGCGACCGGCCCTGGACCTATAACTTTGCCTGGGGCGACGGTTCCGCCCCGACGAGCGGCAGCACGACCAGCCAGTCGACGATCAGCGCGCCGCACACGTTCGCCGCAGCCGGGACCGCGGTCGTCCAGGTGACGGTCACCGACAAGGACGGCGCGTCCGGCTCGGCGACGACGACTGTCACGATCAACCAGCCGCTCGCGTCGGTGACGCTGGTCGGCGCCGGGAACATCGCGCGCTGCGACCGCACCAACGACGAGGCGACCGCGAGCGTGCTCGACGGCATCCCCGGCACCGTGTTCGCGCTGGGTGACGCCGCCTATCCCAACGGCACACCGACCAACTACGCCAACTGCTATAACGCGAGCTGGGGACGCCATCTGGCGCGTACCAGTGCGGTGACTGGAAATCACGACTACGACTCGAGCGCCACCGCTGCAGGGTACTTCGGATACTTCGGGGCGGCCGCGGGCGACCCGACCAAGGGCTACTACAGCTACGACCTGGGCCCCTGGCACATCATCGTGCTCAACAGCAACAGCACGTACGTGCCGACCGCCGCCGGATCGGCGCAGGAGACGTGGCTCAAGGCCGATCTCGCGGCCACCACCAAGCAGTGCGTGCTCGCGATGTGGCACACCCCGCGGTTCTACTCGACCACGTCGGCCTCCTTCTCGCCGACCACGACGGTGAAACCGTTCTGGGACGATCTCATCGCCGCGCACGCGGAGCTGATCATCAACGCACACATGCGCGACTATGAGCGGTTCGCGCCCCAGACATCCGCCGGCGTCGCCGATCCCGTCAACGGCATCCGCGAGATCATCGTAGGCACCGGCGGCGAGGGCCTCGACGCCGCCAATACGTTGATCATCCCGAACAGCGAGGCACGCATCAGCGGCGTGTACGGCGTGCTGAAGCTCACCTTGTTCGACGGCTCGTATGCCTGGCAGTTCGTCCCGGTCGCCGGCCAGACGGCGACGGACTCGGGCAGCGCATCCTGTCACTGACCAGCCACGGTGCTGTGAGGAAGGCGC
>WNGR01000731.1_pt1 | contig 36596 bp, 28 predicted proteins | sample 5407581 | NCBI WGS metagenome assembly WNGR01 (sample SAMN13153383, study PRJNA577476) | soil metagenome | isolation source: 80 cm soil or saprolite under Garry oak tree replicate 2 | place: USA:California | collected 2016-06-15 | reverse complement strand
AGCGAGAAACTGTGTCCGGGTCGCCCTGAGGATAATGGTCGTCAAGGCGAAGCTTGTGCTCGAATACAGTAACATGTTCATCGTCAGAAAGGCCCAATCAATAGAATAGGTGAAACAATACGGAGTCGAGAGAAGACAACCTTGGACATATCCGACGGTTATCCAAGGAAGCGGAAAGCCGTAGCTCGGCGTCTGAGGTCCCAGTTCTCCCTGTGAATGGTAGACGACTAGAACTCCGGAGGCCCATGTTATCACGGCGGCCAGCGCAGGGATAAACAAATAGAAGAATAGCGAAAATCCGTACTTGCGCATGCCCAAACCGGTCTTCCATCCAAAGCCTAACGCTTTCGAATGATTAATGCCATCGTTACCTGCGAGTGAATTCTCACGTGCCGCGAATCAAGTCTTTTACCGAGTAAACCCTGTACATCCGATCGGCTCTTGTTGGATCTGAGAAAACGTTTCTCGTTCGGAGTAGATCTCGACGACCCTTGGAGGTACACCGGAGTAGCTCCGCCGAAATCAATAATCATTCCACACCTACTCTCAGTCAGTCTGCCGGAAGGCAAAATCCTCGACGAAGCCGAAGATCAAGAGATCAGGGACCATGGAGAAATAGAGCCTAGAACAATTGCAGGTCGAGCAGCACTCTCTTTGGCAGAGAATCTCGTCCAGGCCAAGGTCGATTTCGTCCGCTGCTGGTTTCCCTGGAAATACTTCGAACCATTTCCGGTCAGTGAATCCTCACTCGATAAGCTACTCGACCAATCATATTCTCTTTGGCCCATGGACGATCTGGTTAGCACGCTGACCAGCAGAGGCGTGAATGTCGTGCCCGTTGTAGCGTGCGGGTATCAGAGAATGCTCCCTCAGGGGCTGGAACCGGATCCGAACAGGGCTCTCTACCTCAAACGAGTTTCGATCCATGCAAGACTTCTTGTTCGTCATTGGAAAAGTAAGATCAAGTGCTGGCAGGTCGAGAACGAGCCGAACTGGTGGGCAGAGCACGAGGCGGGAGGATGGCGCTCCGGTCTCGCTTGGATACACGAACACGGGTTTAGACAAGAACTCCTCCAAACTCTCAACAACGCCGTTCACGTAGAAGACTCTGGTGCGATCACGGTAATCAATCTGGAAGGCGACGCGAAGACATTGGACCCTGGAACCTACTCTTCTTACTGCGACGTTCTTGGCCTCGACTTCTATCCTAACTACAAATCGGCCAACCCGATCAATATCGGGGTCTTGAAGCTCGGCGATGAAGTATCGAAAGGACTCGGAAAGCCTGTGATGGTCTCGGAGACAGGTTATCCCAGCGGGCCCTCGTTTCTCGGATATTCGCCGGATCGCCAGGCCGAGTATGTAGAGGGTGCTTCCAGAGAAGCGCATGCTCTGGATGGTGTGACCGGAATTGGGGTCTGGCGGTATATCGACACATCGTGGAGATCATTTCCTCCTCAGGAGAATCACTTCGGTCTATTCGACAATAGAGGCAGTCCGAAGCCTGCCTGGACTGCTTATTCGAGAGTCATCAAAGAATTGAAATGAACCCTCAAGCGTCAAGATAGAAGGTTAGTCTCTTGAAGGAGAGCACTCTCGCGGACCTAACATCGTCGGAGGATAATAGCCTCTCAAGACTAGTCTCACTACTAGCCGACCTTTCTACCATTGTGCAGCAACGGATTCCTAAAGAGCTCGGATACTCGGGCGGCGTCAACGTCTATGGAGAGAAACAGCTCGAGATCGACGTCTGGTCAAACGAGCTCTTCACAAAGAAGCTTCTCAAAAGCGGTCTTGTAAGAAGGGTTGCCTCTGAGGAAATGGAAGAGGTGGCGGAGTCGAAGTCGGGTGAATACTCGGTCGTCCTCGACCCACTCGACGGCTCATCTAATCTGAAGAGTAACAACCTGCTCGGAACTATAGTCGGAGTCTATCACGACAAGCCTCTCCCGGCGAAGGGCAGGGACCTTCTTACGGCCATGTACTTTCTGTATGGTCCCTTCCTGCAGCTTGTGCTCGCGCTCAAGGATGGAGTCAGGCTCTCCGCAGCAGCCGGAACGGGTGTCGGATCGAGAAGGTTCGTGTCAGACGGACAGATCCACAAGCTTCCGAGACCACCCACAGTCTACGGGATCGGCGGGTTGAGGGACAAATGGACCCCGGCGGTCCGACAGTTTGTGGAAGGCTTGGAGAAGCGCAAGCTCTCCCTCCGATACGGCGGCTCCTTCGTCGGCGACTACAACCAGGTCCTTGCCAGAGGGGGCTTCTTCGCCTATCCAGAACTGACCGATGCTCCTCAGGGAAAGTATCGGTTACAGTTCGAGTCCAACCCAGTCGGCTTCATCACGGAGAAGGCGGGAGGCCGCGCAAGCACTGGTACCGGAAACATCTTGGACGTTGAACCCACTAGCATCGTCCAGCGCGTCCCGACGTATCTTGGTGATCCGGATCTGGTCCAAGACTTCCAGACCCTCTACCAGTCCAAGAGCCAGGCAGCATGAAGCCACATGTCTCGATTGAGCCCTCAATTCTAAGCGCTGACTTTGCCCGGCTCGGCCAACAAGCGAAAGAAGCTGAAGATGCTGGGGTCGAAGGCATCCAGATAGACGTGATGGATGGACATTTCGTCCCAAATCTGACATTCGGACCGGGGGTCGTCAAGTCGCTGAGAAAGTCGGTAGGCATCTTCTTGGACGCCCATCTGATGATCGACAATCCTCACATCTTTCTTGAAGAATTTGCTCGTTCAGGCGCGAACAGGATCATCGTCCATCAAGAGGTCTGCAGAGACCTACCTAGGGTCCTCCAGTCGATCAAGAAACTGGGGGTCGAAGCGGGGGTCGCAATGAACCCAGAGACGCCCGTCACAACCGTGGAAAGTGTCCTCGACATTGCGGATTCTGTTCAGGTGATGACCGTCCGCCCAGGATTTGCGGGACAGCGATTCATGGGAGATCAGCTTAGCAAGATTCAGCAACTAAGGCGAGAGATAGACCAGCAACACTTGAAAGCGTCAATCGTCGTTGACGGAGGCATCGATCCGAAGACGGCACCGTTAGTTGTGAAGTCCGGTGCTACAGTCTTAGTGGCCGGGTCCAGTATCTACAACCAGTCAGGTTCAGTCGCTGAGAATGTCGCGGCGTTGAGAAGTAGCATAGCGACAACGGTAGCCGCGATCAATTATTCTGCCTGATGAGATGGGCAGTTTCTGCAACGCGGTTTGTAGTAAGAGGCTCAGATTGAAGTAGAGAACCAGCCGAGCCTTCTACAGGCATCATGACAGGCGACTCACAAGCCGGCTTCTCCACCCTCAGCGATCTTGAAGAGGCCGCCTCAAGAAAGGCCAACGAGTCTGCTTGGGGCTACATCCAGGGTGGCGCGGGAGAAGAATGGACGATGAGGGCTAACCGCGAAGCATTCCACCGCAGGACCCTCCGACCGAGAGTCCTCGTTGATGTTGAGAATCTAGAACTAGGCACAACTCTTCTGGGAAACAGGGTCTCCGCGCCCTTCTACGTGTCCCCAACTGCCTCCCACGGCCTCGTACATCCGGACGCTGAGGCTGCGACCGCGAGAGCCGCAAGCAGAGCCAACATCATTGCTGGCTTCAGCACGCTGTCATCCATCTCGCTTGAAGATATCGCCAAGGCCGCTCCGGCGGGTCCCAGATGGTTCCAGCTCTACCTACAACCAGAATTCTCCGGCACGAAGAGCCTGGTCGAAAGGGCCGAGAAAGCAAACTACAATGCGATAATGCTGACCGTGGACATGCCGGTCGCGGGCACCCGCGACAGGGAGACCCAAGCCGGCTCCCCGCTCGCCTCCTCGATCGTCCTAGGAAACGGTAGCGAAGTCGTCCGTCCCCTCAGAAACCCCACCATCGATGGCGAGCACGCTCATATTCGCAGAGAAGCTTCCAACACGTGGGAAGTCGTCGACCGCCTTCACGAAACAACTCGACTACCATTGGTCTTGAAGGGCATCCTCACGCGCGACGACGCTCGACGCGCCATTGATCATGGCGCCAAGGGCGTGGTCGTTTCCAATCACGGTGGACGCCAACTGGACAGCGCTCCAGCATCACTGGACGCTCTTCCGGAAGTGGTTGAAGAAGTCGGATCTGAGATCGATGTCTATTTCGACGGTGGAATCAGGCGAGGCAGTGATATTGTCATAGCTCTCGCACTTGGAGCCAGAGCAGTCGGGCTCGGACGTCTAGTCCTCTGGGCCCTCGCAGCGGGGGGAGAAGCAGGCGTCTCAAAGCTGCTATCTCTGCTCAAGACGGATCTCGCGACGGTCATGGCCCTCACAGGTCGACGCACCGTCTCCGAGATAGACAAGAGCCTCGTTAGTCCTCCTCGGTGATATTCCTGCTCGGCAAGAGGCCGCCTACTTCAAGAACGCATCAGATGGTTAGCTGAGTGTTTGGAAGTCTATCACTATTTTTATGTCGTCTTTGGTAGGGCTGTATGCTTGAAAGTACTCAGAGGGTCCAACCATCTTGGTGAACAGTGATTTGAGAACCCCGGGGAATCGCTGTTGGATAGTTCTGAAATCTTGAATCCCGCTGATAAAGTACCGTTTGTTCGCGTTTACTGAACCGAACGTTATCTTGTTCCCCAGGACAATGTCATCGTACGAGTGTCCAATATCTTGCGTTGCCATTTTAGGTTGATAGATACCTAACAAGCAGAGAACTCCATTGTTGTTCAGTAAGCCTTGCGCCTCAGCGGCCAGCGAGGCTACCCCAGTCTCCTCCAGGATCAGGTCGAACTTCCCGAGGCTAGTGATTGATTGGTCGTTGGCGTTAACGTAGGTCCCTCCGATCTTCTCTACTATGCGAGCCTTGAGACTATCCTTCGGCCTTGTAGCAACCGCGGTCACATCGAGCCCTCTGATCCTGAGAAGCAACACTGTGAGGAGGCCGACGGGACCCGTCCCTAGGACGAGCGCTCTCTGGGGTTTCCAGATCATTCTCTCTTGAATCTTGAAGCTCTGGAAAACACCCTTCTCAGCAACACTCGTCGGCTCCAACAGTACGGCCACATCCGACAATTCCGCCGGCACTGTAACAAGGAAATTGAGGTCTGACACCGAGTATTCCGAACAGAAGCCGTGGAGCCCCCTGATGCCATGTTCCTTGTACTGTCCGGTGAGGCACATGTCGGATTCGCCATCCTGACAGTTGAGGCACTCGTCAGGTCGCCTAACGGTGGGGACTACAAGATCGCCTTTCCTGATTCCTGCAGAATTGCTCGGTGCATCGTCAACTCTAGCTAGACACTCGTGTCCGAGTATGAGATAATCAGAACCCGAAGGCGCTTCACCATAGGCGCCTTGAATTATCTCAAGGTCAGTTCCGCAAATCCCGACCTTGTTAGTCCGGAGTAGAGCCTCTCCTGCGGAGGGGCGAGGTTGAGGGGCATCAATTAGGCGGACACTACCGGCTTTGCCGGGAGTTACGGCGATTGCTTTCAGAGGACTATCCTATCCGCGCCAGCAAGCTCTGGACTATACTCCGTTACGATTCCATTTAGTTCTTCAGCAGGCGCCGTTGTTGCTGATTGTCTATGGAGTCTTCTGCAGACTATCGAGTCGCGCCTTGACGGTATCTACCAGCTGCAGTCTAAGATCCTCTCCTCGCAGTTTCTTCTCCTTCAGGCCTGCGAGCTGCTTAGCCAGTGTATTGTCGCCCAGCATCTTGACCCAGTTCTCGAAATCGCCCCGCCCGAGGTGAAACTGGAGAGACGTGATGTCGATCGTGTTGAGTATTCCCAGAAAGTCCGGTAGGTTCCGGGCAGCAGCACCCGTCGGTGCGCCCATTGCTCGGTAGAAGTAGAAGGCGTTCTGTGGAGGGACACTTCGAAGTATGTTAGCGGTCGCGTTACTCAATATCTTGGATGGCACTATTTCACCAATCTTTGCTTCCCACCACGACATAGAGGCCTGGCTAAAACCTTGCGCTTCCCGACACATCCCGAAATTCGGTTGTGCCCGATTTTAGGGTAACTGAGGAATGCGGCTGGACCCAACTCGTCATCACTACCGGCGATCAGACATTATCGAGTCTCTTTATCTGTCCACTCTGTCAACCTTCGCTCGGATATGTCCGCAACCCGCTCAACCGTCCAAGCCAAGCCTGCACGGGGCAGAGGTCTCAAGGCTAGCAACGTCTGGATGCTCTCGTACGAGTGCGCAGGCATTGCACAGGCAGGCGGGTTGGGCGAGGCAGTCGCCGGACTTGCCAAGACCCTAGCGACCGATTACAATCTGAAGGTGACTGTACTTCTTCCCAGCCATGGCAGACACTCGGATCCGCATATCAAGGAGTCATACAATCTGCAGGAAGAGACCCGGTTCATCGGTCACGGGTCCCGGATAGGCGTCAATGGGATCAGGTACCGGTTTCTCTCAGGAGTTGAGACGGGCGTTCATGACAACGTCCGTTTTGTCCTCGTCAAAGGCCTAGACGCCCCGACCAGTCATTGGCTCGACGCTCCACTCCTCTACGACCACGACGTCACCTTCGAGAAAATGGCTCTCTTTGCACGGACAGTGAAACTCTATTCCGAATACCTCCTCTCCATGCAACGGCAGACAGAACTCCCTGATCTGGTTCACGCCCACGACTGGCACATGGTCCCAGCAGGAGTGGCTCTCAAACAGCATCTATGGGAGAGACGGTCTCCTATTCCCCTCATATTCACTGTCCACCTCTTGAGTCACACAACCCTCCCCTGGCACTACGGGTCTGAAGACTGGTGCGGAATCAAGGACCTCCCACACCGGGTCAGACTATCACAGAACCGGACACGAACCCTCACCTATCGACGGGTCTGGGAGGCACAATGCGGCAATTCTCTAGAGAGGTTCGGCTCCTACGAGGCCGATTATGTCACTTCTGTTAGTGAATCCTACCTTACCCATGACGTGTTAGGCTACGTGGGAGATGTGATCAAGGGTAAGAGCGGGCACGTCTACAACGGCTGCGACTGGAACTATGACAGCATCGAGTCAGCGGTTGTCACACAAAAAAACGCGCTGACGGCAGGTCCCCAACAGAGGGAATCTGTGAATCGTTGGGATCTGAGGAGACTGTTGCTCACCAGCGCGATTGCCCAAGGCAGTACTTCGGTTGAGGATGACATCACAGAATCTTCAACAGGCGCAGCGAATAGTCGCGGTGCGAACACGGTCGAGCCATTCCATTCCGATGGTCCCCTAGTTCTAATGACAGGCCGGCTGAGCCCGCAGAAGGGAGCAGATCTCCTGCTAGACGCTGTTCCCCTCGTCACGAAGGTCGTTCCTTCGGCCAAGTTTCTACTCTTCTTGCTCCCCTCTAACGATGAGGTCCAGAGGGGGATGATCAGCGACGAAGCTTCAGCATACCCCGAGAACGTCAGGGTAATCTTTGCGAAAAACCGCCCCATCTACATGATGTCCCACGTCGCGGCAGACGTCTACGCTATGCCCTCACGGTCCGAGCCTTTTGGGATCAGTGCGCTCGAGGCAATGGTGACAGGAAACCCTGTTGTCGGAAGCGACATAGGTGGAATCAGGGAGACAGTTGTGGACATCACAAGCGACAAAGAGCCCGGGACCGGAATACTATTTCCCGTCGAGGACACTAGAGAACTGGCTGACTCTTTGAGCAGCATCCTTCTTCTAATGCAGGTTGACGAACAGACGCAACGTGGAGAGATCGATCCAGTTGAGCTAGCCCGAAAAATACCCACCAAGCTTCTAGCGAGGATGGTTGATCAGAACCCTAGACTCGGTTCAACGATCAGAGAGAACTGCAAGCATAGAGTCGATCGGAATTTCAGATGGAAAAATGCGGGGGAAATGGCATTGGACAGGTATGAGGCCGCCATGAAGTTGGCGGCGAGACCCTCCAGTCTGGCGAGGCGCATTCGTGGATAGCAGTGCCAAGGCCGGAATAACTCTGGCAATGCTGGCCACCTCTATCATGCTAATGTTGATAGCTCTTACGTTTCGGGGACAACCATACATGCTGTGGGTGGACTTGGTCTTCGGTTTCGTCGCATCTGGCCTACTCCTGCTAGGACTCTACCAGATTACGCGCTCGACGGTTTGACGCCCTTGAGTCAAGGCTTCACCGTAGATTGCCTATGATTCGAATTGTTATATCCATAATATTGCAGGCTAGAACCGATCCCTGCGAAGCCCTAAGCTTTGATTGAGGTTAAACAGGCCACCAAGGTATTCTCGTCCAAGCAAGGACCCGCCATAAACTCGGTCAGCTTCGACGTCAAGAACGGCGAAGTTGTCGGTTTTGTCGGCCTCAACGGCGCAGGCAAGACGACAACCATCAGAATCGCGGTCGGAGTCTCACTGCCAACGTCCGGGACCGTGCTGATAGATGGCCACGACATCACCAACGAGAAGGCGGAAGCCTCGAAGAGTATTGGCTGGGTCCCCGAGATCCCCAACTTCGAGCCTAACGCAAAAGCATGGACGTTGATGCGATACTTAGCAGGCTTCTATAACATAGACAGGACAGAAGCGAGAAGCAGATCGAAGGATCTTCTAGCGTCAGTTGGACTCTCGGGCTTCGAGAACCGGAAGATCCGGACATATTCACAGGGCATGAAGAAGCGTTTCTCACTGGCAGTATCGCTGTTGTCTGATCCCCAGAATTTTCTCTTCGACGAGGTGCTTAATGGTCTCGATCCTGAAGGAATCCATTTCTTCCGTGAGCTGATGCGCGGACAGAAGCGCGTAAACAAGGCGATTCTATTATCCTCTCATATCCTGACTGAGATCGAGAACATCGCTGATCGTATAGTGTTCGTTCACAGAGGGCGTATTATCAAGACGGTGACTAGAGAAGAGCTCGGAGCCTACGAGGGAGTAAGGGGCATACTCCGGATAATTCTCCAGAATCCCAACGATGACGCGATTTCATATCTCAAGACGCTGGGAGGAAGCCTACAGGTTCAGGGCAACGAGATAGTCCTCTCAGACTTCCATGGAGACTCATCCCAGGTAAACGCTGAACTCGTCAAGAAGGGGATACCAGTACGCGAGATCAAATTTGAGAAGACAGGCTTGGAGGAATACTTCTTCGAACTGATCAAGAGTGCGGACGCAGGAAAATGATCATCCGACCATTTCTCTATGATGTCAAGAAGACGATTACAAGCAAGACGGTACTAATCCTTGTCGCAGTAATTCTCATGGTCAGCCTGACTATTATCCCCCTCAGTTCGATCAGAAGCATAGGAGGATTCGGCTTCCGCGAGGCACCAGTCCTTTATTATAGAGACAACGGCGGATACCACTTTCTAGCCTACTCTACTAACAGTTATGGAGACGAGATCAGTGGAGTACTCCTAAACATTACTCTTTCAACGGGCTTCTATCCAACATATCAACGAGTAGCCTCCCAAACGCAGGTAACGAACTCCGATGGACTAGCATCAATCATCTTCAATCTGTCTCCAGGAAACTATTCTGTGACAGTCGAGGAGACATACTCGGGCGCACATACGTACGTGAGCAATTACTTTCTTTCAAAGTTACCTGCTGGTAGCGTTCAGTTGGTGGCGACGGCGACGCAGGCAATTTCATTTGTGACCGACAAGGCGAACGCTTCGAAGAGGGACGTTCAGGTCTTCTATGCGGGCCCCTACGGAACCAAACCGTTAGGGTACAAGCTATACTACACGTGGTTTTCCAGTTTTCCTATTCCCCAGAATCTCACCGAGAACCAAATGATGTTTCTTGGAAACCTTACTGATCTTCATCAAATCTTCTATCCTGACTTTCCTTCGGGACTTGACCGGACGACCGTGGTGGTCTTTCAGTTGTTCTATCCAAACACGACCCGAGTAGAAGGCACAGTTATCGAGACATCCTACGATAGTCTAAGGATTCCAAAGGTCCCCATCGAAGTGACCAACGTCGCTGCCAGTTTCTTTTCAGGCCTACTTGGGTTCTTTATACCTCTGATGGCTATAATCGGGTCGTATTCATCATACGGGAAGGATCGTCTTACAGGAGTTCTTGAGTCTGTACTCGCCAGACCAGTAACTAGGCTAAGCTTGGGGGTATCGCGATATCTTTCCACGATGATAGCGTTTGTGCTTGCCGTCGCAGCTTCTGTTGGAGTTGTGGATCTCATACTGGACAGTGTTGGGGGATCGTTTCTCTCGCAAAGCTACGTATCGGCGATAATTGCCGGGTTGGTGGTGGAGGTTGCGGCGTTTACCGGACTTATCTTTCTCCTCTCACATCTATTCAGGTCGACAGGGACTCTGTTAGGGATTAGCATTGGACTCTTCGTGGTTTTGGACTTCTTCTGGTCCATCATAATATTCCTGTTGACGAGTCTGTTGGGCGGGACGCCCGGGTCTGCTGTCGCTCTGCAGGCGACCTACCTCTCATACTATGCGAACCCTGCGCAATTCCTTTCATTAGTAAACGTGTATGTTCTACAGTCATCCTCTGGACTCTCGATTCCTCCGTCTGCTTATGGGATAACACTGCCAGCCATAATTCTCGATGGGCTCCTATGGGCCATCGCTCCGTTCATCATATTCCTCATTCTTGCTGTCAAGCGAGACTAGACAAAAGTTCTTGCCCAAATTATTGATCAAACACACTAGCTCTCGCTTCTGAAGAAGAGGCAACTCAAAGGAGGCAGGGTGATCGAGATAGAGTCGGTTCTTCCGTGGAATGGATGATGATCCGCCTCGACACCGCCCAAGTTGCCTTGTCCGCTGCCGCCGTATTCTAGAGCGTCACTGTTCAAGACTTCCTTCCACCGTCCGCCTGATGGAACGCCCAATCTGTAATTCTTTCGTGGCTTCGGTGTGAAGTTGCAGACTGAGACGACCACGTGCTCTGGGTTTCTGGCCCTTCTGGCGAAGCTTACGATGCTTTTCTCCCAGTCTTGAATATCCAGCCACTCGAAGCCCAATCTCTCAAAGTCCAGCTGGTGCATAGCCGGTTCTGTCCGGTAGAACCTGTTGAGGTCTTTGAGCCAGAGCCGGAGCTTTCGGTGCTTGTCATCTTCTAAGAGGTGCCAGTCGAGGCTCTTCTCGAAATCCCATTCGTCCCACTGTCCCAGTTCTCCACCCATGAACAAGAGCTTCTTCCCGGGATGACCGTACATGTAGCCGTAGAGGAGGCGCAGATTCGCAAACTTCTGCCACATGTCCCCAGGCATCTTGTCGAGCAGCGAACGCTTGCCATACACAACCTCGTCATGCGACAACGGCAGAACGAAGTTCTCGGCGAACGCGTACCAGAGACTGAAAGTCAACTGGTCATGGTGATGCTTCCGGTAGACCGGGTCCTTGGTCATGTATTCTAGCGTGTCATGCATCCAGCCCATGTTCCACTTCATCCCGAAACCCAGCCCGCCGACGTGTGTAGGCCGTGAGACCATTGGCCACGCGGTCGACTCCTCAGCGATCATCTGCACATCATGATGCTCCCTATAGACCGCCTCGTTGAGTTCCCGGATGAACGAGATAGCCTCTAGGTTCTCTCTGCCTCCGTACTTGTTCGGGACCCATTCTCCTTTCTTGCGCGAGTAGTCGAGATAGATCATCGAGGCAACAGCATCGACCCTCAGCCCATCCGCATGATACTTATCCAGCCAGAAGAGCGCACTGCTCATCAGAAAGGAGCGGACCTCGTTTTTTCCAAAGTCGAAGATGTAGCTGTTCCAGTCGGGATGGTAGCCCTTCCTCGGATCCGCATACTCGTAGAGGTGCGTTCCATCATAGTCGGCAAGCCCGTAGGCGTCTGATGGGAAGTGGCTGGGAACCCAGTCTAGGATGACTCCGAATCCGCGCTTGTGAAGCTCGTTCACGAGGTGAATGAAGTCTTCAGGCAGTCCGAACCTGCTCGTGGGGGAGAAGTAGCCGAGCGTCTGATAGCCCCACGAGCGGCTGTAAGGATGCTCCATTATCGGCAGGAACTCGACGTGCGTGAACCCCGTCTCTCCCAGATGATCTGGGAGGTCAGCGGCAGTCTCTCGATACGTCATCCATCGATTATTGTCTTCAGGGGCCCTCTTCCAAGAGCCGAGATGCATCTCGTAGATAGACCATGGCGAGTCGAGCGAGTTTTTTCCGGAACGGTTTCTCATCCATTCCTCATCGTCCCAGGAAGGTTTCAGATCCCAGACAATTGAAGCTGTTCTGGGCGGAAGCTCCCAGTAGAGCGCAAACGGATCGCCCTTGTCCATAGAGCGTCCGCGATGTGACCGAGACTCGATATGATACTTGTAGAGCGTGCCTCTTGATACTTCTGGGATAAAGCCTTCCCAGATTCCAGAGCCATCGCCTCTGAGCCTTAGCGGATGACTACCGAACCGCCACTGGTTGAAGTCGCCGATCACGGCGACGTGCTTAGCGTTCGGAGCCCAGACTGCGAAATGGGTTCCCTCTCGTCCATCAACCGATGTCGGGTGTGATCCCAGTTTGTCGTAGAGCTGCTGATGTTTTCCCTCCTTGAAAAGATAGATGTCGTAGGAGGTTAGAAGTTCGTGTTCGACGACTGAGTCCATGGTCAGAGGATCATTGTTAGACTAGTGTTTTTCGATGGCTAAGCCTCACGATTCAGCGCGAATCGTGGCCGTTGTTCTCTGACCTACGGTAGCCTGGAAGTCTATCCCTTCCCATTTGTTCGCCGTGGGCCAGAAGAAGGTGAAGACTATTTTTGAACCTGGAGAAAGTCTGTTCGTGGGCAGGTCGACGTAGTGGACTCCTAGTCCAGTGTCGATCGTCTTCGAGTCGTTTGTAGTCTGCCAATCGTCAGGGGTCCAGTGAACCATCGCCGGTGCAAGTACCTCGATTCTAAGATTCTTTCCCTCTGGCACTGTTCGGCTCTTCTGGTTGAACCTCCAAGAGACGACTTTCGACTCTGTCTTGTTTTTCTGGTAACGCTCCACAGTCTGTTTTGGCATGTCAAAGACTGCCCGCTCGTGTATGGACCTGGCGAGCTTGATGTATTCCGCGTGTGCCCAGACGAGAGGCATCGCCGACCCTGAAGGATGTCCGTTGCGCAGCCCTCGCTCGGGAATGTCCTCGCTATCCCAGATCTGCTCGGGAATTAGACCGCCAGGACTCGCCTGCGCTTCCATTGTATGGAGGAGCCGTTCAGCTTCTTCGAGATCTCCCCGTGCCACCTCGTAGTGGCCTCTTTCACCCGCTAGCAAGGGCCATCCCCTCCCCACGCCGTTGCCGTCGAAGGGAGAGCCGTCATCATGCTCTCCATAGCCGTCAAGGCTGTATCTATGCCAGACCGGACCCGTCTTCGTCTCTTTCCGCAGGGTCGCATCGATGACCTTGACAGTGTCCAGAATCTTCGGATCTTCAGGTGATCGTAGTCCGTACCTGACCAGGGCGAGTGCATCCACACTTACAATCTGCTCTCCCGGCAGGACATTCTGTCCGAGAGGCCGGTTCTTTATCGCGACAAACGCCGATGCAGGCATGTCGGAATCAGACCCGTTTGCGGGAGAGATTCTGACATAATAGCCCTTGACTCCCACTTTCTCTGCGAGATCGGTGCCAGAAACGTAGGTCCAGCGTTCGACATTCTCGTTCCAAATATCTGCCGTCTCTCTGAGATAGTTCGCCAACCCAAAGTCGCCCTTCTCCTCGGCAAATTCTGCCGCAGCGAGTAACGCCGCTATCTCAGCAGCCAGTGTGAAGGGCGAGTACCCGCCGTCCTCCTCCCACCTGTCTTGTTGAGTGACGGGTCCGTTCCGGGCTAGATATGCCGCCGCCCGCTGTACCATCGGCCAAGCGTCGAAACCAGATAGTGCATCGAGCCTTTTCAGATGGTCAGCTACCAATATCGGGAAGGCTGTCTCATCCATCTGAACGCCTCCCCAGTAGGGAGAACCGTCGAGCCACATGTTCTGGAGCCAGTGTCCATCCTCCTCCTGGGTGGACATCAAATACAGCAGGGTCTCCTTAGCGTGCGAAATATCTCCTGAAGCAATGAGCCCGCCAGCGGCATGGGCAAGGTCTCGGGGCCAGATCAGATGGTATCCGCCGATATCATCGTCGCTTTTGCTGAATCCCCAGGGTATAGAGAGGCTGGCGATTATCGCTCCGGGATAGGATTTCTCCTCATGGGTCCTGAGAACGGTGTTACTGACTCGATAGAGGTCGAAGCCTGACTCGTGAGTCATTCCAAGCTTGAGAGTCTTGGAACATGATTCCGCCCACCCCTCAAGGAATGCTTGCTGTACCCTGTCAAAGTCCTTGAGCAGGGCGTTTCTGGCCTGTTGTCCAGCTTCTTCTGGCGTCCTTCCAAACGCGATGGCGGTGACGGACTCGCCGTCACCGGCCAACAAGTCAAGCTCGGCAGTCAGTGCAATATTCCCATTGGGAGCACTCGAGTAAGACCAGGTCATTTTCTTGTTAGCGTTGACATCCTGCCATCCATCGCTGAATCCGACGTATCCGCAACTCATCTTCTTGAACGGGGTAGAGCTAGCTAGGGCGAGGGCTGTTCCTTCCCTCCGAGCGAAAAGCATTGGAATGCCCTTGTAGCTGCCAATCCATCCGTCGTTTCCGAGTCCTCGGTTAGCGATATGCGGAGCGAGCAGAGCGTAGACGCCATAGTCTTCGAGCTTACCTTTGACAGGGTCGAAGTGTACTTTCTGGAGCAGAACGTCTCGTTCTGGGTCTGTGATGACAGTCTTAGTCAACCGGTAATGACCCTTATTGCATGAGTTGACGAGCTTGTACGCGGGGACTCCCTGCTCCAACGGGGAGATGCGTCTGAGAGTGTCCCGCTTCTCCTCGGAGAAGTATTGGTCCCCGTCCGCGACCAAGAATTCCATGTCCCGAGTGTTAGCCTGGTCTATTCTCGGATAGTAGACCTCGTTCAGGACTCCATGCGATATCGTGAACCAGACTCTGCTCTGGGAGCTCGCGGATGTCCCGACGCCCTCCTTAGCACTGGAGGTCCATCTGGGTTGGATACCTGGCCAGCCTGGGGCCACATCACCGTTTGAAGGGTTCAATCGGACAAACGTTCTCGGTAATGCTCTGCTTCAAAGCTTTGCGTCCATGGATGCAGAGATGAGTCTTCCGAGGTTGTCTTCAGGAACCCTTTAGCGGATAGCTAGCACATCTGAATCACTTTGCCGTCGATTGTATGCGGACGGTCTCTCTCAAGTGCTTGAACAAACTGTTCAAAACCGTTTGATTAAGTGATGCAGACTACCATACTGATGAGAGGTATACAACATGCATGCACCGGGCAATCGCTGGAAACCCACTCGATTCTCCACGAGCATCTCTGTCGCCGAGGGAAAGCTGGGGATAGCTGCCAGAATATCGGAAATCTCTGAGCGACCAGCCTTCTCATGAGCAGAGAAGGGATCTAGAATCCCTTCGTGTTGGCGGATTTGGGTGCAGTAATTGTCGGGAGGAGATTCAGACTTGAAGCAAGGCTTGGCGGAGCCGCTGCTCCAAGGGTCGGGAGACCAGAAACCCATTCTTCTTCACCAAGTCTTCGAATCGCAGGTCGACACGCATCCAACGAACGTCGCGGTCGTCTTTGATGGCAGGGAGACCACTTATTCCCAGCTTGATATGCATGCCAATCGCATTGCGAGGCATCTCCGTGCTCGAGGAGTCGGTCCTAGGTCAATCGTTGCTATCCTGCTGCCTAGATCCGTCGGCGCCTACGCGACGATCCTGGGCATCCTCAAAGCAGGAGCAGCATATGTCCCAATAGACCTTGAATGTCCTCCGGATCGTATCTCCTACGTTCTCGAAGATTCGGAAGCCGAGGTGCTGGTAAGCACTTCTGATTACTTACCGGATCTCCCAGACTTTGATCGCATCATTGTCCTACTCGACCGCGACAGGACTACCATACAGTTGGAGAGTTCTGATCGGCTTCACGACGGAGAGGCGGGTGTGGGACCTGGCGACGTCTGCTACATCATCTACACTTCCGGATCGACCGGTCGCCCGAAGGGAGTCCAGATCGAACATCGAAATGCCTGTAATCTAGTCCTGGCTGAGGAAGAGATCTTCCGGGTCCAGCCGGAAGACCGAGTCTGCCAAGCAGCCTCTCTCGCCTTTGACCTATCGATCGAAGAGATCTGGCTCGCCTTCCGAGCGGGCGCCAGACTCATTGTTGCGAGCCCAGAAATCAGTCACGACGGACCAGGTCTTGCTAGTTTTCTGGCTAAACAGGGCGCAACAGTCTTCTCGACCGTCCCGTCGATGCTCTCAACTCTCGACGAAGATGTTCCAAGTCTCAGGCTCATCATACTGGGCGGCGAGAGCTGCCCCGAATGGCTGGTAAGACGATGGGCTCGACAAGGGCGTAGAATAGTCAACACTTACGGTCCGACAGAAACAACGGTCATCGCCACCTACTCCGACCTTGAGCCCGGTAGGCCCGTCACCATCGGAACCGCCGTACCCGGATACACGGTAAAAGTCCTGGACGAGTCACTTCATCTGGTTGGACTTGGGTGCATTGGTGAGATCTGTATCGGTGGACAGGGGGTAGCCAGAGGATACGTCAAACTACCCGAAGAAACTCGTGCGCGCTTTGTTCCTGACACTTCTTCTCCGACCTCCCCTCGAGGAATCATGTATCGGACTGGCGACTTGGGCCGATTCAACGGCGATGGTCATCTCGAATTCCTAGGGCGTCTTGACGATCAGGTAAAACTCCGCGGTTTCCGGATAGAATTGTCCGAAGTCGAGTCGGTGCTGATGCAGGATGAGAGCGTCCTAGCGGCAGCGTGCAAAGTCCGAGAGGACTCGCCGGGCATCAGGCAACTCGTCGGATACCTCGTTCCGCGCGAAGGCCATGAAGTGGATGAGGAACAGATTCGCAAGCGGTTGAGAGACCAGCTTCCAGCCTTCATGGTCCCAGCGCTGATCGAAACAGTACCGTCTCTGCCTCGTCTCCCTAACGGGAAACTGGACCGCTCGTCGCTGCCGCCTCCTCGCCCCCGAGCATCGAAGGAGATGGGACGGGTAAGTGAGACGGAACGAAAGATCGCCGATTTATGGAATTCACTCTTCCATCCACTCTCGGTCTCGATCGACGATGATTTCTTCCTGGACCTAGGAGGGCATTCGCTGCTTGCGGCTCGCATGGTCTCCGAGCTGAGAAAGGACCACGAGTTCGCCGAGGTCTCCGTCGCTGATGTCTACAGGCATCCAACGGTGCGGTTGCTCGCCAGGACGCTTGACGATAGAAGGTCTCCGCCTCAAATTAGCCGGCCAGTATTCTTGGAACCGATGCGAAACGGGGAGCGGGTAGAAGGGGTGGGGAATCGGCACGTTCTCGCCGGCTTGGTCCAGACGGTAAGTCTCTACTTCGTCTTCGGGTTCGCAGCCCTTGAATGGGTCACGCCCTACTTGGTCTTCTTCCTACTCTATCTCACAGGCCACTCGACTCTGGTCTCGGCTGAATGGGCGCTCGTAAGCGCCATCGCGATATTTCCAACCCTGCTCATCCTCGGAATCGCTGCAAAGTGGCTCATACTTGGACGGATAAGGCCTGGCCGGTACGCTCTCTGGGGAGGATACTATCTGCGCTGGTGGTTCGTGCAGGCTCTTCTATCCTCCGTCCCGCTCGACTACCTTGTAGGGACACCGCTACTCCCCCTGGTGTACCGACTCCTTGGTGCACGGATAGGGAAGAACGTCCATCTTGAGACGGAAAACATCGACGACTTTGACCTTGTCTCCGTAGGCGACAATGCCACAATCGACGAGGACGCGTCGCTCCTCTGCCACTCAGTCGAGAACGGGCAACTTATTCTAGGACACGTACGGGTTGGCAAAGGCTGTTTCGTCGGGCAACGATCTGTCCTCCGAGACGGAACAGTGATGGAGGAAGGGGCGCGGCTCGAAGACCTGTCGCTCCTCCCGAGAGGAGCGAGGATTCCACATGGGGAAACGTGGGCTGGGTCACCAGCAAGGTATGTTCCCAAGGCGGAAGTATCTATCCCCGTACCAATCATCGCCAACCATCGCGCTCCACGAGGGATCTCACTAGTTTACGGGGTCCTCGTGCTCTTACTCCCCATACTCCTCCTCGCAACCATTGTACCCGGAGTTGTAATCCTCCTCCGGATCAACCCGCTCGCTCAGCCTCTGACCTATCTTCTCGCCGTACCGGCGGTTGGCATCTCGTTCGTCATACTTCTCATGACGGAAGTCGTGCTATTCAAGTGGCTCCTTCTCGGGAGGATCCGACCTGGAAGATATCCCGTTCACGGCTCGTTCTACATCCGGAACTGGATCTTCGACCAGATGCAAGGGCTCAGTCTTGACCTCGTCGCTCCCCTCCGAGCCACCATCTACTTGGCTCCCTGGTACCGAGCCCTAGGAGCAAAGATCGGACGATCCGTAGAATTGTCGACCGCAGCAACACCAACGCCAGACCTTCTCGACCTTCAGGACGGAGCCACGATAGCCGACGAAGCATCCCTCGGCGCACCACGAGTAGAGGGAGGCTGGATGACCGTAGCTCCAACCCGTCTAGGTCGGCGCGCTTTTGTTGGCAACAGCGCCGTAGTCCCGGCAGGAACGTCGATGGCAGACGGGTCGCTCTGTGGTGTCCTCTCCCTCGCTCCGGCCAGACCCGAGGATGCCGCGCGTCCGGGAGCCTCCTGGCTTGGCTCTCCACCTCTGCTCTTGCCCCGTCGCGAGCAGAGCACGCCGTTCTCTGATCAGAGCACGTATCATCCTACGAAAAAGGCGAGGCTGATCCGGGCCGCGATTGAGGTCTTCCGAGTGACACTGCCGCCCGCAGGGTTTATCGTCGTTACAACCGCCGTTCTCCAGAGCACGATTCTGCTCTGGCACAATCTAGGGTTGGCCCGTGCGCTTCTATTACTGCCAGTCGTCTATGCTGCGGCCTGCACAGGCGTGGCTCTCGGGGTCGTCATAGCAAAGTGGATCATTATGGGGCGCTACAAGCCGTTTGTACGTCCACTCTGGACCACATTCGTCTGGCGCCTGGAGTTTGTCAACGCGCTCTACGAGTTCCTAGCAACCCCGCTGGTTCTCGGCGCTCTCCAGGGCACGCCTCTGTTTCCAGCATACCTACGCCTTCTCGGCGCACGAATCGGCCGGGGAGTGTACCTGAACACGACCGGACTCCTGGAATGGGACCTCGTCGAAGTCGGAGATCGCGCCGCCATAAACGATGATAGCGTCCTTCAAACGCATCTCTTCGAGGACCGGGTGCTCAAAGCATCCCGCCTACACGTCGGCTCAGACTGTACTATCGGCGCAGGCTCCGTAGTCTTGTACGATTCTGGAATGGAGGATGGCGCCGAGCTCGACGCGATATCACTCCTCATGAAAGGTGAGACCCTACGGGCTGGGACGAAATGGATGGGCATTCCTGCAACTAGGAGTAGAGATGAGGTGGAAATAGTTGTTAGAACCAAGTGAATTCATTATTCACAAGTCCGCCACAGAGACTGTAAGAGACCTTGACCATGCCCACGTCTGGTTCTGCAACTTGGACGAGCAGAACATTCTAGACGAGCGACCAGTCTTTTCGGCAGAGGAAGTCGCACGGGCTACGAGGCTCAAGAGCCCTTTGGATTGTCGGCGATTTCTAGCAAGGTGCGCCTTCGTCCGTCAGATACTTGGCGGCCTTACATCCAGATCACCTGAGACTCTAAAGTTCGACGAGACCGCCAAGGGTAAGCCCATCCTCGCCGCTTGGACTCGAAAGGATGAGGTCTCGGGGACCCTTAACTTCAACCTCTCACATTCAGAAAACATTCTCGGACTCATCGCAGCATTTGATCGAAACGTAGGTATGGATCTAGAAATGGTCAATTCTGGCCTGGATCTTCTGCGAATGGGATGGGAACATCTCGCCGCCGAAGATTTCAGACTCCTCCTAGAATCAAAGGCTGAGGAGAGACTCGTTCTTTTCTATCGTCTTTGGACGAGGAGAGAAGCTGTCTGGAAGATGCGGGGAATCGGCATCGTTTCAAACCAACACGAATCCGCACCGTTGACGAGCTCCAACCTGTATCCATTCGAATTTGTCTTTGGAGGAAAGCATGTGATAGGAGCTTTGGCACTAGAAGCACAGCCCGAGAAGTTATCGAGTCCTCCCGCCGCGAGTTTCTAGGAAGGTCGTAACTTAATCTCCCAGAAGATTACCAACGAGGATCATCGCTATGCTTTTCTTCGCTCTGACCACTACTCTAGGATTTCCAAACTTGATCGACGGTACCTCGCTCAAGTCTATCATCTTCGACATGGATGGGACGCTAGTCAGCAGCCTGTCCACCATCATGCACTGCGAGAACAAAATCTCCCTGAAATACACCAACCAATCTTTGACCCTTGAGGATGTCATTGCCAACTTTGGACCACCCGCACGGACAATCATCAGAAACATGACCGCCAATCTCTCAAAGGAACTACAGGAACGAGCAGTATCCGACTATTACGAATGCTACAGCAAGAATGTCCCAAGTAAAGTACTAGTTTTTCCAGGCGTGATCCCGCTCTTGAAGAGAATCCGATCATCAGGCAGACACCTGGCTCTCGTGACGGGAGTGGAGAAGATCATGATGCAGTACACGCTCGATCCCTTCGACTTGTCCAGATTCTTCGAAGCCCGCGTCACAGCGGACGATGTCCGAAGCGGCAAGCCTGACCCTGAAGGTATCAACCTCGCTCTGAAACGGATCAAAGGTGAGCCCAGAGAATCTATGTACATCGGCGACTCTCCTGTCGACATTCTTGCGGGGAAGCGAGCTGGAGTTTTGACCGGTGCTGCATTGTGGAGTCCCGAGAACCGAGGAGATCCTACTGCCGAGCATCCCGACCACGAATTTCGAAGCATACAACAACTCTCGGACTTTCTCTTCCGGAAGCGCAAGCAGGATCAAGAACCATACTTCGGCTCTGATCTACCCCACACCCGCCAGTCTCAGTCCAAGAATCCTAGGGTCAAGGTTCATACCGAAAAGTCAAATGATGGGCGCTAGGGTTGAATCTGCAAATTGAAGATCACGGAGATCGAAGTCTACCAGCTAGGCGAACAAGCATCGCCCGGGAGCGCGACCTGGGCTGGAAACTCAATACTCCTTAAACTAACAACCTCCGAGGGCACCGTCGGCTATGGAGAGGCTGTTCCAACACTCCGGGTCCAGCCCGTAATACAATCCCTCCACGAAGTAGCCCGGGTCTACAAGGGACGAGACCCGCTCGATATGGAGCTGAACATTCACGAGTGGCACAAGCACGACTTCTACCTCCCAGTCTCGTTCGAGTCAACCACCGCCCTCAGCGCCTTCGACATCGCGTGTTGGGATATTGCTGGCAAGCACTTTGGGGCTCCGATACACCAGCTCATCGGGGGTTTGTACCGAAACAGGGTTCGCCTATACGCCAACGGCTGGTACGACAAGTGCGTCTCTCCAGAGCAGTTCGGAACGGGAGCCAAGAAGTTCGCCGGCATGGGCTATACCGCTTTGAAGTTTGATCCGTTCGGGGCCCACTACGACAGTATCGACACGAATGGAATTCAACGAGCTTATGACAGGGTGAAGGCCGTACGGGACGCGACGAATGGCAAGGTTGACCTTCTCATAGAGCATCACGGAAGATTCGACCCCAACTCAGCCATAGCAATCGCACGAAGATTGCAGGAATTCGATCCATTATTCATGGAAGAACCAGTCCATCCTGACAACCTCGAAGGGCTCCGGAAATACAGAGAAGCGACAGATGTGAGAGTCGCCTTAGGCGAGCGGATATTGACGAAGGAACAAGCCGCCTATGTCATCTCGAACAATCTAGCCGACTACATGCAAGCTGACATCACAAACATCGGTGGCGTAACGGTCGCTCGAAAAATCGCCGCGATCGCGGAGGCATATGGCGTGGAGATGGCATTCCACAACGCCTTCGGACCCGTACAGAACGCTGTGACTATACAAGTGGACGCGGCGCTTCCGAACTTTCTGATTCAAGAATCATTCTACGACTGTTTTCCAGACTGGAAGAGACAACTGGTCAAGGACCAGTCGAAGATAGAAGGCGGACACACGAGGGTCCCCACGCGGCCAGGTCTCGGGGTCGAAGTGGACGAGAAAGTGCTGGAAGACCATCGCTCCGAGGGACAGGAATACTTCAACCCGGACGAACCCGTCTGGGTGGTCAAGGACACTTGGAGAGACTAGCACTGGGCTCCTGGCTCACTGTCAAGCTCTAGTCGCAGGAAGCATGTCCAGTTCAACTATCCGGGACCAGCGATGATCCAGGTTCACGCTAGACTGTCTTCGAGCCGACGCCTCGACAAACTCCATCATGACGTTCTCGCTGCAATGGACGAAGCTCTCCAGACCGCTAATCCCGCCAGCATCATACGCAGACACGTCAAACTCGACAAGGACACATTCTGCGTAGACAAACTCAGCTTTCCTCTGAAGCAGGGGCGCGTCTTCGTCATCGGTGCAGGGAAGGCCAGCGGCTACATGGCCGAGGAGATTGAGCGGATTCTTGGAGGGAGGATCGCTGGCGGAATCGTGATCATCCCGGACTATCTCCGACCTCGTCCGCGTGGTCATAGGATTGGATATCATCTTGGCACTCATCCCATCCCTTCTCAGAAGAACACCCAGGGGGTAGGACAGATCTTGCGACTGGTCGAGAATTCGACAGCGGGTGATCTAATCATCGTTCTCCTATCAGGCGGAGCTTCGGCGCTGATGGACTACCCATCGGGAGGGATAAGTCTCGAAGACGAGCGAAAAACAACCTTGTTGCTTCTCAAATCGGGAGCAAGCATCCACGAGATCAATACGGTTCGGAAACACATCTCCCGCGTTAAGGGAGGACGGCTGGCCGAGGCGGTCCATGGCGCACGGGTCCTAACTCTCATCATCTCTGATGTCGTAGGAGACCAAGTTGACACGATAGGTTCCGGGCCCACGGCGCCAGACCCAACAACCTATCTTGACGCTAAACAAGTCCTTGAGAAATACAATCTCTGGACGAGGGTTCCCGCTCAAGTCAAAAAGACAATAGAGGCGGGAATCAACCGGGTTTTAGCAGAAACACCCAAACAACGGGACAAAGCGTTCAGATACGTCAACAATATTATCGTGGGAAGCAACAGAGAAAGTTGCCGCGCAGCGGCATCCTATCTGAACAAGGCGGGGTACCACTCACAGGTTTTCTCAACGCGTATCGCGGGGGAAGCTCGCGAGGCAGGTCGAAAATTGGGATCAGTCGCTACCCATCTTCATGACAACGGATTACCGGTCTCTTTGCCAGCCGCGTTGACATCAGGGGGAGAGACCACCGTGACCGTGAAGGGGAATGGTAAAGGTGGACGAAACCAGGAGCTGGCCCTAGCGGCGGCTGTCTCGATTGACGGCTACGAGCGCATAGTAGTTGGTTCTCTAGCTACGGACGGGGTCGACGGTCCGACCGATGCGGCGGGTGCCATTGCCGATGGGACAACGGTCAAGCGTGGCAAAAGGCTCGGAATGGACGCGGAGGATTATCTCCGGAAGAATGACTCGTACAACTATTTCCGGAGGCTCGGAGATCTGATCATGACCGGTCCAACCGGAACGAATGTGAACGACATCATGATCATTGCGGCAAAATAGGCAAGCCCACGATGTATCGCTCTGTACCATTCCCGTCTCTGACAATTCGTATGGACGAGGGGGTCAGGCTATCCTTTGTAGGGGAAGAGGTAGGACAGGCTAGGTTTATCGTTCCAGTCCACATAGCACGTCTTTAGCTGAGTATAACATTCCAGCCCATACCTTGAGCCCTCGGCGCCAAGTCCGGACTGTCGAAATCCCGCGTGAGCCCCCTGCAACTGTTCCGGCCCGACTTGGTTGATGTAGGACTCGCCAAACTTGATCCGGTTCATAGCCTTCAAGACCCGAGTACTATCCTTGGTAAACACGTACGAAGCCAGCCCGTACTTCGAATCGTTCGCGTAGTCAATGGCTCGGTCGAAACTGTCCACTTCGAGAATGGGCACGACCGGCCCGAATATCTCGTCCTGGACAAGGGGCGATTTCTGTTTGACATCCTCTATGATTGTCGGTTCGAAGAACCAGCCCTTATCCGGTGATTGCGGCCGGTCGCCGCCGATAATGATCTTGTCTCCTTCCTGTTTCGCTTTCTGGACGAAGCTCATGCTTGTCTCTCTCTCCGCCTTACTAACCATCGGTCCAAGGTCCGTGTCAGGCTGAAGAGGATTGCCAATTTTGAGATCCTTGGCCATGCGGACAAACGCAGGGACAAACTTGTCTTTGATCTTCTCGTCCACGTACATCCGTTCCGAGCAGATGCACGTCTGGCCGCAGTTCCAGAACCGGGCCCAGATAGCACACTTCACCGCCCAGGCAATATCCGCATCATGCCAGACGATGAACGGTGCCTTGCCACCCAGCTCAAGGACGAGCTTTGGAAGATGATTCGAAGCATGTTCCATGATTGTTCGTCCCGCATCAGTACTGCCCGTCATCGTCACCAGACCCGTAATCCTATTCGTCACCAGCTCGTCACCGACTTCTGATCCGCTACCGGTCAGGAGGTTTACCACGCCTTTCGGGAAGCCGGCCTCCTCCATCAGCCGTACCATTTCGATCGTGCTGAGGGGAGTGTTGCTCGAGGGCTTCGTCACAACTGTGTTTCCGGCAATCAAGGCTGGAGCAAGCTTCCTTGCAACGGTGGCAGAAGGAAAGTTCCATGGCGTAATCGACGCAACGACCCCGATGGGGAGCTTCAGTATCATAATCGACTGCCGAGGATTCTCGCTCGGCAGAACATCTCCCTCAATCCTCCGCGCAAACTCGGCATAGTACTCGAAGTTGGACGCAGCACCATCGATCTCTCCCCTCGCCTCGAACAATGGTTTTCCTTGTTCAGAGGTTAGGATTCTCGACAGTCTTTCCTTGTCTCTCCGTATCAGCTGCGCAGTCTTGAACAGGAACGAGGCGCGCTTGACCGGAGCCAGGTCCTCCCAATTGGGCTGAGCCTGTTCCGCCGCCTCAAGGGCAGCCTTCGTCTGTTCCCTACTGGCCTTCGGAACTGATGCGATTACCTTCTCAGTGGTCGGGTTAACGATCTCGATCCTTTCCTCATTTTCTGAGTCAACCCAGTCACCGTCAACGAACATCTGATACCGATTCCCTGAAACCAGTGCCGACTTTGCTCGAGCCGTCCTCTCACGCTCCGCGTTTCAACATTCCAGCCTCTCTAAGAAACCCTGCGACCTGCTCCTTCTCCCCTATTGTAAGGGACTGAAGGGGCTTCTTGACACTGCCAACAGGCATTCCAATCAGTCTCATAGCTTCCTTCAATCCTGCAGGGAATCTTCCTATCCCTATCGCCTCTATTACGGGGAGGAGTCTCATCTGAGCTTGACGCGCGGCCTCAAAGTCGCCACTTTTGAATTCGTCGAATACAGAGCTCGCGAGTCTTGGCGCCACGTTGGCAACTCCTATCACTCCACCGTTCCCTCCAAACTCGAGGCTCGTGAAAGCCATCGCGTCGGAGCCTGTAAGGATCGAGATCCGATCGCCAGCAGCTTTGATGAATCTGAGGAGGTTCAACAAATTGTACTCGGTATATTTCATTCCCACGATCACCTGCTTCTCGGCCAGCTGTTGAATAACTCTGGGTGGCACGTACAGGTGTGTCCATTCGGGAATGTTATAGACAAAGAGAGGCAAATCGCTCTTGCTTGCAATTGTTTCGAAATGGTCAACCAGTTCCTCCTCGCCTGTGGTGTAGTAGTACGGCGGCGTGCTTACTACCGCATCGGCCCCTGAATCCTTAGCGTCTTTTGCATGCGCGACCACATTGGCGAGACTGGTGTCGGAGACTCCCGCCAGTACCGGGACCCGGCCGTTAGTCTGGTCAACCACTGTCCGGATAACAGTCCTTCTCTCCTCATCGTTCAGTAACGCAAACTCGCCAGAGGTTCCGAGTGGGAAGAGCGCATCTATTCCTCCATCTATTAGAAAATCCACGAGAATCTTCGTTCTCTTCTCGTCGATATGTCCGTCGGGTGCGAGAGCGGTTGCCATCGGCGCCACTATTCCCTCAAGTTTCTTCATGAACAGACAAACCGGCGACTAGATGATGGACTTTTAAGATTACCAGAAAACTGGGCGGTCGCTCTTCAGCCTCCCACCCCGCTCAACCAATGGGTACTGCGACGACTCTCGCAGGCGCTCCGTCCCCAGCCTCCAGCTTGATGGGCAGGCATACCATCAAGATCCTCTTTCCGAGAAACTGTTTGAGGACGTTGCTTAGGGATTCTATGATGAAGATTCCGTTGCCCAGAAGGATCTTGTGGGCTATCGGTTCCGGGGCGTTGAATTTCTCGACGCTGAGAAAGTCGATCCCAACAGCACGGACCTTCTTTGAAACGAGATACTCTGCCGCGTCTTGAGTGAGATAAGTGTAGTTGTGGTTGATGGAATCATCGCCCCAACGTTCGCTGCACCCCGTGTAGCAGACTACGATGTCGTCTTGCTGAATCTTCCCTTCGAGCTTGGGGAGAAGGTCGCGGGACATGATCCCGCTGCCTATCGGTGTCCGAGATAGGTCGGCCACGTAGGCCTCTCCGATCAGCCGGTCGACTGGGATCTGGTCGATTCCTGTTCCGCCTTGGATGAAGTGCCGGGGTGCATCAAGATGGGTCCCGGTGTGGGACCCCATTACTATCTTGGTGATGTTGACACCCTCCTTCTCTAGGGTGGCATAGCTCTTGAACGAGGGCGACGGGTCTCCGGGGTAGACAGGCATTCCATTGTGTAGACGGTGGGTCAGGTCAGCGGCTTGCTGGAAGTGATACAACGTAATACTGTCTTGACGGTTAGTGGGGGATACTAGAATGTTGTCATTATCGATTCTGCCTGCTAGACCTAGTTTATCTTTCGTTCGCAGATATGATCACTCGCAACAGGAGAACATTCCGATTCCAAAGTGACCTCCCGAGGCACGCTTCGGTTACAACGTGCCTAATTCTTCCCCCAGCGTTGCATCTCACGTTCCATTCGGTGCCATCGACAATGAGCGAGTTAGGAATCGAGAAAGTGGTCGTTGAGCTGAACGGGTTCAGACAGCGAACCGCGATGATCAAAGAAGAGATGTCCAAGGTTAGCAGAGCGCTCAACGAGCGGGCGCAACAGCTGAACGATCTCGTGAACAAGAGCCTGAGCCAGCTCAGAGACCAGCTTGGAGGAACCACTCTATCCGGATTCTTGGCCTTGCAGGGCCGGTACCAGTCTGGCGAGATGACAGATCAGGATTATAACGCGCAGAAGGACTATTACAAGGGCGAGATGGCGAATATGATCCGCAAGCTCGACGAGTCGAAGAAGCTGATGATGATCATGGCCCAGCTTGACTCGAGGCCGCCGGGAGCAGCGCCGATGCCTCCGGGCCAACAGCGGCCTCAACAGTCTCAGCAATAATCCTACAATATTCAGCGTCACGGTTTCAGCGTTCCGCTAGATCCTACGGGCCTTCAGCCAGTAGTATTCGAAGTATCTCTCCATAACACCGGCATACTCCTCGTCTGATAATCTGAAGGCAATTCGAGATCCTCCTTCCGATGGCATCTCTAGATTCCAGAGATAGGTAACGATCGAGTCTCTGCCATCAACAGAGCAGACGTTCACCGGCCGAGGAGATTCCTCGCTTGACTCGGTGATGATTCCAACCTCCGCTTGCTCGGAGAGTGCTGTCAGGCTCTTCTGATCGACAAATCGTGGATGGACGAAAGAGATGATCTTAACCGAGACGCCCCGTTCGCGAGCCGCCTTAACGGGTGCCCGGAGATCCTCTACGTCTTGGGGAATTACGGTCGCAAGCTGAAGATACGCCCGTGTCTTCGCGGTGCTGATAAGCTCGCTCTGCTTGTCTGCGATCTTGTCTCCTCCATGTATTACCCAGAGGCTGATATGCTTGACCACCTCCCGGCGCTCGTAGATGGCTTGGAGGTCTCGACGCATGAGGTTGGTGAATGCCTCCATCTCTGACTGTTTCTGTTCTAGTTCGAGTTCCGCAACGGACCTGGGTGGGTTTGACTCGTAGATTACCGGGCGACCGGGTCTCGCCCTGATCCACTTCCTTTTCTCCAATCCTTCGAGTGTTCCGTAGACCCGCGCGTAGGGAATCTTTACACTCTCGCTGATCTCGTACGGTGTTGCGGGTCCATCGAAGATTAGTTTGAGGTAGGTCTTGATCTCATACTCTGTGAGTCCGTGGTCTTTCAGTATCCGGTGTAGGTTTTCGTCTATTCGCGACAATTTTCTCGGGTTGACCTACCTTTTTGCATAAATACGGTAGGGGGATTAGACGTTTTTGCTTAAAATAGGTAACGTACACGCGGGAGTCAAATTGACATTCCTATGTACAGGGCATCTCGGGCATAGAGCGGATTTACCAGGGGGTCACGGAAAACATAAGGGCATAAATCGATGATTCGCCAAGGGGGGACCGGCTCAACCCTCGCTAACCTGACGAAGTCTTTGAGTTACGAGGTAGCTTCGTCCCACAGTTCTTGCAGAAGAGAGCGTCGGGAGGATTGACGGTCTTGCAGTTCACACATGTTCTGAGAGTAGTCTGCAGAGTCTCCTCCTGAGTAGAGGTCAACGTACGATGTGCGAACCCGGATCCTGTGCCCCCTAGAAAACCCCAGATCGGGATAGCGAGGGCAAGGAACATGACCGTGTCGCCTCCAACATTAACTGGCAACTTTAGAGCGCTTATGACCACGTAGACAAGGCCAGCCACTACGCCCACCATTATTCCATTTCCGACTGCATGATCAGGGTCGGCAAATCCTGCGAGCGCTCCGGACAAGGCAGGGATTGTCACGAATATCACGAGATCTGGAAGGGTGAAGTTTGATAATGTATCAGTGGTAGTGGCGAAGACGTCCAGCAAGACTCCAACCAAGACCCCTACAAGAATAGAGAGTTCCCGATGCTGGAGCCTGGTGTACGACATAGGACCGATCGACCGGTTTGTCGTGCATCTCAGGGTTCTTATCGGTTCTCATATCAATTCTCGGAAATCCGGTAAACTGGGGACGTGGACAGTTCTATCCAGTTGTCGATAAATCAGGTAAAAGGATGCGTCTTCAGTTTGCTTTCTGAAGCTCTCTGAAGCTGTCCTCTGCCGCGCTCAGAACCAACTCAACGTCATCGCTGCCATGCGCAGTAGTAACCATCATCCTCTCCGTCCCATCTGGGTGGATGTAGACCCCTCTTCGAAGCATTAGATTCCGAAACTCTCGGTACTTGTCGAAGTCGCTCTGGAGGGTGTGGCGATAGTTGAGAATCTCTTCGCTTCGGTGAAGTAGAGCTGGAACATGGGCGCGATTCCCTGAACTATACCGTTCTGATCGTATCGTGCCATCAGGTCTCGCAGACCCTCCATGATCTCCGTGCCGATCAGATGCATGTGTCTGAACGCGGCTCCGTCATCTCTCATCAACTCGTCGAGCGTCGCATTGGCCGCGGCTAGGCACATCGAGTTTCCGTTGTAGGTTCCACCGTATCCGATCTTGCCGGGTCCGATCATTCCCATCACGTCTCGACGGCCGGCAACCGCGGCTATCGGGGTTCCCCCGCCTAAGGCTTTTGCGTAGCAGGCGATGTCAGGTTTGACTCCATAGAATTCCTGGGCTCCGCCCGGCGCAATCCGGAATCCCGTGAGTACCTCGTCGAAGATCAGTAGAATGTCGTACTTGTCTGCGAGTTCACGAACTGATTTGAGATAGTCTTCCTTAGGGGGAATTATTCCGGCGCTACCCATCACGGGCTCGGTGATTATTGCTGCGAGGTCGTTAGCGTTCCGCTTCAATACTCTCTCGAGTGAGGCTGGATCATTCCAAGGCGCGACTACAACAGTCCGGGATACCTCATCGGGAATTCCTGGATAATAAGGCAGCTTGGAAGGCGCCTGTTCTAGCCCGGCGACCACAGAGGGGGACTCGACGCTGAACAGGACGTAGTCGTGGTGGCCATGGTAGTGTCCTTCAAACTTGAGAATCTTGTCGCGCCCGCTAAATGCCCGGGCAATACGGACTGCTTCCATGGTCGCCTCCGTACCCGTATTGGCGAAGCTGACCATCTCCGCGCACGGCACGGCTGACTGGATCTTCTTGGCTACCTCCACTTCCAGTTCCGTGGTTGTGCCGAGCATCGTCCCGTTCTGCAGCTGTCGGTTTATCGCTTCGAGGATCGCTGGATGGGAATGGCCTAGGACGACTGCGCCGTAGCTTGACAGCAGGTCGACGTATTCATTGTCGTCAACATCCCAGACCCTTGACCCCTTCCCACTTTCGAAGAGGATTGGGAAGGGGTCGTGGGCGTAGATCCGGATATTGGATGAGGCCCCCGCCGGGAGGTGCTTCTTCGCCTCCTCGTAGAGAGTGAAGGACCTTGAGAATTGCGATACGATTCGAGCTGGCTGTCTAACGGCCCGCTTGTCTGTCTCAGCTCTGGCTTGACTGATGGCCGATTCGGCTTCGATTTGTGTGAACAACCATCATCGCCAGCCTGTTAGAGCGATCACGTCTCGCGCGCTATAAAAGGATGTATTTTTTCGGTGATTTTGTTATGGTTTCGAACTTTTTATGCGTGCGGAATTATTCTGAGGAGGTTGAGAACCCTATATCTGATCGAGGATTTACATCCATTATGACCTTAGAATCCGCCTAAGAAGCCAGAATTCGGAGGTATCGTATGAACAGGCCCAGTTCCGAGTCAGGCACCATGCTCCTCGGTGAACAGAGGATGTAGCTCCCAAGCTGGACGTCGCGTAATAGGACGAGTCGATGTGGGTGTGTAGCGATCTCTTCCCAGTAGAATGATCTCATCCCGGGGCACACTCAAGAACTGCGGGCTATTGTACCATTATGGTCGACTTCTCGTTCCTCGAAAGTTTGGTTGAGCTGGCACCTCTTACAGAACTGAAGATGTCTGTCAGTTCTGGATCTGCGGATGATAAGTGCATGCCTGAAAGTCATTTTTACAAGACTAAACCACTAGGTTCCAGGTATCATTGCGCGGGAAGCCTCTAGCGACCATAGTCTCCGCCGGTCTGTCGAAGTTCGGCCGTCGCGAAGGCCTCTATGCCCGCGAACTCTTCGCCGAGGCCGCCTTATCAGCCTTCCACAGAGTCGAGGACTTGGACCCGGCCAAGGACATAAAGGCCGCCTTCATTGGACAGATGAGCGAGGCCTATGAGCATCAGGCCCACACGGCGCCCATAGCCGCCAGCTGGGCCGGACTATTTCCGGCGCCCGCGATGAGGATCGAGAACGCCTGCGCATCTTCAGGGTCAGCATTGCGTTGCGGCATTATGGCGATCATGTCAAACCTCTACGACATCGTCCTCGTGGGGGGTGTCGAGAAGATGACAAACCAGCCGACCCCCGAGGTGACCGGAATCTTGGCGACTGCCTCTGACTACCCGTTCGAACAGTGGAACGGAATGACGTTCCCAGGACTCTTTGCGTTGATGGCGACGGCACACATGCACGAATACGGCACGACTGAGGAACAGTTGGCGGCGGTGGCGGTCAAGAATCACAAGAATGGCGCGTTGAATCCGAAGGCGCACATGCAGAAAGAAGTGTCAATGGATGAGGTTCTAAAGTCCCGGGTTGTCTCATGGCCCCTAAAACTCTACGACTGCTCCCTTATCACTGACGGCGCAAGCTGCCTAATACTCACGAAACCGAAACTAGCGAAGAAACTGACGGACAATTATGTCCACATCATTGGCACCGGACAAGCCCAGGACACTTTCTGTCTACACGAGCGCGAGAGCCTAACAACAATCAAGGCAGCGAAGACTGCGGCCCAGGAAGCGTACAAGATGGCAGACGTCCGACCTAAAGACGTCAATGTCGCCGAGCTCCACGACTGCTTCACCATAGCCGAGATCATAGGCTACGAGGATCTTGGATTCTGCCGACCGGGACAGGGGGGCAAGTATGTCGAGAGTGGTGCCGCATCTCTCAAAGGGTCCCTTCCGGTGAACACGAGCGGGGGTCTCAAGTCGAAGGGCCACCCGGTCGGAGCCACCGGCACCGCTCAGATTCACGAATTGTACCTGCAACTGACAGATCAGGCTGACAGACGCCAGGTGGCCGATGCTAAGATCGGCCTGGCGCACAACCTAGGAGGATCAGGAGCCACAGCAGTAGTCCACATTCTGAAAGGAGGCTAGGACATGAGCGAACTTCCAGATCCCACAATTGAGGCGTTCTACCATTACTGCACCGAGCGGAAGCTGATGGCGGTCAGATGCGTCCGATGCAAGCACGTGATGGTCCCGCCCAGAAGCATCTGCCCCAACTGTCGAAGTATTCAGGTCGAGTGGGTCCAGCTGAGTCCTCGAGGAAAACTTGTGACATATACGGTCGTGCACGTGGCCCCTCCCCAGTTCAAACATATGACCCCTTACGCGGTTGGAATTGTGGAGATGCCTGAAGGCGTCAATGTACCGAGTATCATCCGAACATCAAGGCTCGAGTCTCTCAAGATAGGGATGGAGCTGGAGGTCGACTTCAGCCCAAGACCCCAGGAGTCAGGCTGGCCACAATGGCCGCGGTACTTTTTCAAGGAAACCGAATGATCGATGACCGAATCTTAAGGGCCAGCGCTTAAATAACCAGGTCTGCACGCGTTATTCTTGACGGGGAGCTGGGATAAGACCCGGCTGAGAGGATGGCTTCGTCGCCATCGACCCTTTGAACCTGATCCGGGTAATGCCGGCGGAGGGACGAGCCGAAGCTGGTCTTCTAGCTACAGTCGATCCTTTCCCCGTTTACGAGGAAAGAAGTTTGAGCAAGCCCGATAACCCTGCGCCTCAGTCCGAGGGCGTACCCCCTCGTCAAACCAGTGGAGCGATATTACGAAACGTAATGGCGACCCGCGCTCTCGCGCAGATCGCCGTCTTCTCTGGCCTGGTTGCGTTCGGAACCGCGATTTTGTCAACATCATTCTTGGCTATCCCTGTACCTCCACCGCTCTATGAGATTACTGCGGCTCCTGCGTTCTATTTCGCGATAAGCGTGCTATACCCGCGAAGAGTCAGCTTCTGGTCTACTGCGGTCGGTTCGGCTGTCGGAGAAGCAATAAACGTGTTTGTAACAAACCCGTCGATCGGGAATCCGATATATGTTCCTGGGATAGTATGGGCCCGTGCTCCCGAAGCACTGATCATTTACTATTTCAGAAATCGGTCAGTTCGATGGCAGAGCCTGAGCATGGCCATTGCAACGCTCTACGAGACGTTGGCATTCTACATTCCTGACTCTCTGTTTTACGCGTTCGCTCTTTTCTCGTACTCGTCCACTACCCAAGGACTGGCGGCGGGCTTCGCTTGGGCAACGTTTGATTTCGGAACCCTCATAGACCTCGCCTGGATTCCAGTCGCGATGGCACTGATCGTCGCGGCCAGGAAAGCTTTCAAGAGAGACTTCCTGGCCTAAATTTCCGTTTTCGGTCTTCCTGATTGAGTCAAGGGCACCGACTTGGGAAGCTAGGTCCCGGATTCTTCCGGAACATAATCTTCCCTCGGCTCGGTGCCTTACGTCCCAAGGTAATAGTTGGGCCGAGGCAGGGTGGAGATTGTTCTGTCATTCAACTCAACGAGGGACGAGTGCTCGTTACGACGACCGATCCTCTTTCCTACATCCCATCGATAGGAGCCGCTGACTCGGCTTTCATATCGGTACATCTGTTGGCTTCTGATCTTACAACGAGTGGCTTCTCTCCCCAATACGGCATCTTCGACTTCGACTTGCCAGTTGGACTGTCAGATTACCAGTTCGCGAAGTATTGGATGGCGTTTCATTCTGAGTGCAAGAAGCTGGGAATAGCGATCATTGGTGGGCACACGGGCCGCTACCTTGGTCAAGGAAATACGATTATCGGTGGAGGTGCACTTCTCGCTATCGGTCCAAAGAATGGCTATCTCACATCTAGCATGGCGCGCGATAATGACGACCTGATTCTTACCAAGGGAGCTGCTATCGAAACAACAGCCGTTCTTACCAGATCATTTCCTCGAAAGGTTAGAAGAAGTCTGGGTCCAGAGGCGTTTGACCAGGCTTGGGACTATCTGAGAATGGTCACAACTGTGAGGGATGCCCTCACCGCTGCATCCGTGGGGATAAAGAACGGAGGGGTTACCGCCATGCACGATGCGACTGAAGGGGGAGTGCTGTCCGCGGCGTCTGAGATGGCAGGCTCATCACGACTGGGATTGACGGTCGAGCTTCAGTCCATCGAAGCGAGCGATGAAACACGCGCGGTCTGCAAACTTTTCAAGCTGAATCCCCTTTACTCGCTTAGTGAAGGCAGCTTGCTTATTGCTTCGAGGCCTTTTGCCACCGATCGTGTGATAAGGCGTCTATCACAGGAACATATAGCGGCCAGAGTGATCGGGCAGTTTTCTAGTCGTTTTGGAGGAGTGCGATCCGTCACAAACCGGGGAACGATTAGACTTGCGCATCTATCACAGGATCGATACTGGGCTGCTTACTTGAGCGCGACGCGGAAGGGCTGGTCATAGCCAGCCTCAAGAGCTGACCGACAGTTGCTCGTTGTCATGACTGTAGACGTAAACCGGATTCGTAATCCTCCGCAGCATGTCGATTGACTCTAGGCCTTGAGCTGTGTCGTATATCATTCCAGTGATGTTCCTTTTCTCTATGTTCTCCGGCAGAGGCGCCGCGTCTCCCGCGTAAACCAGATTCCGATTCTTCCACTTCACGACGAGCGACTGGTGTCCTATCGTGTGGCCCGGCGTCGGAAGAACCTGCACACCATCCTCGATCTCATATTTGCCCTTGACTGGCAGATAGTCTCCTTCGACGTCGAAGAAATCGCGGAGGTAGCTGACCCTCATGAACCGGTCCGGAAAGTACGCGTAACGGATCTCGTCGGTCTGGACTAGGAACTTGCTATTCTCGAACATGCGATTGTTCCCGCAGTGGTCAAAGTGTAGGTGGGTATTGACAACCATCGTCACATCTTCCGGACGGAGTCCGGCCTTCTGGAGGGAATAGCTCAGCTCCTCTTCTCTGCTCCTGGTGACATCGTGGAACTTTTGATATCTTGGTGGAAGAGTTCCTATCCCTGTGTCGACGAGAATGGTCTCTTTCTCTGTCCGGACGAGTAGCGGCTTCAATGCAGCTTTGTACTTGACTCCTTGATACTTGCCAAACACCAGGAAGCTCTTGTCGAGGGTAAAGTACCCGTCTGAGAGGAGCTTTACGTCAAGAACGGTCAAGGTCTTCTGCGATCGCGGCGGGTTGGAACTATATGTTGTCTAGCCCGGAGTCTAGCGGCACCTGTTAGAGGTTATCAAGGGCTTCGGGGTTTTGTCTCGGGAGGTGTCGAGGTAGTCACGATGGTCAGACGGCCCCTATGGATTCCTTCCGAAGAGCATGTTAAGGAGGCTAATCTGACCCATTTCATTTCACTGGTCAACCGGAAATATTCAATCGGGATCCAATCCTACAAGGAGCTCTATCGCTGGTCAATCGAGAAGGTCCCAGACTTCTGGTCTGCCATCTGGAACTACGCGGGTATCATAAGTTCCCGCAGTTACGCGAAGGTTGTAGACGACCTCGCTAAGTTCCCTGGAAGCTCTTGGTTTCCAGGGGCCAGGCTAAACTTTGCCGAAAACCTCCTCCGATTTAGGGATGAGCGGACCGCTTTCGTTGCGAGATCCGAGGCAGGTGTCACGTCAAAGCTGGCATATTCGGACTTGTACCGGAGAGTGGGACGTCTGGCGGGGTGGTTACGGAAGGGTGGAGTTTGTCCGGGAGACAGAGTTGCAGGCTACATGCCCAATGTGGTGGAAACTGCGATTGCGATGCTCGCGGCTACGAGCGTTGGTGCAGTCTGGGCTTGTTGTGGGGCAGAGCTGGGCCCGAACGCGGTCCTTGATCGCCTCGGTCAGGTCAAGCCAAAGGTTCTGATTGCGGCTGACGGTTATCTCTACAAGGGGCGCGAGTTCGAAATTCTGCCGAGTGTCGCGAAGGTTGTCGATGGGGTCCCCTCGATCGCGAAAGTCGTCGTGGTGTCGAATCTTGGAAGAGACGTAGGGATCGAGCAGCTTCGTGGCTCTGTTATGTTCGATGAACTTGTAGGCTCAGGCAGAGATGGCGAGGTCAAGTTCGAACAGCTGCCAGCTGACCATCCGGTCTATGTCATGTTCACCTCGGGGACTACTGGGAAGCCCAAGTGCATGGTTCAGGGAGCGGCTGGAGTTCTTGTGAACCAGCTCAAAGAGGTACTGTTGCATGCTGATCTGAAGAAGACGGACCGCGTTACGTACATTACCTCGCCGAGCTGGATGATGTGGAACTGGCTGATGAGCTGCCTCTCGGTGGGATCGTCTATCATCCTGTACGATGGAAGCCCCAACCATCCGGCCTGGGGGGCTATGTGGAATCTAGTCGAGCAGGAGAAGATATCCTTCTTGGGCTGTAGCGCCAGCTACATCAACTATCTCCGGAGCATCTCCGCCAAACCCGGCAAGGACTACGATTTGTCGTCT
>WNGR01000728.1_pt1 | contig 36613 bp, 25 predicted proteins | sample 5407581 | NCBI WGS metagenome assembly WNGR01 (sample SAMN13153383, study PRJNA577476) | soil metagenome | isolation source: 80 cm soil or saprolite under Garry oak tree replicate 2 | place: USA:California | collected 2016-06-15 | reverse complement strand
TCGGTTCGTCGTTAAGGATGCCCGAAACCAAGGTGAAGGATCCCTTTTCATTGATGAACGGGATTGCCTCCTGAACCAGATTGATCTGACCCATGAGTTTGCTTCCCAACGAGAACTGCCACTTTTCAGCGGTGAGTTCTGAAAGCGGAGCGAATGCGACTTGGCCTGCTGCAATGGCCACGGCATCAAACGAGCCGACGGCTTGATAAAGCTTCCTGACACTTTCGCGGCTCTCGATCTCGACTTGAAAATCGCCAGCTTTGTGCCCGACCTTGACGATCTCATGGCCAGCACCCGCCAATGCCTTTTGAACCAGTTCGCCGATCTTTCCGTTTGCGCCGATTAAGATGATTTTCATAAAAACTCCATTCTGCCTGCTTAGGGCTTTATTGATCATTCGATTCGTTTCGCCGCTTCGATTGTGTCAGTTGACTAACTCATTTTTATGCGCAGTACGACGCTCTCTTTCAGGCTTCGCCGTGTGGACTTGCGGTTTCTGGCCGCCTGGTGTCTTACAAGCTTCGAATTAATCGTGTGTTCTGAGCATACGATCGACCGATCGGCTCATTTGTTTCAAAATAAATCCAGGGGCGACGCGACTCATCATTTTGAGTTGATTCGCCTGACCGGGACGAATTTCAAATCGATCGGTTTGCATTCCTTTGACCGCGACTTTAACCATGTCTTCCACGTTCATGATTGAAACACCCTTCATGTCTTCAGGATTAAAGGCACCCAAGAGTTCGGTTTGTGTCGCCGGCGGTGCCAGCTCAAATACCTTCACTTTGGTGTTTTTCAGTTGCACCCGAAGCGACTCGGTGAACGAATGCAGACCGGCCTTGGTGGCGCAATAAACAGGTGAAATGGGCAATGGAACAAATGCCAATCCCGATGAAACATTCATGATTGCGGCCTCTGATTTTGTTTTCAAATGCGGCAAGAACTGTTTCACCATGCGAATCGGCCCGCTCAAATTGATTTCAATCTCTCGGGTGATGTCTTCGAGGCTTCCAGCTTTATCGTGAACATTGATCTCACGCATGATGCCGGCGTTGTTGATCAAAATGTTGAGATCGGGAAATTGGTTGGTGACCTTTTCGTAAAGGGTGGCGATCGCTTTCGGATCGGAAACGTCGCTTCGAAAGGTGTGAATTTTTGGAAAGGCCGCTTTCACACGGTCCATCTTGGCTTGATCGCGGCCGGTGATAAGAATCGTGTTACCAAGTGCCGTGAGTCGCCTGGTAAGTTCGTAACCGATGCCGCTGCCACCGCCGGTGATCAAAATCGTATCGCTCTTGAGTTTCATAATTAAATGCCCTGCTCCAATCAAAGACGCCCGGCTTCCGAGCACTGCGGACACTATTCATCGGACGGTGTCCATTAGCCCCCTGGTTGTGTTCACTCGTCGCGACCCAGAGCGCGATGGTTGTGCACGTTCCAGTTCACAGAGCGCGAACCCAATCCCGAAGGCGCTTCGTCTCCAACACCACCAGCTCGGGCTCACGAGACCCGTGGGCCAGAACCGAGACTCCCTGCAATGCTGAGAGAAGATGGATGGCAAGTCCTCGTGAGTCGTCTCCGTGTCCATCAGCCCTAAACTGATCCTCTATCCACCCAAGCAACTCTCCGAAAAGTGCCGCAGATTTTTCCGCGAGAGGCCCGCCTTCCTTGTGTAGCTCGGAGCAAAGCGTCCCAAAGGGGCACCCTCCGCGTGCAAGCATATCCCGGTTCCCAAGCGTATTCTCGACACACGCCTGAAGGCGTTCTTTCGGGGAACCCTTACTGTCCCACTGTTCCCGCAGCACCCGAAATTCCGACAAGTGTTGCTCAACAACGGCCTCGCCGATTTCATCTTTCGTTTTGAAGTAGTAGTACACGTTGCCGACCGGGACCTTGGCCGCCTCAGCGATATCTGCGATGCTCGTCTCCCTGAACCCATGTCTGTACGCCAACTTCACAGCGGTGCGAATCAGCCGCGCTCGCTTTTCCGATTTCGTCTTTGGCATAGTCCAGAACTCACTTAGTCAGTTGACTCACTTGAGTCTATATGCGCTTGTGTCGTAGTGTCAACTCTTGATCGTGGTTCATCGACCAGTTGGCGAAGCAGATCATCGCCCCAGCCCTGAATACGCTTATCGGAGACCCCTCGAAGCTGTTGGAGACATCCGGCGAACTGATTCAAGGTGGGATTCAAAGGCTGGTGGATCGCGCCATTGAATGCGGAAACTTCCGCCCAGCCCTCGACCCATTCCGATTGCCGCGGGCTCTCGTCGACGTTCTAGACGACGCGTCTGAACACGACTGGCCGCAGAGCGCAAAGGCGACTGTCGATATCCTTCTCCTGGGTTCCTGCCCGATGAAGTAGAGGCACTTTTCTCACCACGAACGCAGCGACAGGCGAGAGAAAGTGCGACCGCGAGTGGTGATTCTCATCTGACTTAGTGCGCCGTTTTTTTTAACCTTGCATTCTGACTCTTAAACTCAACGCACACAACTTGATGCTGGCCTGCCAGTATCGGTTTGGATCAACAGAGGGTTCTTCAAATCGTCGAACGGGGTCTCGCGCTTAGTGGTCGAATCCTTGTCGTTCCTAAATCGAATTTTCAGAGCGTTTCGATATCGTGATTTCCGGATCATGTGGCTGGGGGCGTGTGTTTCCACAATTGGCACATTTGTGCAGCAGTTCGCACAAAGCTGGCTTGTCTACGATCTCACCAAGGATCCGTTTTACCTTGGCCTGGATCTCTTCCTGGGGCAACTGCCTATCATGCTCCTTTCTCTTGTCGGTGGTGTCTTTGCTGACCGCCTGGACAGGAAGAGGTTGCTGCTCTATTCGCAGTACATTCAAATGCTCTGCGCTTTTGTATTGACAGCGTTGTTCGCCACGCATGCAGTCAAGGTTTGGCACATTCTAACCCTCTCTTTCGTTGTTGGCGTTGGGCAGTCCTTTGGCGGACCCGCCTATTCAGCCTTGTTGCCGACGCTGGTGGAACCTGAGGACCTTGCCAATGCAGTTTCTATGAACTCGATCCAGTTCAATCTTGCACGCGTCGTCGGCCCGACTCTCGGCGGCCTGGCGTACACCCTCTTTGGGGCGACGTGGTGTTTCGCTCTGAACGGCATCTCCTTTGTTGCTGTCATCATTTCTCTCATCGTGATCAAGGTGCAATTCGTCGCGCCCAAGACACAAACGTCCGTCTTGAAAAGCATGAAGGAAGGGTTCAGATTCATCAGAGATCGCGAAGGATTAACTCCGCTGGTTGCGCTGGCATTTTGCACTACCCTATTTGGCTTTTCGTTGACCGGGTTTCTTCCGGTGATCGTTCGGACGATCTTTCAGAGAGGCCCGGGGACTTACGAGCTTTTGCTGGTTTGCTCCGCTGCTGGATCGATCTGTGGAGCGCTCATGGTCGCGGCGATGGAGAAACTGAAGGGGCAAGGACGTCTCGCTGTGCTTGCCTTGTTTGCCCTTGGGCTTGCAACGGCTGGATTTGCAGTCTCTAAGTGGCTTCCGGTTTCCTGTGTCCTGATTTTCCTTGCTGGCGCGGCTGTGATGGCGTCCGCCTCTCTTATGTTGTCACTCGTTCAACTCATTATTGCTGACTCGATGCGAGGGAGGGTGATGAGCGTATACAACCTCGCCTTTCGTGCCGGAATGCCGTTAGGAGCTCTAATTCTTGGTAAGCTAATTCCGATCCTCGGCATTTCAGCCGCTGTTGCAGGTTTCGGATTATCTCTGGTTGGCGTCGCCGGCTACTTTCTGATCGTAATGACGAAAGTGCCAACCTTTCAACGGCATGTCAAATCGCGAGTGTGATCTTCTGGGCGCGGCAGCGATTGCGGGAAGTCATTGCCCACCCTATGGATTTACGGATCAGTGTGTCCGCAACTGCTGCTTGACCGCATCTCGTACGCAGCGAACAGCCGAAGCCATTCTCCCGATGTGTTTGGAATGGAGTATCCAGATATTTATCAACGATGGAAAACCGAAAGATCTGGTCGGAAGAGATGCGTTGAACGACTAACATAATGCCTGAGCAGATCGGGCATCGATGTTCGCGTCTCGCGACCATTAACCGCAACTAGTAATGGTCTTCGAGGTCCTTTGGAGCTTGTGGCAAGAGCGTTGATTCGATCCCGTTCACCGTTGCACCCGCATTCGAGAAGCTGGGAGCAATCCTCATGTATTGAGCAGGAAAGTTGAGCTTAGGTTCGGACAACTTGTCGAGGCTCTCTATGTGGTCTGTCGAGAGAGGGAGGTCCAAGGCAGCAAGATTCGAGTCAAGCTGCTTCACGGTGCGCGCTCCGATGATCGTCGAGGACACACCGGGACGGCTTTGGACCCAGGCAAGCGAAACGGCGGCTACGGTGCTGCTCAACTCTTTTGCGATCTTCTGCAATTCATCCAGAAGATCGTAGGCCTGATCGGTTAGAGAACCCATCACATGATCGCCTCGATCGGACTTCATCTCGTCCCTGTTTGCCCGGGTATATTTCCCTGAAAGGGCTCCGCTCTTCAGCGGCCCCCAGGGCGTGACTCCAAGTCCCATCTCCTGAGCCATGTACTGCGACATTCCTTTGCGACACATCTGCTCGATGCAGGAACCGATCTGCGCAGCATTCAACTACTGCTCGGCCATCGCGATCTTGAGACCACGGCCCGCTACCTGCACGTCTCCGAGGCCAGGCTGCACGCCACGGCCAGCCCACTTGATGACCTGCCCATTCGTACTGTGCGAACCGCCCAGGGAGGGAACAGAACTGCATGCAGGACATCGGCTCGAAGTGGCCGATGTCTTCCACGCTCACGAGAACCAGTTCCTTCAGCGCTAGGGCCATGTGGTCTCCGACCAGCAGCGGAAGGTACTGCGCGACATCGGCCGATGCCGAACGGCACCGCTCGGCACTCATCTCGAACGATGCGATCGTTGCGACTATGAGACTGTCGCTCACGACTCATGCCGCAACCGGCATTGTCCCAAGTGCCAGTCCTCGGCACGCGATCGCTGGCTCCTGAAGCAGGCCTCGAGCCTGCTGCCGGTGCCCTACGCCCATGTGGTCTTCACCGTGCCCGAACAACTGACACCGCTCGCACTCCGCAACCAGCGACTGTTTTACAACCTGCTGTTTCGTGCCGCTTCCGAGACCCTACTGGAGATCGCCGCCGATCCGCGCCATCTGGGCGCACGCCTAGGTGTGCTCGCGGCGCTGCACACCTGGTCGCAGAACCTGGGACATCATCCCCATCTGCACTGTCTCGTTCCTGCCGGTGGACTGGCGCTCGACCGCTCCCGCTGGGTTCGGTCAAGGCGTAACTTCTTTCTGCCCGTTCGCGTGCTCAGTCGCATGTTCCGCGGCAAGCTGCTCGCCTTCCTCAAGCAGAGCTATCGACACAACGAACTACGCTTCTCCGGTTCACTGTCAGCATTCTCTCAGCCGCGTTCATTTCACTCTCTGCTATCTGCCTTGCGCAACAAGGAGTGGGTGGTCTACTCCAAGCCTCCCTTCGGCGGTCCGGAACACGTGCTGAAGTACATGGCCCGCTACACCCACCGTGTCGCCATCTCCAACGGAAGGCTGCTCAGCCTCGACAACGGTCGAGTGCGCTTTCGCTGGCGGGACTCCAGACATAACAACCGCAGCGGTGTCATGGCCCTCGATGCCGTCGAGTTCATCCGCCGCTTTCTGCTTCACGTCCTGCCCGCAGGCTTCGTGAAGATTCGCCACTTCGGCCTGCTCGCCAACCGCAACCGCAGCCAGGTCCTCGCCCTGTGCAGGAGCCATCTCCACGCCATCACCCTCTGCTGACCGAACCGCAGAAGTCCGCACTCAACCGATCCTGTCCCCAGTGCAAGCGCGGCACCCTGCATGTGGTCGCTCGACAACTCTCCGATGGAACGGCCACCTCCCGCGCACCGCTTACTTGCGCGCACTTCGACTCATCCTGAGGAAGACTTTGCCCACGCGCATACCAACACGATCCCTCGCATCGACAGGCGTTCATCCCGCCAACGCCACTCCATGGCTCGAATCGGCTCCGCATACCCTCGATGCACGCCGCAGCCTGCTCACCCATACCGCAAACGCACCCCTGAACGGCCCTGACCAGTTCACCGCCGTCCCATTTCGTGCCCAGTCAGCCGCCTCAGCTCACCGCAAACAGCTTTCAATCCCCATACTCTTACCGCGCTAGCGCCTTACTGCAAATCGCCGTATCCGCACTGCTCCGCACCAGCAGCATCGAAGCACGAGAAACTCTCGCGCGGAGCACTGCCGATACGGCACTAGAGATTTCGCAACAACTAAGAAGCAATAGCCGCCGTTGTACGGTGTCAATTGCGTTTTGGTGACTCTGAGTTGCCCGTGGCATAGTCAATAGGTCTGCTTCGCTGGCTCGTTTGGCTGCGAGCGAGGCCAAGCCGCTTTCCAGGATAACCCTGAAATCAATTAGCGAATTTGATTCCTCCGCTCGGATCGGTTCCACCAAGTGCTCAGCGCTGAAGAATGCCCTTTGAGACGAGGGAAGCAAAACTGCTCCCACTCTTGGTCGTACGCTGATTACATGCAGGGATTCCAGTGACTTCACGGCCTCTCGAACACAAGTCCGACTCTCCCCAAGTGTCTTGGTCAGCGATTGTTCCGTCGGAAGCTTGTCCCCCGGGACCATCTTGCCCTTCCGAATGAGCTCAAGAATGTATTCAATTACTTGAGACGTAACTGTATGGCGCTTAAGCAAATCGGCTCCAGGCGAGGGTGAATCCCTACGGTGATTGTATTGCGCACCTCGTGTACCGAGGAATCCCTCTGTATGAGGGGATTCTACTGGGCGGTATATCCGCCATCAACCACCCAATTACTCCCGGTTACGGACCGCGCGGCATTACTAAACAGGAACCAGACTAGATCAGCGATCTCCTCGGGCTCGATAAAACGCTTGATCAGATAACGTGAGAAATGGCTTTCAATCTCAATAGTTCCGTTACGGACTAGGTCAGAAGCTGCGGGGGTAGAGATCGATCCAGGGGAAATCGCCACAACCCGCACATGCGGGGCAAATTCAACCGCCATGGCTCGTGTCATGGATACAAGAGCGCCTTTTGTGCCGGCATATGCGACCAAATTCGCGTTTCCAACCAGCGCATTGACGGACGCAATATTGACAATGCATGCGTCATGAATGGCGTTGCGATCAGTTGCCCCTCTAGGACCATGTTCCCCCGAGCAATTGTCGAATTCTAGTTCCTGCACAAAACGCCGGCTCAAGAAGAAAGGCGCCCTCTGATTGATCGCGATTAATCGGTCGAAATCTTCGGTTGAAAGTTCGCCGGATGAGCCATGAAGACTCCACGCTGCGCAATTAACCAACCCATCCAGGCGTCCAAGCCTGTTTTTCGCCTCCGTAATCACATCGGAAGCATTCGCATCGGCGAGGTCTTTCTGTATTGCAATGGCTTTCCCGCCGAACTCATCGAGATGCGAAAGCTCAAGAACACTTGGATCGATGTCTACTAACGCGAGCGTTGCCCCGCTCTTAGCCAGCCGTTTTGCTATAGACAATCCAAGCCCCTGTGCCGCACCCGTCACCAATATATTGCGCTCTAACATTTCATGGCTCCTGGTTAGCTGGTTAGTGAATGCCATTCATCACCAGAGCCATGCGTAAATGAGGATTGTGATAAGGCCCAAAACAGCTAGATGAAGCCGCCAATCCCGAATGCCTTCGAATTTCTCGATTTGGGCTCCCCAATCTACCGTCAGCCCGGCAAGGTCTTCAGATCTTGGGCGCCGGCCACAATAGGAGACGCCATAGAGTACTACCGTCACAAGTATGCTGCCAAAAAGGCCACGATAGGTATAGTTTTGAGTCAAATTCGTGTGTAGCCACGGAAACGTATGCAATCCGACACCTTCGCCCAACAGTTGGTCCGTGACAAAGAGGATAGCAAGGAATCCGCCAACCATCACCGAGGCTACTGCTCCTCGGAATGTAACCCGTTTGCTCATAATCCCAAAGAATATGGCTGGCATAATCGGCATCACCATATAGAGCGAGATTGCCTGAAGGTACCTATATAAGCCGTCTGGCGTGATGTAGATCAAGTAGGCCGATGCAATAGCGAGCGGTGTGCTTACGAGGATCGTGAGTCGCCCCAGCCAGACTTGCGCTCGTTCTGAACTCTTCGGCCTGGCTTTGATTAGGAAATCTCGCACCACAAGGGTCGAAACAGAATTCATTACAGACAGAGACGAGCCGATAAGAGCTGAAAGAAGCCCTGCGAGGACGAGGCCCCTTACCCCGTTGGGCAAGAGTTCGTTGAGCAACGTTATGAAGGTGGATTTGGGGTCACGACCCGGGAATAGAACAGCGGCTATCACCCCGGGCAAAGCAAAGATGAATACCGGCGTCAACTTTAGAAGGATTGCAAACATCGAACCAAGTCGCGCCTGTCTGAGGTCACGTGCGCCTAAGACGCGCTGAACGTTTACCTGATCGATTCCCCAATAGAAGACTCCGCCAAACAGGGAGCTAAGGACAATCCCCATAAACGGATAATTCTTATCATTGTAGGGAGCCGCAATATGCATCGCCGCAGGAGCGTGCAAAACTAAGTTGTGCCAACCGCCGATCCTGTCCAGACCGATAAACAGTACCACACTACAACCCACAATCATTATTCCGGTCTGAATCGAGTCAGTGTAGGCTACTGCAGTAAACCCCCCGACCATCGTCACGACCGCGACAAAGACGCCGATCGCTGCAACCATGGGCATGATTCCCCACCCAAGCATTCCGTGCAACACAAGGGCGCCTGCATAGAGGTGAAATGCCATCTTTGTCATGATGCAGATAACCACCATTAATCCCGAGAAGAACAATCGCGCACTTCGTCTATACCGCAACTCCAAGAATTCCGGAATAGTAAAGACCTTGTTCTGGATGTAGTAGGGGAATAGAAATGTCGCTGCGATTCCGAGACAAATAACCGTTGTTAGCTCGACCGCACCGGCGCTCAACCCATAACGATAAGAGTCTCCAGACAATCCAACGAGATGCTCGGCGCCGATGTTTGTGGCAAAGAGCGACGCTCCCACGACCGGCCAGCGGAGGCCGCGGCCCGCAAGAAAGTACTGTGCACTGCTTTCACCCGCACCTTTGCGGAACGCGAGTGTTAATCCTACTGCGATGCTGCTAAATACGGCGGTGAGACATATAACCCAGTCCCAAATTGACAGTGAAAAGGCCATGTCGTTTTTTTTCCCCGATAGGTAAACATCATATATATGCTTTTGGAAAACAAAGAAGCGATATGTAGTCTTAGAGCTCTGACCGCTATAGGAATCACCGCCAAAGCTCCCACGCTCAAATAGTTGAACGATGCTCGCAAAACCTTCGTGGTCCGGTATCATACAATTCGATTTAGCCAGAAGGCGACGGACTTTTTGGTCCTATCATTACATGATTGTGTAATTGTCTGAATATTTCACGTGAGGTAAATATGCAACTGTATCCTGACGTATTTCACATTAGTTCTACCTTTGGTGAGCGGAACCTGTTTCAGTATCTTTTTGTCGGAGACCGCATGATTCTTGTCGATAGTGGAGTGGCTACAACTCCAGGCGAGACAATTATTCCGTTTATTGAAAGGCTGAAAGAGGATCCAAGACGACTTGCAATGATCGTCACTACGCACCCGGATGGAGACCGTCAGGGCGGGAATGGTGTCCTTAAACAACTAGCTCCCGGCGTCATAATCGCTTGCGGCGAATGTGATCGGTTGTTGGTTCAAGATCCTCTTGTACTCTACCGTGATAGATACAACTTTCTGAAAGACGAACACGGGCTCGGTTTCGACGACGTTCCGTCAGCAGATGCCGGCTCTCGATGCAAGGTCGACCTCGGCTTCGTCGGTGGTGAACACATTGCCATATCAAACGATTTGGAACTGGAGGTCCTCCACGTTCCTGGACACTCTGCAGGACACCTGGCACTCTTCGACCGAAAGAACAGAGCCGCATTTGTCAGTGACGCGGTGCATGGTCGAGTTGTCCCACATCTGGAGGCGGAATTGCTCTGCCTGTGACGTATTATCAAGTTGATCCGTACCTCTCCACACTTAGTAAGCTCGAGAAATTGGAATTGCAGGCTTTGCACACGGGCCATTGGCCTAGTATGTACGGCGATGAGATCCGAGACTTCCTGAGTGACTCACGTAAACAGTCGAACTTCTTGATGCCAGGATTCTTCGGGCGCTCGAGCGTCGGCGCGGAGGCATGACGCTCAAGCACCTGATAGATGAAGCCCGAGAAGTGTTTCCAGATTGGCCGTCGGAAACCTGCGAACTGGCTATGTTTTCCATTAATGGGCATCTTGAAAGACTACAAACGAACGGACAAGTGCGCCTCATGCCAGATGCACTTTCTCACCGCTGGGGACGAAACTAGTTGTCTGCAATCTCACTTCGGCGTTCTAGGCGCGATCAGAACACCTTACGAGATCTTCACTGTTGCTCCCTGTGCGGTTACGAGCCACTTTTAATGCCTCCTTAACCCCAGCAATCTGGGACTTTGCGCAGGTCGAGAGAAAATGCAGGTCGCCGCCAATCGTTAGAAGCTGGGCGCCACGACGTACGTATCCCTCGAACTCTTCAGAGGACCACGTCGGAAGTCCGACCGGAACCGAAGCCTGAAGCGCTTTCTCGATTAAGCCATTGACTACGCCTTGTACATTCTCGGCATGAACTAACCCGTTTCCATTGATAAAACTTGCTAGGTCCCCGTTTCCGATGAAGAGTCCGTCAACTCCCGCGCTCTCGATTATTTCCGACGCTCGCTCGACACCAATTGGCGTCTCGATTTGAACGAATAAACTCAGTTCATTGTTGGCCTCTTCGCGATATTCAGCGATTTCTGCGAGATATCGACTGGCTCGAATCGGGCCAAATCCCCGGCTGCCTATTGGCGGATATCGGCAGAACTCGACGAGCTGATCTACCTGAGCGGCCGACGTAATCATCGGAATCATTACGCCTTGCGCCCCTAAATCCAAGGCGGTCTGGATGTTTTCTCGCGAGCCTGAGTGCAGTCTGACAATCACGGTGCTTTCGCTACCCTTGCAAGCCATCAGGATAGTCCGAAGTCCCTCTTTACTGATTGGGATATGCTCCATGTCTATGAGAAGCCAATCAAAGCCCACATCCGCCATCACCTCAATGGAATATGGGTCTGACAGCGCAATCCAGCTCCCAATTGCAGGCATTCCTTTTGAGAGTTTCTCCTTCAGCATATTTTTCATAGTCTCAATTCCTCAGATTCCTCGTCGAGAGAACGACTTGTTGGTTCATATTTCAACTGTTTGCTAGGGTCGATGGTCGAGTGCGGATCGCATCATTTACACATGTCTTCCTCCCAATCGGCCGAAAACATGTTCAATTTCGCGTTCGGATTTTCGGGGTGTGCACGTATTGCATCCTCATCGACATCCACGCCCCATCCTGGCTTAACAGGAATCTCGTAGTGGCCATCCTGAACCCGCGGAGTTCCGGGAGTTAGTTCACATCTCCAAGGAACGTCATAGTCTTCGAATGTCTCCAAAATGTCGAAGTTGGGAATGTTCGCGCAAAGATGCATGGCAATCACAGTTCCAAGTGGTCCACGACAATTGTGTGGAGCAACGCTTATGTAGAACGCCTCAGCGATTGACGCGATCTTCTTCGTCTCCATGAAACCGCCGCTATATACCAAATCTGGCTGAATTACGTGGGCGCCCTTCCGGGAAAGGAGGTCAAGAAACCCAAATCTGGAATAAGTATGTTCGCCTGTTGCGACTCGAAGCGGTGCAGCAGCCACAACTTGGGCCATCGATTCGTGATTGTGTGCTGGAATTGGCTCTTCGCACCACCGAGGCCGATACGGGATCATCGCTCTCATTACTTCAAGTGCCATGATCGGGCTGAATCGGCCGTGAAACTCAAGCATCAAATCGATCTCATCACCTACCGCCTTCCGCACGGTCTCGACGACCTGGCAGGAGAGCTTCAATTCTTCATAGCTCAGTTCTCTTCCACCGGGTCCGAAAGGATCAAACTTAAGGGCCTTGTAGCCCCGCGAGACTGGGTCTAGAGCTCGGTCCGCAAGTTTAGATAGATCTCGTTGAGACGAGTACCACCCATTTGCATATACTTGAAGCTTAGTCCGAACCGCCCCACCGACAAGATTGTAAACTGGCTGCCCAAGCGCTTTACCAACAAGGTCCCACATCGCTGTCTCTAGGCCTGCCATGGCGGCGTACATGATTGGCCCAACGTTATGCTCGACCTGGTAGAGCTTGAACCACAGTTCTTCGATGTTGAAAGGGCTCATTCCAACTACATACCGCCGGCCAAAATCAAGAATTAATTCGCGAACTGCTGTTTCTTTCCATTCGAGCGTTCCGTCTCCCCAGCCGACCAAACCTTCATCTGTCTCCATCTTGACAAATAGGAAATTTCGCCAGCTTGTTCCAGTGAGCAGAACCTCAACCTTGGTGATCTTCATTCCTTCTCCCGTGACCTAATGAGGTCAGCTCTTTTGACTGCGATCTCCCTGACACCAAATGACTCGCTAAACCGGCTGAACTCTGCCGATGAGTTAGTCGCCCTTCTTCCCCTTTCACGTAAATGAGTCTTCTAATACCAGCTTGTCTGATGATGCGCACCGTAATGCAATTCGGCGGGCCCGCGTAGCCCTTCAACTGCTATCCATCATTAGGTGCAGAAGAAGGGCTGACGCAATTTTCAGACTCGTTTGGCGACTGGTTCGCCACGGACTTCGCACGCTGTTCCCTAACTTCACCAATTGACCCTTGCATAAACCTGCCCCAGTCGCGGTCCACTAGCACCGCTCACGGTCCCAAACGTTTGACTATCAATGTTCGTGGCAAAAGTGAAAAGGTGACGGTTGAGCGCATTGAAGATATTGGCGCCCAGCTCCACCGATACATTTTCCTTGGTCACCTGAAATCGCTTGATCAGCGACACATTCTCTCGCAATAATGAACACGTTCTAATACTGTTGAACGTCGGCGGAGCATTTCCAAAGGTGAATGGGGCCGGATCCGCGAAAGCTCCTCTATTCAACATCAACCCCGGCGTAGCACCACTGCAGCTTCCCGGTCCACGAGGGGCCACTCCCGCTACAACATTAGGGCGAATACCAGACGCCACAGTAGGGAGGCCCTGGCTAGTTGCAATTGCAACGGGAGTACCAGTGGAATAATTGTTAATTCCACTAATTTGCCAACCCCCAAGTAAGTAACTACTCGCGATGTTCGATTTATTCAGAAAGCGCTTCCCAGGGCCAACCGGTAGCTCATAAGAGTAAGTGGTTACTACTGAATGACGCTGATCGACACCCGTGACTGAATATTCGGCGTGTCGATTGTACGCGTCTTGCACCTTAGAGGCGGACGTCCCTTCGGTGGATCCAATATCCGACAGATTCTTGGATAACGTGTAGCCAACGAGAAAGTTGAATCCAGTACCGAAACGTTTCTGTACAGTTAGAATGAGAGCGTTGTAGCTGCTATTACCAACTTTCGCATCGTTGTCATTGATATTCAAATATTGCGGATAAGGACGAAGAGCTTGCGACACCGTGCCATTGAATCCGGCGTACGGCACAATGATCCCAGCATTTACCGCCGCTTGGGAGCGGATGTCTTGGTTTAGTAGATTGCCGTAAGTTCCGTACTGAGCGTAATCCAGCTGGTTAACCAAAACAGTATTCCCGGTTGGCAAGTGGTGTCCAATGTTCCGCATATAGGCGCCCTCCAAGAGAACATTTCCACGGAACTGATGTTGCACGCTGACATTTGTGATTTGCACCTGTGAGGGAGAGGAATCATCTTTTCCCACAAAGATCACGGATTTCCCATTTTGAACTGTTGGATCGATAACGGGTTTTAGGCTGAAACTCGGGTATCCATTCTCCCAATTTAGAACTGGGCTCACCCCTGCATCCAAATCCGTCAGGGAACTGCTGGGGAGAAATCCGTATTGCCCTTGATTCTCGCCTGCGTATTGTGAAACTTGCAACCTGTAGACCCCGTAGCTTCCCCGCGCAACTGTATTGCGCCCGAGCTGATAAGCAAATCCAAACCGTGGCGCAAACCCGAATAAGTATGTGGGCGACCACCTCGAGCATTGGCATCTTCCAGTTCCGCTTCCGGCAAACTCGATCGCACCAGGCCGCCCGCCAGCCCCTAGATTTTGCAATGTCGGGTTGAATTGCGATTGGAAGTCTCCTGGAGTCGTGTATTGGGGCTGGTAGTCATAGTGAACCCCATAGTTCATGGTCAACTTGGAAGTTATTCGAAGTTCGTCCTGAGCGAATAGCCCAAACTCCCAGTCTCTCATTTGCACGCTTGAGTTCGGTGTGACGCTGGCGGCAAAAGCCTGTCCGAGCAGAAAGCTCGCATAGCCAAAACCCGTGCTTGGAAGGCTCGCTCCGGGCAGTCCTGTGCCCTGAGCAGAGAAACTAAATGAGCCTTGGGATCCTTGGAGATAATGTAAATTTTCGAGCCAGCGAAAATAGTTGCCGCCTACCTTCACCGTGTGTTTTCCCAATATTCTGGTCAAAGATCCCGCGTACTTCCAACTCGTGGTTCGGTTGTTGTAATCGCAAAATCCATCACCCAGCTGCGAGCTAGCTGGAGATGTGAAGACCATTTGCGCAATGCTAATTTGTGTTGAACAGTCTTTCGCAAACAAACCGCTGATCCCGAACTGACTCTGAAGCCCCTCGGAACGGTAGCCAAGGCCGGCCTGACGATCAAACCCCACCAGCAAGCTGAGATTTGTCCGAGAGGCAATCGGCAGTGCGTAGGCAATTCTTGTTGAGTAGTTGTGCTGATTGAAACTGTTCCACGTTGACAGTACGGGCGGCAATGGATAAGTATTCTTTTGGTTGTGAATGACAACCCTTTCGCTAACATCCAGATTTCCTTGACCGACTTTTTGCGTGATCTTCACAATATATTGGGGATCGTCGATCGTGCTCCCCGACCCACCAATGAAGTTATTGATCAACAGTTGTGGAGACGTAAGAGACGGGAAATAGCCCTGGACGTTTTTCGCGATTGCACTGATCCTCACCGCTGGGATGATATTTCCTGCAAACGGATCTCGCACAGTCTGACCGTTCACGAGACGGGTCGTGTTCGGGTCGTAAATTTGCCCCGACAGAATCGGACGTCCGAGCGCGTCAGTGCCAATTTGTTGACCGAGCAGTCTGGAGAAATCCCCAGCCATAAACGCTGCCGTCGGCAGAGTGAGTACAGCTCCACTTGAAGCAGAACCCGCACCACCTTGGGACGAAGCAGTTTTGAAGCGATCGTATTCCACCCAAAAAAATGTCTTGTCATGACGAATTGGACCGCCCAGCGTAAATCCAAATTCGTGCTCCTTATCCAGTGCCCGCTTCTTCGCAAAGAATGGCGTCGCATCCATTGCTTCATTCCTCATATATTCAAATGCAGAGCCATGAAAGTGATTGGATCCGGATTTCGTTGTCACATTCATGACACCTCCGCCGTTCAGGCTGTACTCCGCAGAGCTAGTCTGAACGACCTGGAAGTTTTCAATGGACTCAACTGACTGAGGCCTCTCCTGTACACCGGGTACAGTCGGTGCATACTCCGCGCCGAGACCGTCTACGAGGATTTGGCTACTACGTCCCGAGCCTCCAAAGGCATTGATGCTGAGCCCCGACGGCTTTAGCGCGCCTGGCACCGCAGCCAACAAGGAATAAACTCCTCGACTTCCTCCCGATACCTGAATCGGAAGTGCCTTGATCGCCTCTGAGTCAAGCTCATTACCATAGGTCGTGCTTCGGACGTCGAGAAGAGGGGACTCTGCTTTCACCTCTACGACCTCAGTGGTTGCCCCCACGGGTAATTGGAAATCTACGCGAACGTCGGCGGCGGGGCTCAATACAACACCGCGGCGAATGACCCTCTGAAACCCCTGACTCTCGCAATGAAGCTCATATTCTCCAATTGGGAGGCCGACGAAACTGTACGCTCCCGTCGCATTCACGGTTGCATTGAAGTCAAATTTCGTACTGATTTGAGTTGCGGTGATCGTGGCGCTTGCTACAACAGCGCCGGTTTTATCTGTTACGGTCCCGCTCAGGCTCGCTCGATTCGTTTGGGCACTGCACACCGCGAACGTACCGAGGATTACACAAAGGAACAAAACTATCTGTTTCATTTAACTCCTCCTTCAATATTGACCGAGACCTGGCGGATTAGTGTCCGTATTACGGTCATTCAGAATCTGGCTGAAACCCCTTCAACGTTCGTGGTTATCGCAGAAATGAAATTTGACTGTCAATCACTTTTTGTACGGGTATCCGTTATCCGGACACTAACTGCTCTGATATGAAGCGCCATCGCGGTTTTATTGAGCTTTTGAGGGGATCACGGCCCCACAATTAATCGGTGCGGATCCCACTCATCGTCAGTCCGACCCTCCACCGTGGTGGTATCGGAACTGCGGATCGGTGATCCGGCTCACGGCGAGTTTGCCTCCGCAAGAAATCGGCCTTCCGAAGTTATTGTTGTAAACAACACTACTGGTAAGAGGGAGCTGGAAAGGACTCTGATCGGCGAGCGACTCGACACTGTTCTCACTAGTCTTGGGTCGGATCTGAGCGGCGGCTGTCAGGAGTGTCTACGATCGCTTGAGCTTGCTTTTGGAGGTATGCAGGCTTGCTATTCGCGAAGGGACAATGTCAAATGCCAAGCGAATGAGTTAAACGGAATGATGTGACGGCTGAGCGAAACAAGATACCTTGTACCAGGTGCCGGGTTGATTGACTGAACGATTACAACATCTCTTTAGGGAGCTTCAGCCGCTCTTACCATCTGAATGACTAGTGGCCGCGATCTGAGCCAAATTCACTGACAACGGGAACAACTATTACTGCACATGGAGGTAGAGCGGGCATGCCAGCCAAACAGCAGCTTGACAAGAACTACATCGCCGTCATGGGCAAGATATTTGACGTCCTAAATTACATGATCGATAAGGGTCCCAAACAGGAACCAATTGCATTCGCGCAAATGGTGAAAGCACTCCCATTGTCTCGCACAACGATTCATCGAATTCTCTATTCCCTGGAAAAACTGGGCTATGTTGAGAAAGCCGACTTAACAGCGCACTATCGCTTTTCAACCAAGTTCTTTGAGTTCACTGGGCTTGTTGTGCAATTCAGCTATCTGCAGTCAGTTTGTCGATCAATCATGAATGATCTGATGGGCCGGCATCTGGAGAGTGTCAATCTCGGAGTGATCCAGAACGGCCAAGTCGTTCACATTGATGTCATACAGGGACGTAACGTCCTCCGTGTTGCCGCCTATCCGGGCGAGCGAAATCCAATTCACTGCACAGCGCTTGGAAAGGCGATCTTGGCGTTCTGGCCAGAATCGGAACTTGAAGCAATTCTGGATAAGCTCGTACTCGAAAGGAGAACTCCAAAGACAATCACTCAGAAAAGCCAACTGAGGGCCAATCTAGCGATTGTGCGCCAGCGGGGGATTGCAATTGACGCGGAGGAAAATCTTAGCGGCGTCACCTGCATTGCGGCCCCTATATTCAACCATGCCGGCAAGGTTGTTGCAGCATTGAGCCTGTCTGGGCCAACAAGCCGGATGATACCTAAATTGAGTGCCTTGAAAGATGATCTTAGAGCAAGCACATTGTCCGCCACCCGAATGATAGCTCCCCTCTATGAAAGCGAGCAGCCGCCGACTAAGAAGAAAGAGGGGCGTCGTTCAAAGCTTCCCAAGAAGCGGGATCAAGTGCGTCCCTAAACAACCTCGAGCGCGGTAGTGATATCCCAAAGATAATGCCCACCGTCCTAGCTGTAATTAACAGTAAGCCCTCGCCGCGACTGCTGTGCACCGGACCGGCTAGGCTAGAAGTGTACAAGACCGACCTTCCAGTCTTCGATCCAGGCCCGCATGCTGTTGAAGGTGGACTCCGGCCCGCTACCCAAATGCGCGTTCGCCGGCCGCGCTCGACGATGTACGCTTCCGCGTTGCTACCGTCATCCGCAAGAGCGCCTCATGTGTACGGCCCGCTCAAGACACTCTACGTCATGACGCAGACATTCCGAGACCCGAGTTCTTCAGAAACTACGGAGGCGACGACACGTAGGTCACGATTTCAGATATCTCCGCCTGGATGCCCGATAGGCATCAAGTCAAACTCACGTCCGTATTACGGACAGGCCCTTGGAGTGCGCCTTGACAAGGGTATTTTCTATTAGTACTTCTTGATTTCGCCGCTTATCACACTAACTTGATAAGCCCCAATACAGATTCGCGATTGGCTCTACCTCCAGGAGATGTAAATAAGTGAAGACTAGCCTTGCTAAAGCATTGTGCATTTGCATGATCGTCGGTTGTGCCCAACGACTCAACGGCTCTGGAAGCGGCGTCCAAGTCCGGCCACTCGCGACGTCTGATGACACGCTGAAGCCCCTAGCACCAGCCGACGGTGAGATTCTCAAGTCATTCCTTACAGCCACTGTAAGTTGGCGATATCCGGTCCGGGAAAACATTGAGATGCACGGCGAACAGTACCCGTACTGGTCGTACGATAAAGTACACCTCACAGTCTGGCCTCAAGGGAGCGTTAAACGCCCGATAGTAGACGTTGTTTTGCCGGAAAATATTACCAAATGGCGATTCCCTGTCCATCCCAACCAAAGATACATTTGGCGTGTAACACCCGGCGACAACAATGGAGACTATCCCAAGAATGGCTTCGAGCGACGCTTTGCAACCGGGCCGGCTCGCATTGTGCAGACAACGGATGCCGTTCAACGGTATGGCAATCCGCGGCCCGGTGCTCACTTTAGACACATCAAGCCATTCGAAACTGCTGCCGTCGACTCTATTTCGCCGTGGTACGAAGTGAGCGCCTACTCATCGGTTCCTATGCCAACATTTCAAGAGTTGCGTAACAACCTTCCTCAACCAGTCTATGACGGGCACACCGAGGCGGTAGAAATGTACTGGTATGCGTGGCGAACATTCATTGAGGATTGGAATATCACTCCAGAGGGGCCGAATCATCAGGCGGTTGCGATCATAAACGGCACCAAGAAGTGGGGGCCTTGGGGAAGCAGTGTGCTCTGGGACAACGCCGCGATGATGTTCTTTGGGAGATACGGAGACCAAGCATACCCATTCATCAAGCAATATGACAACGCTTATGCACGTCAACACGAAAATGGATTCATCGCAATGGAGGTGGGTAGGGACAACCGTGAGATATACGTCTGGTATCCAGTAGTCGTCCCCCCATTGCTTTCCTGGGCTGAATGGCAATATTACTTGATCTCCGGCGATCGGGAGCGTTTGAAGAGAGTCTTCCTTCCCATTGTTAAGAACTACGAATGGTGGATGACCTACATGAGGCGACCTGATGGAGGGTATGACAAAGAGGGACTCACTCCGCAAGATCGACTCACCAATAGAGACGACGGGATAATGAACTCTGAAGTTAGCGCAAATTCATTCCAGGCTTTGGAAGCTCTGTACCTCAGCAAGATTGCCTCAGTGATCGGCCGCCAAGATATGCAGGCATTTTTCGAAGAGGAACACGCAGAAATCGGCCGGTACATCAATTCGCATCTGTGGGACGATTCGAATGGAATCTACGCAGATCGATGCGACCTAGAACACCCCACTTACTCATTCTCGAACGGCATTGGTGGGCAATGCTCGTTGGGTCAGCGGTTTGTCACAAAAGGGCCTGTCGGGAGCAGTTATAAGACGACCGCAATCTTCAGGCCACTATTTGCGCGGGTCGTTCCAGAAGGTCGTGCGCAGCTCCTTACAGCTGAACTTATGAATGCTGAGACATTCAATCGACTACATGGCGTTCCAAACGTCTCTGCGGACAGCGCTCTTTATAACGCGAATAATCAATCAATAGGGGGGGCATGGCCCATCGACCAATTTATGGCATGGGAGGGATTAAAGGGCGTTGGCCGGAACGAACTTGCGGACCAACTGGCCGAGAAGTATTTCAACAGCTTTGTTCAGGCGTTCGCAAAGGAGAAGACCATCAAGGAGAGCATCTTCGCCGATCGAGGACTCTTCTCTGGCGCGAGTGACTTCGTTGGTTGGGGAGGGGTCGCACCAATAAGCGCTTTCATTGAATACGTACTCGGATTCCAGATCGATGCTCCCGAGAAGACCATCACATGGAGCATTAGCAAAATGGAGAGACACGGAATTGAGAACTTGGGACTCGGCACGCTTAGGATTAGTTTGATCTGCGAGGAGAGGTTGTCTGCAAAAGAAGGCGCGCGCGTCACTGTAAATAGCAACGGTGAGTTCTTGCTGAAACTTAAATTTCACGACAAGGTCACTGCAAGGATGATCAAGAGCGGCGTGAACAAGTTTGACATTGACTAAAGTACTAGCAAACTGTGTTGGTCCCACAACAAAACGACGAAAGAGGCTTTCGATGGAAATCAATGACGTTTCACGACGCGTTGCGATCAAGATGTTCTTTAGCGGAGGAGTGTTGTCCTTAACCAAATTGCCCGCATTCGCCATCCGCCAGCTAGATACGAAGGCGGAGGCCGGATTTCTGAGCGGGTCGCTACACTGGGAATATCCATCCAAGGAGGTCGGCAACACGATATTTCACTATTCCGGTGTCAAGCTAGAGATATCGATGGATGAGAAAATGCTGGATCCTATTTGCGTTGCAACTCTTCCAGAAGACGTTGAAGTGTTAAAGGTTGCACTCGCGCCCACGACGACATATTATTGGCGGATTAATACGCTCGACAAGCAAGGAAACGTGTCGGGTGAGCAATCAGAAGGAACTTTCACGACCTCTTCACCCGTCATAGATCCGACACAAAGCGATGCTGTTCGCTATATGAACCCGAGAGTCGGAGCTCATTGGGTCGAGATCTCGAAGGACAACGGAATCGTACCATTTGCGAGGCTAGAGCCGTTGTCACCGTGGTACTCAAAGAAAAGCTACCTCGGCGCACCACCGCCAAGCTTCGCACAGATAGAGAAGACACTACCTGCGCCAGTTCTCGATTCCGACTCAGAGCTTGTCGATTTGTACTGGTATTGCTGGAAGACATTTTTCAACGTGTGGCTCTTTCCCCCTTCAGCGCCCGACCACCAAGCAGTTGCGAACCTCGTTGGGTCGAAGTCTTGGGGTGCATGGGGAAGCACGATGGTCTGGGACTCTGCATTCATCCTTCACTTTGCAAGATATGCTCATCACGCGTACCCAACGATTACGGCGTTTGACAACTGTTACGCCCGACAGCATGAGAACGGGTTTATTTGTCGCGAATCCGATAGTCAAAACCGTGAACTTTATGCTCGCTTTCCATTGAATCCCGCATTGTTCTCCTGGGGAGAATGGGATTACTTCCAAATTTCCGGTGACATGGAAAGACTAAAGGACGTATTAGTTCCCATCGTAAAGCACTATGAATGGTGGATGAAGTACCAGCGTCGCCCGAACGGCCTCTATTGGACAGATGGATTCAACGAAGCTGATGATTCTCCGAGAAATGATGTGATGTACTACTCGGTATCAGCTTCGGCATACCAAGCCTTAGCGGCTCTATATATTTCAAAGATCGCTCATCAGGTCAATCGTGAGGACCTGGTTACTTTTTTCCAAGCAGAGCACAGATCGCTAGGCGAGGTTGTGCGATCAAGGTTTTGGGATGAAAAGCATGCGATCTATAACGATCTGACTAAGTCTAGCAGTTTCATAACCGAGCTCGAACCCGGTGTTCTTTGCAAACATTGTCATATGTTCTGGCCCATGATGGCGGAAATCGCCGATCAGAAAGGAATCGACGGCTTGATTGCCGAGCTGTCTAACCCACGCTCATTTGATTTGACTTCTGGAGTACCAAGTCTCTCCGCGGACAGCAAAGGATTTCGTGCGGATGGACAGTATTGGCATGGGTCTGTCTGGCCGCCGATTCAATGCATGGTTCAAGAGGGATTACGTGCTAATGGTCGGTGGGAGCTCGCACAGAAGCTTGCAGAAAAGTACCTGACGGCAGTTCTTGAGGCATTCAGAAGTGAAAAGTCTATAGCCGAAAATCTTGCCCCGAACAGTCCAACGGGTCATGGAGCAAAGGATTTCGTCGGTTGGGGGGGAATCGGCCCTATTTCAAACCTCATTGAGTTTATCCTCGGTTTTCGTGTCGACGCCCCTAAAAAGAGATTGGAGTGGCGAATCCAGAGGTTAGATCGTCATGGCATCAAAAAGCTTCCCGTTGGCGAAATAAGTGCGAGCCTGATCTGCGACACAAGAAAGAGAGCCGAGGATCCATGTCACATCACCGTTGAATCCGACGGGGAATTTGTTCTTAGCATTACTTCAGGTGAAAAGACCCAAATGTACCCCATTAAACGGGGAATGTCCGAATTTCAGTTTCGATGAGACCTCATGTGAACGTGAGATCCCCTTTTCCTCTCGCCTGAAACCCTTACCGGTTGAAGTGGAGTTTCGTCGACGGTTGAACGGGAGGACTGAGATGGAGAAGAGCCAATTCAGTGAAGAGTAGACCAGAAATTTGAAGGTGCACTGGGGTGAAGTAACGATTACGGACCTGTGTCTGAGCACGAAATCAACAACGACATTTTCGGCTTGAGATCGACCTTTGGTGAGCGGGAGGTGAGTGAAGCTTAGCGGGTGACGGCTCTGGAACCTTCCAAGGCTGCTCGCGATTGCCGCGGGGCGAAGGATCTGTCATCTTGCTCACACGAAAACGGAGATCTTGGCTTGCCACGGAGTATCTCAGAGTGACGTTAGCAATTACCGATCGATTAGAACTTGGTTTCCACCCGAGACCGCCGTGTCGGTTGCGGCACTCGCCTTCATCATGGCCGCCTCCTCCCGAATTTGAACTTGTGCTCAATTCGAGCTGCGTTCTGGGGCGACATTCACATTCTTCAACAGCAATGTCCCGGCCACTTCGAATCAAGGTGAGACCTGATTACAACTATGCAAATCAAACAGCGAACATTAGGAATTTTTGTTACTAGCCTTCTCTTTGCACCAGCTCAAGCGCAAAGCTCTAGACCTCGTCCGCTTCCCTTTCAAGATCCTTCTGTTGCCGTGGAGGATAGAGTTTCGGACCTTTTGGGCCGAATGACTATAGCCGAAAAGGTCGCAATGCTTAGCGGCTCTAACTGGATGGAAAGTACAGGTGTCCAGCGATTGGGTATTCCTGCAATCAAGATGACGGACGGACCCATGGGGATTCGTACCTGGCAACCAGTCTCCGCGGATGCCAAGGCACAAAGCGAGCGACGCACCTTTACGAGTACAGCATTTCCGGCTGGAATTTCTTTCGCCGCATCGTGGGACCCTGCTCTCGCACGCGAAGAGGGGCGGGCAATCGCTCAGGAGGTGGCGTCGGTTGACGGATGTGATCTCCTCCGGCATGCGGATCGTCGACTCAAACTCCGGCCTCAGATGGAGGACGGTAACCTCCTTCGAGTTGAGGGGGATCGTGGCGACGCGCGGCCCAACTGGTGCGTCGCTCGCGCTGAGACGTAGGGGGACAAGGAATGCGACAGGAATGAGCCAGCGAAGTTTCATGGTGTTGACCTCCTTGCCGGCCTTGCGGCCGGATACTTGCGATGCATGTACTGCCTCCGGACCGCCGGACCGCCTGTACGTAGGCCACAACGTCCGGATTGCGATAGTCCAGTTGCTTCCGGGCTATCCCACGGTCGCCGGCATAATAAGCTGCGGCCACCAGGCGCAGGTCCCCGTGAAACTCCCACATCAACGCCGTGTCGTCGTTCCGACACGCTGGTATGGACGCCCATCGTATGTGCAGGGCAGGCTGTCGGCGGTAGGCGTGGCTCTCAAGACCAGAACTTCAAGACCGTCTGTGGCCGCCGCTATCCGCTCTGTTTCAACTGGCACGGGGGATCAAAACGCCGAAGAACCTGGGCCAGTTCCTGAAAGGTCTTGTCCGCGATCGTTTGGCCGACAACTACACCGTCTGGACTCACGCCGACCAGCACTTGCCCGCCGCGCCCATTCATGAAGGCGCAAAGGGTCTCGCCGGCCCTGGGAAACTGAGCAGAGCTCTGTTTGAATTCAAGGTGTTCGGATTCGCCTCGATGAACGAGTCTCTGCAGTTCTTGGCTTGTCACTGAAGAAAATTCTACTAGCCGGGGACTGATCGCTGAGTTCAGAGGCAGCCGCCGGCGTCTGTTTGCAGACCCGCCCTGGAGCCTTGGCGGCGCCTGCGAGTTCACGCGCATTACGTGCGTTTGTTCGGAGGCTCGCCAGCGACGTACAAATAGCGTACATGTCAGAGCCGAAAGTATCCTAAAATGTCCTATTCAATCCTAAATCGACATCCAGTTAACCTCTTTTGCAACAGCCATTTGCCTTCATTTCAAACCGCTTGCCATAATTGGAAGGTAGCCCTGAAAAGGCCGGCGTCGGCGGTTCGATCCCGTCTCTGGCCACCATTTCGAACCAAGGATTTACAAGATGCAGTGAAAAGCCGCCAGCACTTTGGAAGGCTTTTTGATACTCACTCAAAGTTTTAATTGCCTTGTTCGATGCCACTCGGTCCCCGCATTTCCGGCATTCACACCGCTCATCTTAATCCCCTCCCTGCTCTTTGGTCCCGATCGGCGGGAATCGGCTTGAAATGAACGTCTTTTCATTCCGTCTTCAACGGCGGATCATGCGCGGCAAACAAGCTTTCTTCTGTGCCTCAAGGAGAAGGTTATGTTCAAGTGGATCCATCCCGTCACTTACTCGTTCGTCTTTGCGCCTCTATTGATCGTGGCCGCAGCAGCGGCGCAGAGTAGTTCCGTCCGGCTAATCAAAAGTGTCGAGCTACCCGGCTACTCTGGCGATTTCGATCACTTTGCCGCTGACTACGACCGCAATCGCCTGCTTCTCGCCGCCGAAGATCACGGAACGCTCGAAGTCTTCAACCTCAACACCTCCGCACACCTCCGCACTGTCAACGGCTTCGGCAATCCGCATAGCATCCTTGTCCGCAAAGGGGTTCCGACGGTCTTTGTCACCGACAGCGCCAAAGAGAATGCCACCATCCGCGACGCTGATGCCTATGCGAAGAAGCAGACCGTCCAGCTAACACCCGGGTCCGACACGGCGAAGTACGATGCCTCGGCCAATATCCTCTATGTCGTGACCGGCGGTAAAGACGTCGATATGAAGACCGCCAACCTCGAGGCCATTAACCCCGATACCGGAGCGAAGCTCGGTTCCATCACGTTTCAAGACAACCACGTCGAAGCGATGGCCTTTGTGGAGAGTGATCCACGGTTATTCATCAACCTGACCCAGACCAACAAACTCGCAGTTGTGGATCGCAAGAGCATGAAAGTGATCGCGACCTGGCCGGTTTCTCCCGCGCAGCAGAACGCCATGGTTGTCTTCGACTCGGCGCAGCATCGCCTCTACGTGGTCTGTCGCAGTCCCGGCATGGTCGTGGTGATGAACTCGGATACCGGAGCCGTCGTTGGCACACAGCCTGCACCGCTCCGCGCCGATGAGGTCCAGTACGATCCATCGACGCATCGCTTGTACGTCCCCGGCGGCGAAGGCTACATGAGCATCTACGACACCAACGATCCGGATCACCTCAAGATTGTCGAGAAGGTGACGACTGCATCCGGCGCCAAAACGGCGCTTTTGATCCCGGCAATGCATCGCCTCTTCGTGGCGGTATCCCCCGGTGATACCAAGGCTGTAGCAAAAGTTCTTACTTACGAAGTTCACTAATAACCGCAGGGCACGCGCGTTCCGGCTGGCTCGAAGGAATACTCAAGGAGATACTCAGAAGACCATGAAAAAGCTACTCGCCACACTCTGCCTTACAACCCTTGCCGTAGTCACCGCAGCCGCCTATGCCCAACAGACACGCGAACAAGCTGTCGGCGGAATGCGTAAGGTCGAAGCCAAGGAAATGGATCCCACCTATACGAAACCGGCGCCATATGCGCAAAAGCTGGTGGATGAAGCGCTGGCCAAGCACCCCGAGATTCTGCTGATTGCCATTCACGCGACACCTCCCGGGCATAAGAATGTTATCGTTGCTTCGAACTTCGGACGCATCGGCAAGATCGGCGACGAAGACGATATGCGCTGCATCCATACCGGAAAGAGCAACCTGGAAGTCAACGGCCCCCATTTCGAGGATGAGCTGATCCTGCAGGACGCCTCGGGCAAAACGATTGGTGCGCTTGGCGTCGTCTTCAACTACAAGGCCGGCGATGACAAGGCGACATTCGAGAAGATCGCCGAGCAGACTCGTGACGAGATGAAAACCAAACTGTCTTCGGAAAAGAAACTCTTCAGCCCAGCGTAACCGTCCTACCGTGAGTGCCCAACATTACCTTGATCGCGCGCGGGCAGTTGCCGAAGCTGCCTGAGCGCGGTCTCGGGAGTCAGCGGGAGATAGTTGCCCTCATGCATCACCGCCTGCTGCCCCTGGCGGCTAAGAACATAGCTCAGGAATTCGATCACCGCTGAGCTTGGCGGATGCTTCGGATCATTGTTGAAGGCCATGTAGACGGCGCGAGTCAGTGGATAGCTTCTGTTCGCAACGGCCTCGCGTGTTGGCGCAATGGGCTCCGCCTGGTCTGGCGTAGAAAGCGACAATGCCTTCACCGCCGGCGTTGCGTAGTGAACGTTCGAGATTCCGATTGCATCCTGATCCTTCGCGACAGCTTGCACAATGAGGGTGCCGGCGTCAGCTCCGTCTGGACCGGCCGCGTTACCGAACTCGTTCAGCCCGGCATTCCAGTGCTCGCCTTTGTTGAAGATGAGTTGGCTGAAGATCTGCGACTTGTCGTTATCGACGTTGAAGCCGTAGATGTGGATCGGCCGCGCCGCCCAATCCCCTTTGAGCCCAAGTTCGCCCCAGGTGCGGATCGGCCGGTTGCTGGACGCGAAGATCCGATCCAGTTGGTCGATCGAAAGGCTTGTAATGGGATTTACCTTCGGTACGAAGATCATCAACGCAAACGTAGCCTTCGGCACATCGTAGGAGCCGGTCGCGACATCAATCACCGTGGGCACGTGACCTTGGACGGATTCGAATGCCCGCACCTCGGTAGGCCATATCTCGCGTCCTAGTAGCCCGATCTCGGCCCGTCCCGTGTAGACGCCCGCAACTGCTGTAAGCGTGCTTTTGAGGTCGTCTTCAAAATGCACGGCCGGTTGCACTTTCGAGAAGCCCTGCTCGTAGAATTTCAGGAGCTCTCCCATCTGCGGGCTACCGCAGACGCGGATCGTGCCAGAGACCGGGGGCCCAGGCTCATAATCGGGAAGCTCGACGGCCTGTGCCGCCGCAACACTCGTGATCGCGGCAACACATGCAGCCGCGCACGCTCCGCCAAGGAAGCTCGAACACAGCTTCACCTGGCACTCCGAACGGAGGTAGTCATGGGCTCGGGCACCGCCTGCTCCTTGGCCTGGTGAAGCAGCAGGGCCCTGCGACCTCGTGCTGTGGCTCGAAGCTTGTTCAGCCAGATGAAAGGGCCTGTGAGCGCGAGCACCGAAAGCAGTATCGCAAAGCAAGCCACCAGTACCTTTCCCGGCATACCCAGCAAGGTTCCGGTGTGGATCTCACGTGTCCACTGAACCAGGGCTGTCTGCATTACAGACGCCGTTCTCGACGAGCCTACACTCAGCACCGCACCTGTCTTTGGATCGATCGTCGTGAAGCTACGGCCGGCAGGAGTCTTATCCTCGGGAAAGCGCATGTAGAGAAAGACCACATCGCCTTTCTTCTCAGGCAGCAGCAATCGTGGAATAGCCGCGCCCGGCAGAGCCTCGCGCGCGCTCGCCATCATTCCTTCGACGGAAGTTCCATGACCGGACATCCTTGTCGCGGCCTTCGGTGTGTTCAAGAGATCAAGCAATTTGCCGGTCTGATAGTGCAGACTCAGGCCGGTGACGGCAAAGCCGAACATCGCAAGAGATGACCAGAAGCCCACACTCAGGTGGAGGTCGCGATTGAAGCGTGGCAACGGCCTTCCACGATGAAAGCGAAAGATCTTGCGCGGCCACCAAAGGAAGATTCCAGTGATCGAAAGGATCAAGAGACCCACCGTGCTCCAGGTGACGATCTGATTGCCGACTTTGCCAGAGAGGAAGTTCACGTGCAAATCATGGACCTTCAGAATCCAGTTGCTTCCGTCCTCGGTGCTGCCGAGGACTGCCCCGGTGTACTGATTCACGTACACATGACGAATTTTGTGGGTCGCGACGTTGCGCAGACGCACGTAAGTGGAGCGATCAGGTTCGTCCGGGAAGTAGAAGCGTATCAATTTCCATCCCGGCGATTGCTGGTCGACACGGGCGCGAAAATCATCCCAGTTCAGAGGCTGGCCAACGGGGGCTACGTCCGTCAGTTGCGGATGGAAGACGTGGTTGAGCTCGGGCTCAAACGCGATGACAGCCCCGGAGAGACTCACACAAATGAGAAAGAATGCGGCGCTGAGGCCGACATACAGGTGCATAGTGAGCAGTAGTTTCTTCATGCGTGTGTCCCTCGCTTTATGCAGGCCGATCGAGTAATCGTCGCTAAAAAATTCCTGGCAATGCGGGCGAATGTTCCCGGTGCAATGCCTGCAGATCGAACTTCTCCATCCCCAGCGCGCGCAGCAGGAGAGGCCCGAGTTGAGTCGTCGGAGCGTACGTCGGGTCGTATCGGCCCGTGAACTGCACTCCCGACACAAGTAATCCGACATGGGTGTCTTCGCCGAACATGCCGTCATGCACTCCGAGTGCTGTGCTATTTGCCGATTCAAACAGAACATCGGTATCCGGTTGCAGAATAATGTCCGGCATCCGTGAGTCCTTCTCCGGCGAGTTCAGTGTGAGAGCGAGCCTTGCGCCTGAGTAGATTTCGTGGATGCCCATGGCTGTCGCCTGATCCGAGAATGCTTTCACGACGGCAGCAGTCTTCGCCGGGTTGCTCAGCCAGATCATGGCCGTATCTCTTCCCGTCAAGTGGGCCGCAAGACCGGGCTGCACGGACTCGACAATTGCACGCACACGAGCGATTGGAAGTCGCCTTCGATACTGGTCCACGGGCGATTGCCCAGAGGGAGACGCCACAACGATCCACGTCGAGTCGTAAAGGCTCTTCGTCTTGAGCTCGCGGACCATGCTGCCGATCGCTGTATCGACAAATTCGATTCTCTTCGTTAACCCATCTGAAGGCGTCCCAGCGACATCGACATAGCCCATCCCCGGGGCCGTCTGAGCCGCGTTCACCGAGACGAAGCTCATACCGAAGAGCGCAGGCACGGGAGCATCCGATTTGCCCGCGCAATCCTTGCCGTCGATCCAATGCAGCACGGCAGCAACCCGTGATCCATCGCCTGACGCTGGAGTCGCTGCCTCAAAAGCACAGGCGTCGTTCAATCCCGTCCCTGATGGTCCACGCAGGAGATCGGTCGTCGCGGCGCTCTCACCGGCCCAGGCAGTCGGCCCGATCTTCCCGCGCACGACTTCGAAGATCGTGTTGACGTGGAGAAAATTATGCGGCTGAACCGGAGTGCAACCGTTGCGAGGATCAAGCGGCGCCTTCGCCGCATCGAAGCTGCCGTCCACCCGATAACTCGCGTCCAGCGCCAGGGCGGTACCCAGTGTCCTGCAATTCGAGCCCGCGGGTGAAAGCGCGTGGTCGTACCCATCGCTGCTCACGATTCCGGTAGAGATCGGCGTCCCGCCGGTTGCCAACGCGACCAGTCCCACGGCAGGATCCGCCATTGGGGTATGCGCGTTCGTGTAGGTGACGCCGCGTGCGCTCAATTCAGCCAGGGCGGAGTACGGATGAGAAGCGATCCAGTTCGCGAGATCAAAGGCGTGCAGGCCGTCCACGCTCAACAGCAGCACACGGGTCGCGGGGTGATCCGTCGCTGTATGGATTAGTGGCTTGGGGTACTGCTCCTGCGCCATAGCGGACGTCCGTGCCCCGATCAATAGGCAACCGGGAAGCAACCAGCGCACCGTCCCTCTCATTAGGATTCGCACCACTCAATCTCTCCACTAAAGAACTGCCGGCTATTTGAGCTTTTCCGCCTCGCGCGCGTCCATCGCAGCCGGCAGCGGCGTGAAGATGCGGTCGTCGACAATGGCCTGCTGCCCTTCACGGCTCAGAGCGTAACGAATAAACTCACGCAGCAGAGGGTTCAGCGGCTTGCCCGGCTCTCGGTTGACGAAGATGTAAATGGTCCTGCTGAGCGGATATGTCTGCGAGGCCACGTTCTCAAACGTGGGCGCAAGCGCCGGATCGCCCGGATGCGCAATCAGCTTGAGCACCTTCGTGTCGGGGTTCGTGTCCCAGGCCAGACCTGTATAGCTGATCGCGTACTTGTCGGCGGCCACCTTGTCCGACAGCGGAATCACCGTGTGTTGCGATTGAATGCCTTCCCGCCATTGCCCATTCGCCAATACATGCATGTTGACAAAGCTGTCATATCCATTGGGGATTTCCACGCCCCAGGCGTGGACCGGCTTGTCCGCCCACTCGCCGGTCAAACCCAACTGCCCCCACTTGGTGATGGGTTCCCTGATGCCCCGATTGTGCGTCGCCGAATAGATTGCGTCCAATTGCGGATACGTAATCTCATTCAGCGGATTGTCTTTATTCACGATAAAGACGACGCAATCCGTGAAAGCCTTCACCGCCAAGCTGCCGCCCGAGACAGAGATTGCCAGGGGCTTATAGCCAAACTTCTCGACGAACGGCGTCTCCTCGCGACCCATCATCTCGCGCGCAATGAAGGCAAAGTCCGCGGAACCGTTAGTCAGACGCGGACCGCCCTGGCCCGAGCCGCCAATGTCTACCGAAATTTTCACGTTCGGATAGATCCTGGTGAATCCGTCGATCCACTTCTGCTGAACGACCGTCACTGTGTTTGACTCGACGCCTTTCAACGTTCCTGCCAGTCCCTTCACAGGCTTGTACACAGGAATCGCCGAATCGACCGCGGCGCTATACGGCAAAGGAGGATCAGGACCGGCAGCCGGGGTCTCTAGATTCTGTGCCTGCACACCGCAGCACGCCAACAGCGCAAGGCAAGGAGCGAGGATGGGTTTCATGAAGTGTAATCGAGCGCCTTTCATATCGTGATGACCTATTCACTCCAAGCCATGCGTGTGAACGATGTCTGAATAGTCCATGAAAAGCCGTTCACCGCCAGCAGTGTAACGAAAGTACTCATTTTTTCAGTTACTTATCCACCAAACCTTAGCAGCGTCGCAGGTGCAATTTCTCCATGAAGCCCTTTTCATCTGAGGTTTAGACTTCCTTCATTTCGCCGCTTATAAATGCTCCTGTCCTATAGAAATAGCTTCCACGGTCCGGGCATACAAATCGATCTCTTGCAGTCTTAAAGTTCGGAGTTCTCATGATTCCAGCATTTCGCAGGACTCTTCTCACGTTTGCGATCGCAGTCGTAGGATCTCTGAGCGTGGTCAGCCATGCCCAGAGCGGCACCGCAACTCTCCAGGGAACCGTCACCGATCCCAGCGGAGCTGCTGTTCCCAACGCTCAACTCCACATTGTTGCCCAGGCTACAGGCGTCGCTCGCGACGTGGTTACGAATGGCGACGGCTTCTATTCAGTGCCAAATCTTAGTGCCGCCAATTACAGGATTACGACTTCTGCGGCGGGCTTCGGAAAGAACGTCCTCAACGACGTAGTGCTGACCGTAGGGTCCGTCCGCGAGTTGGACATTCCACTGGCCGTCGCATCGGCCGAGACAACGGTGACCATCGAGTCCTCAACCAATCAGGTCAACGATGTCGATACCTCGATTCAGGGAATCGTCGACGGTAAGCAGACGCGTGACCTGCCCTTGAACGGTCGTGACTGGACGACCTTGGCAACATTGAATTCCGGTGTGTCCCAGATCCTTACGCAGTTCCCAGGCGCGGCGACCGCGACCACCCGGCTGTCGCGTGGCCTCGGTGCCCAACTCACCATCGGAGGCAATCGCCCGCAGGCTAACAGCTACAGGCTCGATGGCGTCAACATCAACGACTACGCCAACGGTGGCCCAGGTTCCGTCTCCGGTTCGACACTCGGCGTGGATGCCGTCCAGGAATTCAGCGTCGTCACTTCCGACGCGCCCGCGCAATATGGCCGCATGTCAGGTGGAGTGATCAACTCAATCACTCGCCAGGGAACCAGCAAGTTTCACGGTTCAGTCTTCGATTTCGTGCGCAATAGCGTCTTCGACGCCCGCAGCTATTTTGATCCAGCTTCCGGTGAGCCCTCCTTCCGGCGAAATCAGTTTGGCGCCACGATCGGCGGCCCGATTATCAAGGACAAGACATTCTTCTTTTTCAATTACGAAGGCTTTCGCCAGGCACAAGGCGTGTCACTGCAATCGACGGTGCTCTCCCCCAACGCGCGCACAGGACTTGTCACTTGTACCACCGGAACAAGTTGCAAGAATGGACTCCAGCAACTCACCGTCAACGCCGCCGTTCCGCCGTACCTTGCGCTCTATCCGCTGCCCAACGGCACAATCACGGGAAACACCGGCCAATACAACTTCGTGACCACGCAGGCCGGCAACGAAGACTTCTCGACGATTCATCTCGATCACAATTTTTCGCAGAAGGACTCGTTGCACGGCACGTTGCTCTACGACACCGCCTCCCTCGACTCAGCCGATGGAACCAATACACTCTACGACGAAGCGATCTCGCGCCGCACCACTGGCTCGCTGGAAGAAGTACACATCTTTACCTCTCGCCTCGCGAACTCATTCCGCCTCGGTTACAACCGTTCCGTCGCCGTTGCCCCCAATCTGAAATCAGTGATCAATCCCGCCGTCAACAACCCTGCGCTGGACTACTACACCGGTCGCAGCGTAGGGCAACTGATCATCTCTGGCCTGACCACGGTCCAGGGCGGATCAGGCGCCGTTGGAACCAACTCGTACCACTACAACTCCTACCAACTCTATGACGATGCCAGCTACGTCGTAGGCAAGCACACCATCACCTTTGGCGGCTCACTGGAGCAGGACCAGAACAACACACTTGGCGGCGTGCTCCCCAATGGTGAATGGAACTTTGGATCGATCAATAATTTCTTGACCAATGTTCCGTCGTTCTTCGAAGGCGGCACTCCCAGCACGCCAGTGATTCCGCACGATCTTCGACAGTGGATTATCGCCGGTTACCTCCAGGACAGTTGGAAGGCGAAGAATAATCTCACCGTCAACATCGGCCTGCGCTATGAGATGGCGACCGACACAACCGAGACCGCGCGCAGGCTGGGAACACTCCCGACTACCATCTCGCCCGCCGCAGTCTCAGTCCATTCCTTCTTCACCAACAACCCCACGACCAAGAACTTCGAGCCGCGAATCGGCATCGCCTGGGACCCGTATCACAATGGAAAAACGATCTTCAGCGCCTCCTCTGGTCTTTATGACGTCCTGCCACTGAACTACCAGTTCCAGATTCAAGTGATATCCAGTGCGCCTTCTTACCAGGAAGGCCGCGTCACCTACGCATCCACCACTGGAACCGGCCTGTTCCCAATTTCTCCGTTCTACAAGACCACCCCACTACTCCGGGTCATCTATACCCCCCCGGTCGCTCCACGTAGTTATGTAATTCAAAGCAACGTCAATCTGCAGCAGCAGCTTACGCACAATACGGTGCTGCAGATCGGCTACATCACCTCGCATGGCGTCCACCAGATCTTCGCCACCAACGACATCAACAATGTGCCATACATTGGCCAGGATCCCGCAGGCAATTATTACTGGCCCACCCTTGACACAACCAAGATCAGCGCCGCTGCGCGCGCAGCCATGATCCTGAATCCCGCCGTCGGCACCGAATCGGACTCCTTCTTCGGTGGCAGTTCCGTCTACAACTCCCTGCAGACTTCCCTGAGTTACTCCGCGCCCAAGGGAGTCACCGGAAAAATCGCCTACACCTGGAGCCACTCCATCGACGACAGTTCGTCAGCCGTCTCCGGCGCGAGCTTCAGCAACTCCATATCCGGCCTGCCTGCGTTCGACCTCCGGCTGGATCGAGCCGACTCGGATTTCGATCTGCGCAATGTCTTCTCGGCAAATGCCGTGGCGCCATTCCCGGATATCAAGCGTGGCGGACTCTACACGGCGATGCTCCGTCATTGGACCTTTAACAACATCATCAACATCCGCAGCGGCATTCCCATGACGCCGATCATGGGAGGCGATCCCTTGGGACTGCTGGGCTCGCAGCCGTTCGCCTTTCCGGATCGTCTCGTGAACAACCGTCCCTGCACCAACAAGCACAACATCAACTACATCGACATGAGCTGTTTCGCACCCCCGACAACCTATACCTATGGCAGCGGCTTGAATGGCCCACGCCTGGGTACCAGCCGCCGGAACACGCTGGATGGCCCCGGACTCTTCTTTTGGACGACCGGCCTGATGAGGGATCAACCAATCACCGAACGGGTTCGTGCACAGTTCCAGGTGCAGGCCTTCAACGCCTCAAACCACGGCAACTTTGCCAATCCTGCAGCGGCCGCGCTTCAGATCTTCAACGTCAGCGGAGTGCAGTCGAGTACCGCGGGCCTCATTACGGGAACATCAACCTTTGGACGTCAACTCCAGTTCGCTCTCAAACTGATCTTCTAATTGCATGACGAATTGGCGCGCCGTCTATGGAGACTCTAGTCGACCGGAACCTGGTAACCGTGCCACGCTGGCGAAGAGTGCTCACCTTAGCGCTGCTTGCGGCAGTGCCCGCTGTGCTGGCGAGAGGCCAGGCTCCTGGTCCCGGAACATACACGCCGGCACAGGTTGAACCACGGGAGCATGCAGCATATGTCCTTCCCGATGGCTCGATCCAAATTGTTACATCGTCTAAGCTGGCCGGAGTCGTTCGAGCTTTGAACACGCTCTTCATCGCTACCCATCCAGCCGTGAGGTTCAAGGTTCTCGAGGGCGACAACTACTCGGCAATGGCGGCCTTGACCTTTGACCGTACGGCATTTGCGCCGCTCGCCTCCGAGTACACGCGTATCGGTCTCGGCGATAACTTGAAGATCGCAGCGGAGCCAATTGGCCTCCGTATTGCCCACGCATCCGTGTCACCCGGCAACGGTCTACCCATGTTGGGCGTGATCGTGAACTCCAGCAACCCCATTTCCAACCTCAGCATGACTCAGCTCACGAGGATGTTTGCCGTAGGCGGTCCAGTCGGCGACATTGCAACATGGGGACAAGCTAGCGTCGCTGGAGTGCTTGCGGATCGCGAGGTTCATCCGATCGGCCCCCTGGCTAGCGACTACATGGACTCCGAAGATCCTCAGGCCGGCGAGTTCCTCAGCACAGATAAGATGAGCGGCTTAAATATGAACCACAGATATGTGGGGGCGGCGCGTTACTCCGATGTCATCCAGCGCGTGAAGGAAGACCCGGCCGCGATCGGCATCGCAGCACTCAACGGTTCGCTCGACGGCGTGAAGCTTGTCGCGTTGCGGAACGATACGGGTTCGCCATCCCGGGGCAGCGCCGCGGATATTGCAGCGGGCCGTTATCCCCTCGACCGCTTCGTCTACATCTACCTTCGCATCGGCAAGGGCACGCCCATCGATACCTTCGCTAAGGAGTACATACGGATGGTGTTGTCCGATGAAGGCCAACGTGCGATCGCTGGTGAAACTGCAGGCTACATCCCACTCAACGCCGGTGAACTCGCAGAAGAACGCGCGAGGCTCGACCAATGAGTGACCTCCTCTCGATGCGATTGAACCTGCTCGCCATCGCTATTTGCGTAGCAACCCTAGCGGCCACGGCGCAAGAGCCAGAGGACCAACTGCCGCATTATGTCCCGCACGCGGTGCCGTCTCCCGCCGCCGACGCACCTTATCTTCTCCCTGACAAGACCATCTACGTGCTCGCCAATGATCTCGTCGGGCCCTACTTCGAAGCGCTCGACGATCTCTTCACGAAGACTCATTCCAACATCAGAATTCATCTGAATCCGCTTGGCTCGGAGCCGGCAATCGCAGCCCTCACCAGCAACATCTCCGCATTCACGCCGATGGGGCGTGACGGAATCCGCCAGGACCTCGACGGCTTCAAGGCGCTGCATGGATACGAACCGCAGAGTTTCCTGGTTGGCTACGATCAGTCTCCTGATCCCGACATCTTCCCGCCCGGCAAAGTGCCATCAGCCGTGTGGATCAACGCGAAGAATCCGTTGCCGAAAATCACAGTCGCGCTCGCAGCCCGTATCTTCACCACTGGCGCGCCCGGCGGCGATATCACTCACTGGAGCCAACTGGGTGTCAAAGGCGAATGGAGCAAGCGCGAGATCCACGTTTACCTGCCGGCGAAGCGTGACTCGGCATTTCTCTTTATCGATGGCACCAGGCTCGGCGGCCGTCCCTGGTCCTCACGTGTCGAGTGGGTCGACGCCTCCACTGACGTAATGACGGCCATCGCGGAGGACCCGTTTGGAATTGGAATCATCGGCTTCTGGCCACCGGATTCCGGATGGGATCGTCA
>WNGR01003137.1_pt1 | contig 36620 bp, 33 predicted proteins | sample 5407581 | NCBI WGS metagenome assembly WNGR01 (sample SAMN13153383, study PRJNA577476) | soil metagenome | isolation source: 80 cm soil or saprolite under Garry oak tree replicate 2 | place: USA:California | collected 2016-06-15 | reverse complement strand
GGTTTCATTGCCGGATCAGCATATGGTCGAGCGAGCGCTACGCGGCTTAGATCTCTTCGTGGTGACCGATTTCTTCTTCTCGGAGACCGCTGAACTGGTCGATATCGTTTTATTAGGCAATGTCTGGGCAGAAGATGAGGGCACAGTGACCAACCTGGAGGGGCGTGTGATCAAATATAATAAAGCCGTCGATTCTCCTGGTGAGGCGCGCCTCGACTGGCAGATTGTCTGTGAGCTGGCACGGCGCCTGGACAAGGGTCAATTTTTCAACTTCCATTCGCCGCGCGAGATCTTCGATGAACTGCGTCTCTGCACGAAGGGTGCTAAGGCAGACTACTGGGGCATTACCTATGAAAAGATCGAGGAACAGAATGGTGTCTTCTGGCCTTGCCCATCTGAAGAGAGTCCCGGTACGCCGCGACTCTACGAAGAACGTTTCGCTTTCCCCGACGGCAGGGCGCGCTTCCACCCGATTCCTTATATTCCACCCGCTGAAGAGCCGGACGAAGAGTATCCCCTGGTGCTGACGACCGGGCGCGTCATCTACCACTACCTGTCAGGCAACCAGACACGCCGTGTTTCGTTCCTCAATGAAGAGGCTCCCTATCCGTGGGTTGAGATGCACGAGCAAACAGCCAACCGGCTGGGTATTAAAGATGGTGACTGGGTGACGGTGCGTACGCGCCGTGGCGAGATGACCGTTCCCGCCCTTGTCGTGCGCTCTATCCGTCCAGACACCCTCTTTATTCCCTATCATTACGGGCACACCCAGGCCGCCAACCAGTTGACCAATCCGGTTTTAGAGCCAATGAACAAGATTCCTGAATATAAAGTGTGCGCGGCGGTAGCTACCCCTGCGGATCAGAAACCTGGCTGGGCCAGGGACGAAGATGTAGCCGCCCTGGTAGCTGCGCGAAAGCGGCGTCATGAACTGCCTATAGCGGAGGCTCAACCAAATCCAACGTTGCGATAATTGTAGGGGCCGATTTATCGTGCCCACCGCCGATTTATCGGCCCTTACGCACATGCAACGTGTTTCATCCTGAAAGATAGAGGGTAAGAAACGTATGGTCGAGACCGTCAAAAGAATCTTCCTTGATCCCTCGCGCTGCATTGGCTGTCGCTCGTGCGTTTCAGCCTGTCGCGAATGCGATACACACAAAGGCGAGAGCATGATCTACATTGATTATGTCGAACGCCATGATACAGTGGCCTCTTCGCCAACGCTTTGTATGCACTGTGAGAGTCCCCTCGCCCCTTGCGCCCAGGTCTGTCCGGCGCAGGCCATCCTTGTGAGCCAGGACGGTGTTGTACAATCGGCTGACGAAACGCGCTGTATCTATTGCGAGAACTGCGGCTACGCCTGCCCCTTCGGCGTGCCGAAGTTCAATATCGCGGGGCACTACATGCAAAAGTGCAACCTGTGCTATGACCGCACCAGCCAGGGCAAAGGTCCCATGTGCGCTACCGTATGCCCGACGCAGGCCATCTTTTATGGCACCTACGAAGAGTGGGTAGAGGCGGGACGAGCAAAACAGGGGGCAAAACCTGTCAACACTTTCTATTTCGGCCAACAAAAAGTGCGTACTCGCAACTACGTGGTAATGAGGCAAGAGGACGAGGCGCTGGATCTACTATCGCTTGTGGCAGAGGCGAACCTTGGTAAATTAGCGAATATACCAGAAGCCACTGCCGGGCGGAACGCCGATCCGTGGGTAGATGCCGAGACTGCCGGCATTCCGCAGCGCGAAGCCCCATCGCAACCCTGGACGCCGCGCCAACCTCTCGTGCCAACACCATTACCCGTTCCATAATCAATTGTATCGAATTGGTCGCCCGCGTCTTAATGGAGGAGCATTATGGCACGAGAAGTAAGCCCGAAAGACCAGCAACCTCCTGTACCGGAGGATACAGAAGCTGTCGCGCAGCAAAAAAAATCCCAGGAGGAATGGCGCGAAGAGTTCCCCTACCCCTGGGATGAAGATGAAATAATCACCAGGCGCGATACGCTACGTTTTCTCCTGGCAGGATCGGGTGCCCTCTTTCTGGCAACAGGTGCGCTGGCAATAATTGGGAATCTGCCAAAAGGCGAAAATGTACAGGCAGTACCTATAGCAAAGGTGGGCGAGCTTGCGGAAAACGACTGGCGGGTCTTTGATTTCCCCGACCAATACGCCCAGGGCATCCTCATCAACCTGCCAGGTAAAGGTCTGGTAGCCTACAGCGACGTGTGCACGCACCTGTCGTGTGCAGTGGTGTACCAGGGAAACGGCAAACTGCACTGTCCCTGCCACGAAGGCCTCTTTGATGCGGCCACAGGGAATGTGCTGGCCGGACCCCCAATACGCCCCCTGCCCTTCATTCAACTTGCCATTCATAACGGCACCATCTATGCCGTTAAGGAAATTCCACGATGAACAGCAACGACAATACACAATATAGGCATAAGGCCAATCCCGACGATCCGCCTGTCAAGCTTCCGCCGCGAGGTCCAAAGGGTTTCCTCCCTGGTCCCAACTACCTTGGCCTGCGCGGGCGCACTGCTATTGTGCAGGGGCAGGTCTACATTGTCGCCGTTGTCCTGATTATCCAGCTTCTAGTGATTACTGACGCCTTATATGAGCTACTATCGGGACGTACAGGTTCGCTTCTCTGGTTGGCGTTTGTGAGTTTAATAGGGTTCGCTCTAGCACTGTTGGTGGCCTTCTGGCCGCAACGGCGTATCGAGGAATCGTAGTTTTCGAGGAAAAGTATGGAACAGGAGACCAGCAAGCCCACTGCCGAAAGCCCGGCGCAACCAACCGTAGGTGCCCAATTTATTGCGCCCGGGGAACCCACTGGAACCGGGCACCCACGTGGCCAAATCGATCGCGAACACCCTATCGGTGGTGAAATGTCCGATATCGTAGGAGGCATCTTTACACGTCTACGCCTGCCCTGGCTCTTGCAGCATCATGCGCGTGTGCCCGTACTCGCGCTTTTTAGCTTCATCAACGGCTGCATCAGTATCGGGATAATGTCAATGCTCGCTGTCATTACGCACACCCCCTTCATCTTCCCATCGCTTGGCCCTACCGCATTCCTCTTTTTCTACACGCCGACGGCGCCGGCTGCTTCTCCCCGCAACACGCTCATTGGACATGCTATTGGCATATTCGCCGGGTACTTCAGTCTGGTTGTGACAGGTTTAACGATGGCAGGGCCAGCCCTCGCGGTTGGGGTAACCTGGCCGCGTGTCATCGCTGCCGCTCTCTCGCTAGGACTCACCTCCGGTTTGATGGTCCTGTTCAAGGTGCCTCACCCTCCCGCCGGAGCCACAACGCTCATCATCTCTCTTGGTATCCTGACAAAGCCCTGGCAACTCCTACTGCTCATGGTGGCAGTGGTCCTCTTAACCCTGCAAGCTTTAGCCATCAACCGCCTCGCCGGCATTCCATATCCGTTATGGGGGCCAAAAAAAGAAGGGAATGTGAGTGGAAAAGATGGCGGTGGCAAGGATCACGCAAAATAGGCCATTACTCCGTCATCTCTCACATTTTTTGGTGTGTTAACAAGGTACAGCCACATTATTCAAAAAAGAAAAAGTGCCAAGGATCAGAATCGAACTGATGACACCAGCATTTTCAGTGCTGTGCTCTACCAACTGAGCTACCTTGGCTTGTTTTAGTACGTGCCATACTATAACATGAGCGGTGTTTTCCGTCAATCCCTGTGAGGCACTTTTCTCAAGGGTTTCGGAGGATTTTTTGAGGCGGGGTTACCATGGCTGGTGCCCTTTCCTGATATCAAATCCTGTTCATTATTGCCTATTTCTTTTTTGGTGGTTGGCTTGGGGGCTTGGGCACGGCTTTGTAGTGTACGGTGATATGGGGTAGGTAGAAGGTGACCCAGCCGACGAAGCCTGGGGAGATTTTCACCTCTGTGTTGACCACGTCGGGTATGGCACCGTTGCCTGTCGTCAGGGCGGCTTTGGCATCGTCTGCAGATTTGCCGCTCACTAACTGGCGCACGGTATCTTCAGGGACTTGTGGCGCAACCTGGCCTATGGCGGTGTAGCTGAGCGTTAATGACTTACCGTCGCTGGAAGGCTTGTTTGTCATCTTGGTGATCTTAGGTAATTGTTGCGGTACAAGTGCCACACCCGTATTCTGCTTGCTGAGAGCCGCGTTAATTTCAGCGATTGAAGCCGCTTGAATGGTTGCCGCTTTGACTACAAGCACGGAGAAGTGGAGATTAATGGTCATCAGGAATGTACCGCTGGTGACGACGCTGCCTACTGACGGGGTAACTACAGGTGGGGATTCGACTCGCACGATGTTTCCCAACTGATCACCGGCATGAGTGTTCTTTTTAATATAGCCATTGACTTCAGACTGGAGTTGCAGGTCGAGCTGCTGCTTCAGAGTAGTTACATCCTGGTTGGTAACTGTTGCGGCGCTTCCTGCACCGCCTCCGGTCGTGACGCTGGGGTTGATCACCGTTAAATTCAGGTTGGTAACTGTAGGGTTGGCCTGTTGAATCCTGTTCAGGTTATTATTATCACTGGGAATGACGGTAATGCTGCCAGCAGGAACATTGCCGTTGGTGCCGGCAATCTGGGCCTGGATCGGAGCCAGGTTGGTATTGTTAGAGCTTCCTGAAAGCACTAATACCTCAGCCTGTGTGACGAACTGCACATTGTTTTTTGTGGCAACGATAGTGCCGTTGGGGACAACGACCGAGCCATTGCTGTTATTGGTAAAGACAACCGTGCCGGTTGCCTGCACCGTGCCTACTGTCGTGGTACCGGTTGCATGTCCTGGTCCGCTCGCACTTGTGTTATGGGAGAGCGTTTGCGCCGGGATCGTGTGGTTTGAGACGTTTAACTGGCTTGTGCCAGTGGCAGTTAGCTTTAATGGCTGTGAATATTCGTGTGATTGCAGCGTGACAGTGACATCGGCTGTAGGACCTAAGTAAGCAAGTAGGCCGACCAGGAGCAGCGCAAGGATGCTAATAAGCCCCGCCACTGCAAGGCCAACATTGCCACTGCTCTTTTTCTTCGGCGTTTTGGCCTTTGGCTGCGGCGTCGTTGCTTTGGAGGCGGTAAGCGGCGCTTGAGCTACTGGAGAGACGTAGGGCCGTTGTTTTGTCTGGGGCTGCGCAGGTCTCGATCGAGTACCGCTTACTGGCGGCGTGCGCGTAACCGGGGACGTGCGATGGCCTGTTCCCATGACGGGGTAGGAGGCCTGCTCATTCGCCGCCTCGTCAATCGGTGAAAGTCGAGTGCGCTGGTCATAGACCGGCGGCTGCTTTGGATCTTCGGCGTTAAGACCCGACCGCTGCGCCTGGGATGGCTGCATACCGCCGGTACGACTTGCGCGCCGGTGAACGCCATGGACGCGTGATGGCCCTGGAATATCCTGCTCTTCATCAAGCGTCTCTCCACTCCAGTCGAGCGTTGTCGAGCCAGGGAGATGGTAAAACTCTTCGTTGACGTCACCAAGGTCTTCGATATGTAAGACGCTGGTCGATTCATCAGAAATGTCATCAACTACATCGTCCGGGTGGTGAAAGATGACGCCACCGCGTTGCTCTGGTAGAGATGACGGATGGTCATCAACCATATTGCTCAGTGGATCGTCTACCTCGCCGGATTTTGACGAGAGATCAGTTATTTTTGGCGTTTCCTGAGGAGGCACCGTTGTGCCGGTTGTAGGTACAACGGTGTCCTCCTCTATCGGTTGTGCTGCTTCAAGAATACTCTGCGCCTGGAGATAATCTTCGTGCAAAAAATCAGGTTCTTCTTCCTCGTAGGGGGATCCGAGCGGGTGATTGGAGCTGGATGGGCCAAGGCTATAATCATCAGGATCATAGGTGGGCGAGAGAGGAGGTAAGGCCCATTCTGTGGATGTGTCCTCCTGCTTTGACAAGAAGCGATTGTCATATTGCTGGGCTATTTGATCGTTCGGAGGCGCTCCTGTTCCCGCGGGAGCATTGTCGCCCTGTACAGGCATACTCCCCATCACAGGCGGGGTACTCTGCCTGGGCTTACTCCCCAACACGGGCGGGGTACCCTGTATGGGCATTTTCCCCATCACAGGGGAGGTACTCTGCACGTCGGCATCGCCTTTAACGGGTGGGGTACCCTGCGTACTCTGTGCACCAGCGTTGCCTTTAACGGGTGGAACGTTCTGCCCAGCCACTTTGCCTTTGGTAGGTGGAGTGCGCAGGCGTGGCGCTGTCTTGCCGCCCAGACCAACACGGCTGGGACTGCTGCCGCCGCGCGACTTTGCGGTAGTGGTTGACCCCTGCAGGTCAGCCGTTCTAAAGCCAGCGTCTTTGGCAACCGAACGGATCTGGCGATCAGGACTTACGATTAAGATATCTTTGCCAAGCTCTCCCGCGGTGGTATATAGCAAACGCCAGCTCACATTGCTACGCAACTGCGTTTCTGCAGGAACAATAAGTACAATACGCCTATTAGCCGTTTTCTCCAAACGTTCACGTACAATCGTTAAATTATCTTCTGGACTGAGATAAATAGGCTGATCCTCGGCCATATACCCTTTCACCCCCAACGAACTCAAATGTGCATGTTATGAATCACCCGGTAAAGCGCTCTCTCCAGGATATTGTTCTCGTTTTGCAGCTCAATGGCCTGGTAGGCCAGAGCCATTGGCGTGATATCTTGCGCGTTTTTCAGTAATTGTTTCGGATCATTGATGGTGGTCACCATTTCTGGTTCCACTGTCTTTATGATTGGTTGACGAGCAAATGGCAGCCGCTCCGTCCAGGGAAAGGTCTCTAGCTCCTGGCGCAGGTCTGGCAGTGCAGAGCCACCACCCACCGTATATATGGCCGGTGGTAGCAGTTCACCTTTGGCCAGCTCCTCGATCAACAGTTCGATGCTATCCATCCATGTCTGGCATTCAGGAGCAAGGATGGCCTGAATCTCGTCACGATCGCTACCTTTGAGGAGGCCGCTACTGTAGGCCAACTTGAGCTTCTCTGCATCTTTGACCGAGGTACCTTTGTTTGTTGCCAGACGGCGTGTAAAGGTACGTCCCCCAAGGGCAAACATGCGCGTCGCTTCAATGCCGCCCTGCCGCACAAGAGCAATATCGGTGGTACCGCCGCCGATATCAATGAAAATGGCACCGCTATCGGAACCAGCGTTGGTACTCAGGCAGCGCGCCAGGGCATATGGCTCCGCGACAATTGAGACCAGGGTCAAATCCAATCCCTGAGCCACGGTCTCTAACGCACCCAACTGCATTAGCGGGGCGAAGGCGCTAAAAAGCGTCAGCGTGAAATGGCGTCCGCGAAAGCCGATGGGATTAGCCACCGTTTGTCCATCGATGCGCACAGATATCACCGCGGCATTGGTCAGGCGCACCTCAATGTTCTGGTAGCCCGTCTCAGCGGCAATACGATCTCTGGCGACCTTCAAGATTTTTTGCTGTGCTCCGGTGATTAACGACTCAAGCTCTTCTGGCGTGACGGGTTTCGTGGGTTGCTGCCGTTGTTTATTGACAGTGATAGAACTTCCCTTGACCAGTTCTCCAGCTATGCCAATGACAGCTGAAGGAGCAACTATGCCACCCGCTGACTTTTCGGCTTTAATAAGCGCCTCATTGCAGTTGGCGATCACTCCTGAAATGTCCGTAACGATGCCATCAGACATGTGGGAATAACTCTGCTGATGTCGTCCCACACCCAGGACAGTGGCCTGGTCTTCATGTACTTCAACGATAATCGCTTTTGCGAATGCGGTGCCGATATCAAGAGCAGTAAAAAGCTGCCGGTCGTCTCCGCCAGTCGCGAACGGCTGATCCTCGTATAAGCTTTCCTGGCCGTAACGATATCCGTTCTCTTCTTGTCTTCCCTGCAAGAGGTTACGCAGACTTTGAAAGAGATTTTTCATGCCTAATTATCCCAACTATGGCGGTCAAGTAGGGCGACCGCAGACCGCATGTTACCAGGGCGACCCAAGGGTCGCCCCTACATTATTGCACAAATGTCCTATATAAAGCAAAAGTTACTTGATGTTATCTTTCACGTAACGAGGCACTAGATCGAGGGCTGCTCCCAGTTCAGCCTTATTTTTGCCTCCACCTTGCGCTGAGTCAGGCCTGCCGCCACCTTTGCCACCCAGGCGTTCTCCAACGACACTGGCTATTTTACCGGCATGCAGACCGCGCTTCGTCAATGCCGGGTCAACGCTCACCTGGATGCCTACACGCTCATCATAGGTGCTGGCTACTACCACCACCCCTGGACGGCTCAGTTTGTTACGCACTATGTCGCCCATTTCACGCAGCACCTTCTCGTCCGGAACATTCACCGCCGCCGCGACAACCAGCACGCCAGAGACCTCCTGTGCATCTTTCGCCAGCGCCTCCGCCTCTCGCTGAGCGGCTTCTCTGTGGTACTGCGCGACCGAACGGCGAGCAGCAGCAAGCTCCTGCAGCAGTTGCTCCACGCGGGACTCGAGCATATCAGGCTGCGTCTGCAACCTGGCAGCCAGGGTATCGATAGCAGCGCTGCGGCGGCGCAGATAAGCCTCGGCTCCGCGTCCAGTCAGCGCCTCAATGCGGCGAATACCGGCGGCAATACTTGTCTCCTGAATGGTGATATACAGTCCGATCTGGCCTGTATATGAACAATGGGTGCCGCCACACAACTCTGTGCTCTTGCCCATCGAGACCACGCGCACCACGTCTTCGTATTTCTCGCCAAAGAGGGCCATTGCTCCCGTCGTCAATGCCTCTTGTAATGACATTATACTTGTATGAACGGGTTCGTTGGCGCGAATCCAACGATTTACCTGTTCGTCAACCTGTGCTAGTGCTGAAGGGGTCAGCGGGCGCGGGCAGGTGAAGTCAAAGCGCAGACGCTCAGGCTCAACCAGTGACCCGCGTTGTTCGACCTGCGGGCCGATGATGTCGCGCAGGGCCTTATGGAGCAAGTGTGTGGCGCTGTGATTGCGCATTGTGTCCTCGCGGCGCTGCTCTATGACATTGGCTTGCACAGTTTCGCCGACGCGCAGGTACCCTTCGCGCATCTCGCCATAATGGACAATCAAACCTTTGAGTGGGCGACGTGTGTCGTTTACACGGAAGACACCAACTGACCCGCTAATGTCGCCCTGATCACCTATTTGACCGCCGCTCTCAGCATAGAATGGGGTAGAGTCGAGGATCAACAGCGCCTGTTGCGGTGTACTGATACTCTCTACTTCGGCGCCATCAACGACCAGGCCAACCACTTTGCCGCCACCAGCGATTCCCTGGTAGCCGGTGAACTCAGTGGCGCCAACGCGCTTGAGTACGTCCGTCAAAGCCTGGTCGTCGCGCGTCTGCGTGAACGCCCCAGTTGCTCGACTGCGCTCCTGTTGACGCTGCATAGACTGCTCAAAGCCAGAGGCGTCGACCGTCAGTCCATGCTCGGCGGCCACCTCTTGCGTCAGCTCCAGGGGGAAGCCATGGGTATCATAGAGCTTAAAGGCGTCTTCGCCGGGTATGGTATGGTGGCCCTTGTGTTGTATATCTTCTATGCGCTCAGTGAGCAGCGCCAGGCCAGCGTTCAACGTTTGATTGAACTTCTTCTCTTCCAGGCTCAGAATCTCGATAATGCGGTCGCGTTGCAAGCCCAATTCGACATAGTGGCTCTTCATGAGATTGATGACGGTATCGGCGGCCTCCGAAAGGAAGGGCTTATCCAGGCCAAGCAGTTTGCCATGGCGCACGGCGTGGCGCAAGAGACGACGGAAGATATAACCTCGTCCTTCATTGCTAGGGAGGACGCCATCGGCAGCCAGGAATACCAGGGCGCGCCCATGATCGGCGATGACGCGCAACGACACATCATGTTTGGTATCAAGCCCGTAGGTAGTGTTGGCAATGGAGGCGAAACGGTCAATAATGGGACGGAACAGGTCTGTATCGAAGACCGAGTCCTTCCCCTGCATGACCATAGTCAGGCGTTCCAGGCCAAGGCCAGTGTCGATATTCTTCCTGGGCAGGGGCGTACGAGTGCCATCGAGGTCCTGGTAATATTGCATAAAGACGAGGTTCCAGATCTCCAGGAAGCGCTCGCAATCACAACCGGGTTTACAGTCAGCCCGCCCACAGCCATGTTCCGCGCCGCGATCAAAGTAGATTTCCGAGTCGGGGCCGCATGGTCCCGATGCCCCAGGAGGTCCCCACCAGTTGTCTTCCAATCGTACAATAGCCTCATCGGGGAAACCCGCCACCTCGCTCCAATAATGAGGAGCCTCGTCATCAATCGGGTGGACCGTGGGGTGCAAACGCTCGGCAGGTAATTTGAGCACCTGAGTTAACAGATCCCAGGCGTAGGTGATCGCTTCGCGCTTAAAATACTCGCCCACGGAGAAATTACCCAGCATTTCAAAAAAGGTTAAAGAGCGCTCATTGCCCACCTTGTCGATATCGGTCGTGCGAAAACATTTCTGGGCGGAGGTCATTAGCAGCGCTGGAGGAGTCTCCCTCCCCAGGAAGTATGGTATCATCTGTTGCATACCAGCCGTTGTGAGCAAGACCGTCGGGTCATTGCGCGGAATGAGTGATGAGCTGGGTACTTTGAGATGGCCTTTGCTGACAAAGTAATCCAGGTAGCGCGCACGAATTTCAGTACTTGTGAGTTTTAATTCAACAGACACGTCGTTGCCCCTCGTCAAATGTAATGGTTGTATGTAATCCCTTTTGGGAAGTAGCAGTTATGAATATTCGTAAGTATGTGTAGGGAAGCTAGCAACTGCCAAGAGTAGCCCGCCGATATTGTAAAATACGCCTAGCAAATGAAATGGTAAGTGCATCTCTATTTACGAGATACATGGTGCATGTGTTACATGTATACACGGGCATTATACCAGAGGAGAGGAAGCATCGCAATAATGGAGGGGGTTACAGCAGGCGATAATGGAATGCCAATAAGCATTAAAGTACCTCCCAGGACGCTCCTGGTGCTGTGCGGGCCGGCAGGCTCCGGGAAAAGCACGTTTGCTGCTCAACGCTTCGGCAGAACTGTCATTGTCTCATCCGATCATTGTCGCGAGCTTATCTGTGACGATGCCAACAATCAGCAGGTGAATCGCGATGCCTTTGATTTATTTTATTACATCATTAACAAGCGCATGTTCCTGGGACGCTTTACCGTGGCAGATAGCACAGCTCTCTACGCGGATGCTCGTCGCAGGCTGCGCGAGATGGCACGCAGGTATGGCTACCTGGCGTGCCTGCTCATCTTTGACATCTCACAGGAGACCTGTGCGCAGTGGAACCAGGGGCGCGAACGCAAAGTAGAAGAGAAGGTGCACCCCTATCACGCGAAGCTCTTACAACAGACACTGCGCGACGCACCCAGCGAGGGCTGGGATAGACTACACATACTGGGAGAAGAGGATATGAACGCGGTGATAGAAATTATGGCGCAATAACATTATTTTCATAAGAGGGTGCGATGGCACAGTCAGCAAAGATGTCAACCGATCAATCTGGTGATTCAGAGGGAAATTTAAGAGAGGTAGCAATGTTCGTTCGTATCATATAATTAATAATGGTAATAAGGATGGTACCCTCCTGTGGATACCATCCTTAGGCAAGGTTCAATTTGGACGAATTACACTTGACAGTTTGAAAAGTCAAACCGTGTCACCCTGAGCGAAGCGAAGGGTCTGTCGCAATCGGCACTGAGATGCTGAGCGCAGCGAAGCATGACAAAGCCGTGTCTTTCTGTTGGTGATGAACTGTCAAGTTCATTTGAACCATGCCTTATAAAATTGGAGTTTAGACTAATTTGGCTCAAATGGCCTTTCAGCAGTTGATTATCCTTAGGATACAATGTATCTTATAAGAAAGCTGCACTGGACTCTGTTGTGAGCATCGTGCCACTAATTTGGCCGAGATTTAAGTCACCGACCTTGGTACAATGACATCAAAGATTGTGTGTTGATCTGCCCTATCTAGGTGAAGGACAGAGCAGACATTGGATATCGTTAAGAGGATGATCCACCATGCATAATATTACACCACGGCGACAAAGAAACTACAACACTAAACTGAATGAAACGCAGGTGTTGGAGATACGAGCCTTGGCTGACAAAGGGTTCAGTCAACGCGACATTGCCGAGCGGTTCGATGTGGCTCACGTCACTATTCACGACATACTCACGGGTAGAACGTGGAAACATGTGAAGTGATAACAATTCTGGAAGAAGGAGACCATGAGCACCAACCTTTCAAACTAGCTTCAGAGAACGCAGTAAGTAATGGATGCTTTGGTGCTCTCAAGTAATTGAGACCTGGCTCCTTACCCTACTCCTACGGATAAAAAACCGCTGAAAGGCCAAATATGCACAGCCTTGCGAATATGACCAAGCGTAAAACAAACTGAAAGGAACGGTTCTGTGGAATTATTTGCAGGTTAGGTACATATGGTTGGTTGTTCCAACTTGCAAATAATTCGGGATGAGCAGTTTTTCTGCATTCCAATGAGCACAATTTCTCTCGCTTGTAGCCTTGTGCGACGAGAAATTAGTCTAAACGTCAAATAAAAATTATATGTATGAAAGGCCCTTGAATGCAGATCCCTGTACTTTGGAGACGACCAGATTTACTTTTTCCTTCTACGTTCGATACCATTTTCTTTGATGTTGATGGCGTGCTGATCAATGCAAGCGTCTCGTTTCGTGCCACCGATATTGCTGTGGCCGAATATGTCGCGGGCACCATCCATGGCCTGGATTGGGGTAAGGAGCACGGCAACCATCTTGTGACTATTGAAGATGTGAATGCATTTAAACAGGCGGGTGGCTACAATAATGACTGGGACATGTGCTATCTACTGGCCGCGCTCTGTACCGCACGGCTGCGCGAGTGGAAGGGCACATCTCTGGCTGAGCGCAGTAGCCAGGAGTGGGCCGCGCTTTCGCGGGTTGCGAACTTGCAGGGGCACGGCGGAGCCGAATGGGTCGATGCTGTAATCCCTGCCAGCGCACGTCTTGACTATCATTTTATCGGCGATCTCTACCACGAATACTATTGGGGAGCGGATGAACTGCAGAAACGCTATGGACATCCTCCACGCTACCTGAAAGGTGCACCTGGATTTGTTCATCGCGAGGAGATGCTTTTCTCTCCTGATCTGCCAGCCAGGTTACGCCAGTCAGGTGTACGTCACCTGGGTATGATTACCGGGCGCGTGGGACCGGAGGTTGATAGCGCCCTCGGCCGTATAAAAGCCTATTGTGGCGAACGCTGGTGGGAGGTAATCATCTCCGCCGATCTGTGCCCTAAGCCAGACCCGCGTGCTTTGCAGCTAGCGATCAATGCTGTGGGAACACGGGGCGGTCTTTACGTGGGTGATACTGCCGATGATCACGACCTGGTGATCAATTACCAGGCTAGTAAGAAAGCGGGCGATCCTGAGATACTGGCGGCGATGCTCGTTCACGAAGATGAGGTGGAGGTCTACCAGCAGCGAGGGGCGGATGTTATTATTGGAGGGGTGGAGGATGTATTGGCATGCTTGCCGGAGAAGATAAAATAAGTGATCTAAAGAGAAGAGGAGGCGCGCGCCTCCTCTTCTCTTTAGATCACTTATCTTTTTGCGCTTCTTCGATAAGGCTTACCAGGTATTGCAGCTTCTTAATGGTATGTTCTGCGTTATTTTTATTGCGTTCATAGCCATCGGGAGCAAGCTGGCGAAACCAGGTGAGTATATCCTCTTCGGAAACATCGTACCACTTTGCGTCTGCTTGCAGGCGCAGGTAGACGCGCATTTGGGGATCCTGTTTCTTGCGCACAGTCAATTGCATTGGCTGTACGGTGGCACCCGTCTTAGCGCTATCGAGTTCGTCGTCGGCTATAGCTTTTGCCAGAGCAGCCTCTGGATGCAACGACTTAAAGAGAGAATCGACCTCGGCGGCTTTGAAAAACGAATCACGCCCGACCCCTTTATAGGCTTTCAGGCGGCCGTCGCGCACCCATTGATCGAGAGTGATACGGTCAATACCCAGGCGGCGGGCAGTCTCGCCCGCATCTAGGAAGGCAAAACGCCCACTGCCTGGTCCGGATATGTTTATCATTGTTTTTAGCTCCTGGTTATCGTCTGCTCAGCAGGCGGATTGCTCCTCTTTCATTGAAAAAAACATCAGTAACGTGCTACCATAGCGGCGCTCGTCGGTAAGTGCCAGGTGTTTAAGCGGCACCGCGACGACACCATCTCGCTCTTTAGGATGTATCTGGATGATGACCAACCCTGTTCTGGAAACTAGCGGTGAAGTATCAAGGATACCTAAAGCACGCGCTGCCATTTCTTGATACTGCGGCGGCGCTACATAGATGATATCATATGGCGCGATTGGCGCGATCGTCCTGGGTGCGTTTTTCGTTTCCACAGACGAGTTTTCGGTATGCTTTTTATGCTGTCTATATTGGCCGCGTTGCGCAGGGAGCACCTCATGTGTTTGTAGTGGCTCGTTTTGTAAAAACTTGAAGGCATCGGCATGCATGGTTTCCGCACGGTCTGCCAGCCCGGTGATGCTCAGGTTTTCGCGCACCACTGCCAGCATTTTATGATTCAGTTCGATAAAGGAAGCACTGGCGGCGCCACGACTCAGGGCCTCGATACCGACACTGCCTGTTCCCGCAAAGAGATCCAAAAAGCGCGCATCTTCCACGCTAGAGGCGATGATATTGAAAAGCGCCTGCTTGACGCGATCGATGATGGGACGAGTGCCTATGGTTTTCGGCCCTTTGAGTTTACGTCCTTTGGCTTCACCAGTCACTACGCGCATATTGTTCCTCTTGAATCAGTAACAGCACATTCTCTGCTTCACCGACAAAATCGTCCGTTTTTGCCCACGAAATCAGTGCTTCTACCTGGTCATTTTTCAATTTTTTGAGGGATGTAACTCCCCAGACACCCTGCGCTAATTGCAGGACTTGCTCCTCGCTCACCTGTGAATCGGTCACATTGTGCAGGACCTTCAAGCGCATATCGCTGGCGAGGGAAGAGCCGCGCGCATCTCTCAGTTTAATGAGTACCTCTTCCGCCAGTTCGCGTTCCTGTTTGGTCAACTCAGGCACGAACTCGACCTCCTCATCCTCAGGCAGGTCGATCTCCTGCTCCAGATCAATTTCTTCATCGAAAGCATACGCCGGGGGATTATCATGGATCACCGCATGCTTGATCTCGATAATATCCGGGTTCTTTGGATTGGCAACGGGAGGAAACGGCCTGGACTGCGCCGCGGGTGATTGCGGAGAAGATACGGCCGAGTGAGACGTGTCATGCGCGGACGCAGCGGCGGACCTGGTAGGAGATGCCGGATTGGTTGTTCCCGACTGTGTCTCTTGCTGCGTTTGATTACTCTCAATGGGCTTTGGGCTGGCAGGTACGACGGGCACCGCTCTATTTGTTGCTTCCTGTCCAACGATCTGCTGCAATTCCTCAAGGGCTTCACGCAAATTCAGCCCACTGAGTGATTTCACATTCAACCGCTCCATAGCTTGCTTGGGAGTTAAGTCCATTGATTCCTTTATAAACAGAATGAATTGCGGTAGTTTCAGGCTGCCGCTTGTATCCACCGATATACCGGGCGAACTGGGCATACTCGCGCCTATATTCGGTCGCGTTGGCGGAACCACTGCCTCTTTGATCTCGGGTGGATTGGTCGGAATAGTATCACGGGGATGTATTGGCACCAGGAGAGAAGGCGCTGCGGTTGATGAAGTGCTCGCGGGAGTGGAGGATGGTTTGCTGACAGCTGCCTGCGCTGTAGATGCTTGCTGTTTGGCGGTTGGAGTTTTGGCAGGTTGAGCTGGCTGGCTGAGTGAAAGTTTGCGGGGTGCGCCGCTCTCGATACGCTTCGCAAGCTCTTCCATGCTGGCTTCAGCCTCGTTGAGCAGTTGTTCACGCACATTCGCGCTCGCGCCAATTGGAATAGGGATATCCATTTCGATGGTGTGCATTCGCCCACCCACGGTAATTTGCAAGGTATGATGCAGCCAGAGATGCGAGCCTGTCCCCTCTGGCTTTCCAGTTGTTCTACTATCCATTTTTCTCTCACCATAACGCGGCGCGGAGGCCCCGGCGTTCACGCCAGGGGAGGAAGCGCCGCTCCTGCTGTCCTCAAGACGACGCATAGCTGTAGCCATCCATGCGTTGCAGCACTCGACAGTATCTCGCGTTGATCCCATCGGTCTTGCCGACCCGAAACGAGCCGGAGGCGCGCACTGCGACCCGTCCCAGGCGAACCCCTCCTGTTTTGAGATGCGCGGGTACCTCTGCGCGTACCAGATCGCCCGTCGAAAAGCCCCGGACGCGCTTCTCTCGCGTGAAGTATCCACGTGGGAAGCCAGACCCATTGACATTTGTGCGCTGATACCTTCCACGCCCCTGGGCGGTGATCGCCAGAGGGCACAAGGGAGGGACATGGACACCAGCAAGGGTCCCAACACAGAGAGCATCCAGGCAGTGCGCCTTCTCGATGCCGAAGCGATCTCTATTCCATCTCGTTCGCCCACCGCTCCACGTTCCGATCGGCAAGCCGAGGACGCGCAGTGCCTCCACGAGCGCATATCTGGTCGCATTCACTGCTGCTGCATCTCCAAGGGGGCGCTTTGCTTGCGCTTCGACCTCCGGGTGGCCGAACTCAGCGGCGGTCTGCTTGCCTTTGGCGATATTACAGTCGTGGCAACTGAGCGCGAGGTTGCTTACACGATTGGAGCCATGCCGCGAGCGTGGCACAATATGGTCCAGTTCAAAAACAGTATGTGCGCGCCCACAGTACGCGCAGCGATACTGAAACTTTTCCAGGAGATATGCCCTGACCTCCCAGCCAAAAAGCTCACCACGCTGGTATTCGACCCCTGCCACCTCCGGGTTCTGCATGACGGCCAGGTCAAACTTGACCCGCTCCACCTCGATCCGGCTGACAGGCGCCCAGTGGGCATAGCGTTGTGCCCAGGTGAGCACGTTTCCGATCCGTGAGCGTAAGGAGGGCGGGAGCCAGCTCGGAGCGCGTCTGCGGAGGGCTACGCGGCACGGTCTGTACCGCAGGTTGGCGCTTCTGCGCCGTCGCCGATAGCTTGCTCGTTGCAGCAGGGCGCGGTGAACCGCTTCGCCACGATGGGTGAGTTCGGCGAGGTGCAGCGCGTAATGGACCGGGCCGTCAGGCGTGGCTTGCTCCCGCACCAACGCGCTGCCAGTGGTTTTGGAGCCTGGGTCCAGTTTCAGGACGACAGGTTGGAGCACCGAGTCGAGAGCGCGCCGATCCTTGAGACGAATGACAAACGGCTTGATGCGATGCACCACCGCCCGCCCCTGGGCGAGCAGCAGACGTGCCCGTTTGAGCGTGCATAGCATGAGCGACTGTTTGTGCTTGTCGAGTACGAATACCATGTGCTTGTTCCTTTTCCTCTTACGAGGCCCCGTAAGGGGCTGTCTGACGGGTAGAGGCAGACGTCCCTCCACCACTCCCCTCGCCGCTGTTGGCTTGGCTTGTTCGGCTCATCGCACCGGCTGACACCCCGAACCGCCTTTTAACGATGAACGACAGCGCCAGGAGCTGAGGCAGCACTCCTGGGTGTCTTGACGAAGCCAACGGTTCTGCCAGTTCGCGCCTTGTCCACAGGCTGTGGCAGATCGGCTGGTCAACGACAGGCCTGTGGCGTCTCGCCGCAAGCCCCCGCGTTTACGCGTGGGGTCGTTGACCGCCTTTCGCGCCGCATAACACGGAAGAATGAATGTTCCAGTGTTTCTGACATTATACAGCATCCCACTGAAACGCATGCACGTACATTATATCAAACGAGTTCTATATGCGTAATCATGGCAAAGAATAGGACCTGGCGGTGTCGGCTGTACCATCTTGCCAAATTATATGTAACGGATATTCACACACCTTGTAGAGATGTGCTAATATATCTTATGTAAAGAATAACCTGCCAGCCATGCAGACGCCTGAGAAAGTTGAGAAGCGAGACGTATGAGTGTTAACACGGCACCAACTCAACAACCACCAGATCGTGATGTGAAACCTGAAGAAAAAAAGGTGAAGTCTACACCTATCAGGAAAAGAACAAGCCAAACTCCTACCGCGCGATTCTTCAAGGCAATCTTTCGCCCTATCTTCAAGGGCATCTACTATCTATTACAAGCGATAAGGAAGCACAAGCTGGTCACTTTTCTCTTGCTGCTCCTTCTTCTCGCCAGTAGTGTCTTCGCCACCTATCTGGCCACGCATACATTGCCCCTTGGCGTTGGCAGCGATCAATTCAATTTCCGTGTCAATGGGAAAAACTTCAGCGGGGAGCATGTAAAAAACTGGCTCTACGCGCTGCGTGATGGCGACGCCTCTACCCTTTCGCTCATTGGACAGGAGACGGCGCAGGTAATAGAGCTAGCGGCATCCGGCACGTCATCTGCGGCCATTAACCCGGCTGATACGAGTACGCTGATCAACTCGTTCAGCCAGGCGAAAACCCACCTTACATGGAAAACTATTACTGTTCTCGGCGTTTCCACTGCGCCAGATACCACCGTCGATAGCTTCGTAGAAGTGGATACCGCCAGTTCGGGACCAGGGGGCAATGTCAGTGGTATCATGATCTGGCACTTCATTACAACACCACAAGGTAGGCTTCTTGCTATCAGCCTCGTCTCTTTCCGTTCACCCTTACAGTAGTGCGAATGCAATTGATCTCAAGAGCAGAAAAAGGAATACACCGCCATGGCAGAAAAAACCAAGACAAAAAAAAGTAATCTGGATAGATCAATTGATCTGGGCATGGACCAGTTTGGACGTTTTGTCAGACTACGCTGGTTCTGGCTCGTCGTTGTAAGTATTATTCTCTGGTACACGTTCTTCTTTATTGTGCCGCAGATGAGCGCGCCAAACCCTGGATCAATCTTATACTATGCCTTTCAGATCAGCTTTGCCCTGCTTTTTGGTATCATGCAGTTCGTCGCCATCTTCTGGTTCCTGGGACGTCCGCGACTTTACTGGGTGATGCCGGGAGAGACCGGTGTAACGTTTGAGGACTACAAGGGCAATCCAGAAGTGCTCGAGGCTGCCCGGCGTATCGTCGCGTTGTTGCGCGGCATCAAAGAGTTCCAGGATATGGGTGGCTCACCTGTGCGTGGCCTCTTGCTCTCCGGCCCTCCAGGAACAGGAAAAAGCTATCTGGCACAATGTATGAGTACTGAGGCGGGTGTCCCCTTTGCGTATGCCAGTGCCGCGAGCTTCCGTGCGATGTTTATCGGCATGGACATATTGATGATCAGGAGGTTATATAGCAAAGCCCGGCGCCTGGCCCGTGAATATGGCGGTTGTGTCGTCTTCATGGACGAAATCGATGCGATAGGAGCTTCTCGCGGTAGCGGCGGTATGGGACTGGGCGGAGGCATGATGGGCCTGATGGGCGGCGCCGGAACCGGTGGCCTCAACCAGCTCTTGATGGAGATGGACCCGCCAAATATCGAGACGGGCTGGTTTAAGAAGATCCTGCGCACCATTGGACTCTCTCATAGCCGAGTGCAACAAGAGCCAGTGCTGACCGTTGGCGCGACCAATATTCCTGAGTCGCTTGACCGGGCACTGCTGCGCCCAGGACGATTTGACCGCAAGATTAATGTTGCCCCTCCGACTGACAAGTATCGTGGTGAAGTCATCGAATATTACCTGAAAAAGGTTGAACACGATCCAAAAATATCGATGAGCGCCATGGTACAGCGGCTGGTCGATTATACGCCTGTAGCAATCAAACACGTCATCAATGAAGCGGTGATTATAGCGCACTTTGACGGTCGTGATAAGGTCACCTACAGGGACCTCATAGAGGCACAGGATGTGCACGAATTTGGCATGCGCCAGACCAGCGAGCTGACGCCGATTGACCGACGACGACTGGCCTATCACGAGGCAGGACACGCTGTGACGTCTTACTACCTGTACGATCGATACTTCCCGGCCTATGTCACCATACATCAACGAAGTGACGTGGAAGGAGCAGCGGCCTTTGCACTCCCACGTCCAAAAGAGTCGATAAAAACGTTGAGCAAAGAAGATATCGTGGCACGCATCCAGGTAGCCCTGGCCGCTCGTGCTACGGAAGAGCTCTTCCTTGATTTGAACATGAACGGCGTCACTTCTGATCTACAGCAGGCAACCACAAATGCTTTCGCTTACGTTGGTTTGTGGGGCATGGATGGCACGCTGGCCTCAGCGAGGGTGAGTGAGGTTCCCCAGACGAGGTTGGATGAGCGCGTGGAGAATCTGCTGCAAGCGCAGTTCAAAGCCGTTAAAAAGCTCCTGAAGGATCACAGCGAGGCCCTCATTGCCGTTGCTGAAGCGTTGATCACGCGTGATGAGTTGGTAGCGGACGAAATTAAGCAGTTGATTGACGAGGCCGATGCACGTCAAGTGACTAAAGAGGTGTTGAGTGACTTTGAGGCTCTGCTAGGCAACGGCCATAGCAATGGGAAGAACGGCTATGCATTGGTTGACGGCAACGGGAATGGCAGTGCTCCTTTAATCGAAAGGCCGAAAGCTGGCTCAAGCCCGTCCACATCGCCTTTGACTCCAAACGTGCTGGATAAATCCGCACTCTACAATGAGGCAGGCGAAGCAGGAAGTGTTGAGCTTCCATTTATTGATCAAAAGCGTAGGGATCTATGAGAAACTGTAGATGTCAGCACGTATAGTAGCGGATGATGAAACAAACGCCGCGAAGCCGCGCCGGAGGCTGCGCAAGGCGCTCGCCTTTCGCTGGCAGCTTGTGCTTTACTGGGGAGTGCTTTTAGCACTCCTCGCAATCGCTCTGGGCATGAGGCTCTATGGCCTGGGCCTGCCTTTTGACCGCGACGGTTATGATGAAGGAGTATACTGGCAGACATTGCTCTCCATGCACGCCGGTTACACCCTCTACCAACAGATATTTTACTCGCAACCTCCCTTCTTCATGCTCTCTACCTATTCTTTCTACACCCTCTTCGGCAGTACGCTCTGGTCCGCGCGTTTGGGAATAGCCCTTGTGTCGCTACTCGGACTGGCAGGGGCCTTGAGCATGGGCAAAGCACTGAGCGGGCGCCTCGGAGCGATCGCGGCGGTGTTCTTACTGGTGATAGACCCACTTTATCTGAGCCAATCGCAGAAGATTCAGGCGGAAGTATCTTCGACGGCTTTTTCCTTCCTGGCGGTGGGCGCGGCGTACCTGTGGTGGGAAATACCGGAAGGAGCGGTCGGTTTCTCTCTAGCGGCCATTTCCGGCGTAGCCCTATCACTGGGTATATTGTGCAAGTTGCTCAGTGTCACCAGCATCGTCCCAATCTCTTTGTTGCTGCTGGCACGCCTCTGGCAAATCTGGCGGAAGAAACCAGGCACGAACTGGCGCAGCCTGCGACCAATGATACTGCTTGTAATAGCCAGCGTAGGGACAATGTTGGTAGTTTTGCTGCCTTTCCTGGGCGCATATGCCAGTATGATACAGGACGTGATTACGTTTCATACTGACTCCAGGTCGGTACTTATTAATGACTATGCACCTAACATGTATATGTTGCAAACGTTCTTGCTCTCAAACCTGCCGCTAGTAATAGCGGCGTTCGTTGGATTGATCTCAGCCATGCTGCGGCGCGACTGGCGTGTAATTCCTCTGGTTGCCTGGATATTGGTGACCACGTACATGCTCATGTCGGTCGTTCCGCTGTTCTATCGACACTTTATCGCGCTTGATCCGCCGCTGATCGCTATGGCTGTGATGGGAGTAAGCCGCACATTTCCTGCCGATGACTTTTTGTCAAGATACAAATTGTCAAAGATCATGCCAGCCCTGGCGGTACTATTGATCCTATTCATTGGTGTGATGGAACTTTTGCAATATCCGTCATACTATCGGAATGCTAACGAGCAAGGTAGTCATGCTTCTACCAGGCTACGAATGCAGGTTGCCAGTGATTTGCGCAACACGATTACTCCCGGTCAGCTTGTCGTAACAGACGGGCAGTTTGAGGCAGCTCTGGCAGATCGAAGAACACCGCCCGGCCTGGTGGATACATCGATGGTCCGGATTGACAGTGGCTACTTGACGCAGCAGCAGCTTGAAAGCGAAGCATCACAGCCGAACGTACATGCAGTGCTTTTCTTCAAGGATCGATTGCTCTTGCCACAGGTAGCGGGCTTCTATACCTGGGTCACCCAGCATTTTCACTTGAAATACCGGTACGGACCAGGTAAAGAATTGTGGGTAAGATAGATAGGAAACACCAACTATGCAAAAGCGCAAAACATTTAGCACAATGGAAATTGTACTTTTGATAGTACTTTTAGGTTCACTGATCCTCTCCTTTATACAGTCAAAGCTGGCAGAAAAAGCGAAGCAAAACCTCTAACCCTTCCAAAAGAACAGGCTAAATGTCCTATAGCAAACGCTTAAGTGAGCGCAAGTGGTGAAGTTTCGCACTGCAATACGTTATAAATTAAGTGAGCAAATACATTAACCGATTCGCGGGAATAGACTGTCTAAAAACAAGCGCACCAGGAAGCAGGTAAATAACTGTGAACCGTCAATATGTACCATCTAATAATTCTCAAGACGACGCATCCGAACTGCAATCACCATCTGACGGCCCTTTACCCGCAGATGCAAATATTCTCCGTAGAACGCCAACTGTTCAACCGCGAGGAGATGCAGCACGGTCAATACCACAGGGTCCTGCTGGCAAGGGTCTATTATCTAGCTTTAGAAACAGTCAGATGCACCAGCCCATAAACGGAGTAAGCCCGAATGCAAACTCGCTGGTAGAACGAGACGCATTACAACAGCCCGCAACACAGGCACCAGGAAAAGAACCGATATCCAGCCCTGAGCATCTACAAAACTTATCGTGGAGGCAGATATCGCCGCATCAATCGGTGATTACTCCGTTGTCGAGCACGCCGACAAACGCTCAACAGGCTGCTGTGTCTATGCCTGGCACCAATCCAATAAGTTCGCAGCCCTTTCAACCTTTTGTATTACAACCTCTTGCGCCGGTGCCGGGAATGATCAACCCGCAGGCATATGCGCCTGGTAGTCCAATGCCTATACCTGGTCGAGCGCCTGGGGCCTGGCAGGGGCAATCGATGGGCTACCAGGGTCAAGGCCCAGCTGGTGGGCCACCATTTGTCCAGGGACCTCCGGGAAAAGGCGCCCAAAGTGGGCCACGCAAGAAAAAGCGACGTTTCCCCATATGGGCGCGCATAGCCGTGGCGATACTGACCATCTTCATTATACTGGCCGGCACCGGCTTCTACTATTACGAAGCCAACTTTGCTTCCCCGGTGAGCAATATTGTGGGTCAAACGGCGCCGCTACTGAAGGGGGAAGAAAACCCGAACCTGGCGCGCGGGAATAGCAGTGACATTTTGAGTGGTGGGCGCATCAATATTCTCTTGTTAGGGAGTGATACGGACCAGAAATTTCAAAATGGCTACCTGGCCCAAACAGATATAGTCGTTACCATTGATCCCGCGACAAAGAGCGTCGGGATGCTCTCCATTCCTCGCGACCTGTTTATCAATGTTCCTGGCTACGGCATGATGAAACTGGACGAGGCATTTTATTACGGTGACGCCTATAACCATAACGGCGTTGGACTGAGCCGCCTTACCATCTCGCAAGACTTCGGCATTCCCATCAACTATTATGCCTGGGTTGGTCTGTCTGGTTTCATCAAGGTAGTAGATACCGCGGGCGGCGTCGATATCGATGTCACCCATCCAATCACTGATGATATCTACCCCAACGATACCGGTAACAGTAAAAACCCTTATACCTATAAACGTCTCTATCTCGCGCCAGGCCCACAACACCTGGACGGGCCAACTGCACTGGAGTATGTGCGATCGCGCCACGCCGACCTGGTAGGCGATTTTGGTCGCTCAGCCCGGCAGCAACAGGTATTGAGCAGCTTGAAAACCAGGCTTGTCAACTCAAATATCATTAACGAGCTCCCTGAACTGGCAAAGGATTTGAACGGCTACCTCAAAACAGACATGCAAATACTAGACATTATCAAATTGATGAATTTCGCCCGTACGATCGATCCAAGCAAGATTCAACGTGTCATCTTAAGCCCACCAACCTACTCGGTGGCTTCTGTAGCAACAATTGGACACGATCGAGGCGAGGATATCTTCAGCCCCATCTGTGCTCCAATTCAGCAAGTGATTGCCAGGATGTTCGCACTGGGCAATAATGCGCAATGTAATGTCCAGGGCAACAGCAACAATAGCACAACCCCTGTGCTGGCTCAGACGACGCAGCCGGTTGCTTCTGCTGTACCTTCGACTACAAATTCGTGGCCGACAGCCAGCCAATTAACCAGTATGAGCCTGCAAGGGGCAAACACGGACGACCCCTTTGGTATTCGTAGTCTCCTTGATCTGTTGCTATTTATAGTGTTCGAGTCGCCTGCCGCTTTACAATTTTGAGAAAAGCTATGCAACATGAATAGGAAACGAACCATGGAACGATATATACCCTGGTACACATACCTCTTGCTTGTGCTTCTGGCACTATCCGTACAGGGGTGCCTTGGCATTGGCGGTAATTCTGGCAATCAGAGTTTTAAGTCAGTCAATACCGGGAATGGACATTCGTTACAGGTCAATACGAGTGATCAGGCACTATTCAAAGGGAAATTATATTTTACCCAGGGCCACGTTCTCTTAGTTATGAATGGTTCGCGCAATGTCATTGCCCTGACAACCAATAAGGACTTTGTGAGCGACCCGGCAGTCTCGCCGGATGGCCAGACAATAGCCTTTATTGTGCGCTATAAAAACTCCTCTGACCTGGTCGAAATGCCCGTCAACGGCAAGCATTGGAAGGTTCTACTCACTGGCTCTGGCCAGTATATCCCTAATCCGCCGTATCCAGCGCCAAGAAGTACGCATAAATGGTATTTTCAGCCATCGTGGGAAGACAATACGCACCTGCTCTTCCTGAGCGACTTCGAGAAGTTAACAGTGAATCCTGGCGTTGATGCCCAACTTTTGGATTTACAGGTGTTTTCGATCTCCAAAATTAACCCGAATAACCCTCAGGAAGTTGCTTACGCGTCATACGGAGATGGCGGGGATCGTGACCCGAGTTACCGTCCTCATCATACAAACCAGGCTGTGTACACACACTATATGTACGATAGTTCGCAGACGCAGCAGGTCATCCAGATATTCTTGACGGAAACAAACGCGATTGTGAATCATCCCAATGCAGGATACCATCCTGGCGTGAATGAATATGATCCAGCAGTGGCGTTGACTCCTGCTTCAACCAGTGTGCAGAATTTGATGCCCAGCTTTTCGTCCGATGGTAACTATCTCGCGTATATACGGCGCATTGACGCAACTCACATGGGATTGTATGTGATGTCGATAGCTGATAACATCACAAACGTGCCGATTACCGCTATGGAACAGAAAAAAGCCTTGCAACCATATGCGAAGTCGTCCCTTATAGTCGAGGGGCAGTATATTAGCCAGCCCATCTGGTCACCGGATGGGACACAGATCGCGTACATGTCCTACAACAACGGTGAGTTCGATATCTGGCTGGCGAATGTGGCAGTTGACGCTAAAACGGGAGCGTACAACTTGAAAGGCAACCCAACGCCTCTGACCAGTGGTGGTGTTGACGCTGAATCGCACGCGGCGTGGACGAATTAAATTAGCAATGTGACAGAGGTCAGGGGCCGCAGCCTCTGGGCCTCTGGCCACTTATCACATAACTTCATCCTACACATGGCCTATAGTGTTGACTGCATACTCAGGCGTTGGTATACTTCTTTTATAGAGAAAAACGTTCACATATTCCCAGGTTGTTTGAGGTAACAGGTTGAATCATTTTGAAGGCAAACCGCCGATTGCAGGAAGATACGAGATCCGCGAGCATATCGCGACAGGTGGTATGGCCAGTGTCTATAAAACCTGGGATCACCGCGTTGAGCGCATAGTCGCCATTAAAGTCTTGCGCTCCCTCGATAAGAACGATCTTCGCGCTGTTGAACGCTTCCGCCGCGAAGCCCGTGCCGCTGCTGCGCTAACTCACCCCAATGCTGTCACCATTTTTGATTTTGTTGAAGAGTGGGGGCAGTACTTCCTGGTGATGGAGTATATCAATGGCCCGACGTTGAAGCAGTTGATTGGCCAGAGCCGCCAGTTACCGTCACTACAGGCAATCGAGATCGCGGCACAGGTCTGCGATGTGCTCGAAGTTGCTCACGCACGCGGTTTTATTCATCGCGACATTAAACCACAAAACATTATGCTAGCGTGGGGTGGAGGATCGGTAAACAGTAGCCTTAATGGGGAGAGACCTCTTGTCAAACTCACCGATTTCGGCATTGTACGTGTGCTGGAAGAAGGAGGATTGACCAATAGCGGCATCGTGCTTGGCACGGCTGACTATCTCTCGCCCGAGCAGGCGCGCGGCGAAACTTTGACTGCCTCCTCGGACCTCTACTCACTTGGCGTAGTCATGTTTGAAATGTTAGCGGGGTGTCCTCCTTTTGTAGGCCCAACGGCTGTCTCTATTGCCATGCAACACGCATCGACCAATCCACCTACGTTGCGGCAGTTCAATCCCACTGTACCGCTCGCCGTTGAAAAGATTGTCATGAAAACCCTGGAGAAGGAGCCAGTAGATCGCTTCCAATCGGCGGCGGAGATGCAACTAGCGCTGCGTCTCTGTGCGAAGGAACTCACACGGGCAAACCAGAGCAATCGAGCCAACATGACGACCATCAGAGGGACAGATGGCAGGTATTCCGCGACTACACAGCCAGTCGATTTTGTTGTTCCTGATAGCCCACCATCAAAACGAGGGCAGTTTTCATCCTGAGACGACGATCTAGCACGAGGGGCAATATGTCTTCTCAACGGATATGTTATTTTCTGTTTTTTACGAGTTCATATAATATAGCCCAGTGAATCAACTCTTTACAAGAAAGTATGTATTACTATGCAGCGCACACCAATCAGCACAACCCATGCTCCAGCAGCCATAGGCCCCTATAGCCAGGCCATCCGCTGGGGCCAATTCGTCTACACCTCGGGCCAGATAGCCCTTGATCCCGCAAGCGGCGAGCTCGTCGGTGACGAGGTGCAGGCGCAGACACAGCGCGTCTTGCAGAACCTGCAAGCAGTTTTAACACAAGCAGGAACTTCACTGGCTAACGTGGTCAAAACAACCGTATTTCTGACGCGCATGAGTGATTTCCCAGCGATGAACGCAGTCTACGCCAGTTATTTCAGCGGAGCCACACCGGCGCGTTCAACGGTTGCTGTCGCCGAACTACCACGCCAGGCGCTAGTTGAAATTGAATGCATCGCCCTCATCGAAGACTAACCACGGGAGATTACCAAGTGAACGCAGCAGCTATATGGCGTACCATGCTTGAGAGACTGGAATCCGCACCTATTGACGAGGTAAGTAAGGCGTGGTTGCAGACCGCTCATCTGATGGACACCCCCAATCTAGGGGCAGACGATATTGATGCTGCCTCTTTTGCTCCGCAAGACCAGGCTATGTATTTCACGCTACAAGTGCCAGGGAGCCTTGCTCGTGATGTCATCAGCACGCGCTGGCGGCGTTCCATCGAGGATATTCTGATGGATATTACGGGCCAGCCGGTCGCTATTAGAGTCACCTACAGTGTGGAAGACGGTTTCTCCGATAGAGAAATGCATTATCGCTCCTCAATGAGCGGCAACAACCAGGTAAATGGCTATTCCTACTATGATCTGCCAACGAAGTCAACTTTGCAAAATGAGCAACAATATATGGGATATAACGCCTCAGATTCGCTAGAGGAATGGGATAATGAACAGCGAGCGAACATCCTGATGCATAACCGCCTCAACCCGCGTTACACCTTTGAAGCATTTATTGTGGGCGGGAGCAATCGCCTGGCTCACGCAGCTTCGCTGGCGGTAGCAGAAGCTCCTGGTGAATCGTATAACCCTCTTTTCTTGTACGGAGGTGTGGGTCTGGGCAAAACGCACCTTTTGCACGCTATCGGGCACCAGGGGGTACAGACGGGACTGGCAGTGCTCTACGTCTCTTCCGAACAGTTTACCAACGAAATTATCAACGCCATTCGCTATCGCACCACCGAGGAATTCCGTGCCAAATATCGCTCGGTTGATATTTTACTGGTCGATGATATTCAATTCATCGCGGGTAAAGAATCGACTGAGGAAGAGTTTTTTCATACCTTTAACAGTCTGCACGAGATGAGCAAACAGATTGTGATATGCAGTGATCGGCCGCCTAAGGCGATTGTGAGCCTGGAGGAACGCCTGCGTTCACGTTTTGAATGGGGCCTCATCGCGGATATCCAGCCACCGGACCTGGAGACACGTATGGCGATCCTGCGCGTCAAGGCAGACCTGCTGCGCTACCGCGTCCCTGATGATATCGTTGCCTATATCGCGGGACGTGTGCAGACCAATATCCGTGAATTAGAAGGTTGTCTCAACCGCCTGATGGCTTACCAGCAATTGCATCACACGGATCTGACGATGGATGTGGCACGGGCAGCCATGTTATCACTGGGCAACGACAACAGGGAATCGCGCCTGAATAGCAAGCAGATTGCCCAGGCCGTGGCGGAATATTATCATATTTCTCTGGATGCAATGTGTGGCAAGCAGCGTGATAAACATATTGTAATGCCGCGCCAGATAGCTATGTACCTGATTCGCCAGGAAACACAGGTCTCGCTGCTTGAGATAGGTCAGCTTTTTGGTGGACGTGACCATAGCACGGTGATGCACGCCTGTGAGAAGATTGATCGCGAAGTAAATATCAATCCCACGTTGCGCCGTGAAATTGTGGCTATCCGCGAACAGCTTTTAAGAGAATGATATGTAACATGTTACCATATTCGACCTACCTGATTGATCTGGACGGCGTCATTTACCGGGGCAATGAATTGTTACCAGGCGCCAGGGAATTCATTGACTGGCTCCAGACTCATAACAAAAAATACCTCTTCCTCACCAATAACTCGTTTGCTAGCGAGACCCAGGTGCTGGAGAAGCTTGAACGTCTCGGCATCACGACCGAAACGACGCACCTGTTGAGCGCAGGGCAAGCGGCAGTACAAAACATCGCTCGTCGTTTTCCAGCAGCCCTCGTCTATGTCGTGGGCGAACCGCCCTTGTTTGACCTGTTGCAGCACTACAAGCTACGGATTGCCCCCCTCGAAGCGCATGAAGCCGACGTAGTGCTGGTTGGTCTTGATCGTCATTTTGACTATCAGAAGTTGACAGGGGCGGTGCTGGCTCTCCGCGCAGGGGCGCATTTCGTTGCTATCAATCGTGACGCGCTCCTGCCGGTCGCCGACGGCTTCATACCTGGTTGTGGAACGATGGTTGCGGCTATTGAAGCCGGCAGTGAGGTGATACCAGAGGTTGTAGGGAAACCGGAGCCGACGTTGCTGCTCGAGGCGCTGAATCTCTTACATAGCCAACCTGAGGAAACGGTGATGATTGGGGATGGCCTGGCCGTCGATATTCAGGCAGGGAAGGCCGCCGGCACTTATACATTGCTGGTGCTTTCGGGTAAGGACGGGCGCGAAGATGTTGCGAAATCGTCCATCAAACCCGACCATATTTATCAAGACGTGGCAGCGATTGTGGAGGAGTTACAAAAATGAACACGCCACAGGTTGCACCCTACGGTTCCTGGAAATCACCGATAACCTCAGACCTGATTGTTTCCGCGACGATTGGACTGGTGTCAATCATGCGGGATAGGACAGATATCTACTGGACGGAGCAACGCCCCTCAGAAGGTGGCCGCAATGTAATAGTGCGACGTGGGGCAGGTGGAGAGGTAATTGATGTACTTCCTGCACCGTATAACGCGCGTACACGAGTTCATGAGTACGGCGGTGGCTCGTGCGTCGTGCATGATGGCACGGTCTATTTCTCAAATTATGCTGACCAGCGTGTGTACCGCTTGGATCCTGGTACAGAGCCGCAGCCTATTACGCCTGCTGAAAAGCTGCGCTATGCCGATTGCGTGGTTGACGAGCGGCGAAATCGTATGATCTGTGTGCATGAGGATCACACTGTAGCTGGGAGAGAAGCGGTGAACACGCTGGTGAGCTTCAAGCTTGATGGCAGTGACCAGGCACAACAGGTGCTCGTTTCTGGCAACGACTTCTATTCCACACCACGCCTCAGTCCCGATGGGACACAACTGGCCTGGCTGACGTGGAATCACCCAAACATGCCATGGGATGGTACTGAACTATGGGTAGGCGGGTTAGCAGAGATCGCGGCCGATGGCTCGCTGAGCCACACAAGGCGCATCGCGGGAGGCAGGGATGAATCCATCTTTCAGCCGGAATGGTCACCCGCAGGTATCCTGCACTTCGTCTCCGACCGCACAGGCTGGTGGAATCTCTATCGCTGGGATAATGATAACAGCGTGAGACCGCTCTGTCCAATGGAGGCAGAATTTGGTATGCCACAGTGGGGCTTCGGCATGTCTACATACTCATTCGCGTCAAATGACCAGATCATATGCAGCTATATCCAGCGCGGCGTCAGTCACCTGGTCAGGCTTAATACGAAGACAGGCACACTCGAGGAGATTCAGACGCCATATACGACCATTGAGTCGCTCATCGCGGCAGGGGGACGCATCTTCTTTGGCGGAGGTTCGCCCACTCAAGCCGAGGCATTTGTGCAGCTCGACCTCGAGACGGGCCAAATCGAAATACTGCGACGCTCCAGTGAGGTCGCGATAGATAGCGCATACCTCTCAATTGCGGAGCCAATCGAGTTTCCCACAGAGGAAGGTATGATGGCTTATGGCTTCTTCTATCCGCCGCGCAATCCCGCCTATGTTGCGCCTGAAGGGGAACTTCCACCCTTGATCGTGAAAAGCCATGGTGGACCGACCAGTGCCACTACCAGTATGCTCAAACTGGGCACTCAATACTGGACGAGCCGCGGTTTCGCTGTGCTTGACGTGAATTACGGGGGCAGTACGGGATATGGGCGAGCCTACCGCGAGCGACTTGCGGGTAAATGGGGTATCGTCGATGTTGATGACTGTGTGAACGGCGCGAAGTACTTAGCGGATCAAGGCCGGGTAGATGGGAAGCATCTCATCATTACGGGGAGCAGCGCCGGTGGCTATACAACATTGTGTGCTATCACATTCCGCGGCGTTTTCAAAGCTGCTGCCAGCTATTTTGGCGTGAGCGATGTTGAAGCTCTGGCCAAAGACACACATAAATTCGAGTCGCGCTATCTTTATAAGCTGATCGGCCCATATCCAGAGCGGCGTGATATTTACCAGGCACGCTCGCCAATCCATTTCACGGAGGGCATCTCGTGTCCAGTGATTTTCTTCCAGGGACTCGAGGACAAGGTTGTTCCTCCCAACCAGGCTGAAATAATGGCTAATGCGCTGCGCGCGAAGGGGCTGCCGGTGGCTTACCTGGCTTATGAGGGGGAACAGCATGGTTTCCGGCGAGCAGAGAATATTAAGCGTTCGCTTGACGCTGAGCTGTTCTTCTACTCAAGGATTTTTGGTTTTTCTCTTGCTGACCCGGTTGAGCCGGTTGTTATTGAGAATCTATAGGGAAATCCAGCGCACCTGCATTTCTCTATCCGAAACTGGGTAATTTTTTCGCAAATAGGTTGCCGTTGTCGGGGGGACGATCAACTACCGCTACTGTACAGCGCGAAATACAGACCAGTTTGTCGTTCTCATCGGTAAGTTTGACGTCCCAGACGTGTGTGGTGCGGCCGCGATGGATGGGTGTGGCGACGGCGGTGAGCTGCCCATCGCGTTTTGGTCTGAGGTGATTGGCATTGATCTCCAGGCCAAAAGCCATCTGTCTATCTGCGTCGATATTCAGTACTGTGCCGAGAGAGGCTACTGACTCCGCTAACACTACGGATATCTCCGTGCAAATAGCCAACCTGCTGGCGGTGATGCGGGCCGATGGGCATTGTGGCAATTACTTTGTCCTTTTCGGCTGAGACCAGCTTGATATCCAGTATCTCCCATACTGAACCTTCGCGGGTACTATTTATCATTTCAACAATTTCTGCATTGGAAAAATCCACTACTGTTTCCTCTCTATCATTTTAAGTTGCCTGCATCCCGTTCGGGGGCGCAATCAATTGGGCCCCTACACTGCCTTTATCTCTAAAGGGGATAGACGTGTAAAGACGAAAAATCCCGCGTAGAACATTGCCAGCCACATGAGCAAGTCAAGTGGCCCTGCCAGAACGCTATCAAAAGTGGTATAGCTTGATTGCATCACAACCGTACCGAAAATGTCGGCGGCAGCTCTGAAAAGAGGAACGCCAATCAGTAAAAGCAAGGCGAACCAATGGCCGCGCCCATTCCAGAAGCGCCAAATGAGCAGGTACACGAGGCTCCCGTAGATCAGTACTGGTGAAATATAGAACGGTAAGGGCAAGTGCAAAATCAGCCCGTTAAGGATATAATGCCACCAGTGAGCATAATAGGCAATGAGATCAAACAGTATGTTGATGACGCCCAGGGTTAATCCACCGAGCAGCGAAGCCAGCAAAACCGTCCGTGTGGGATGAATAAAGAGTAGCGCCGCCAGGAAGACAACAACAATAAATGGTATTACTAACGTGGCAAAAGCCTGAATTTCCATAGTATAAGGATAACTCCTTCACAAGCTGCTGAGTTTGTTTCTTTCTTTTATGTAGCGTAGTGGTTTTCTGCAATTTCGTCAAGTGCAAAAGGAAGGAAATAGTGTCCTCGTTCACGTCACATACTTGAACGTAATGGTATACTGTCTTCTAAGGTTGTTGTTCTGTCTAGTAGCGCATGGGCCGGGCCGTAGGAGGGGGCACGGTTGACGAGGTGGAGGCTGTTCGGATCAAGTCAGCGGGGAGCCTCCAGGGTATGTCACTACCCTGAGAAGATAACGGACAAATCCAGGTGGCAACGCCTGGCACAATACGTTGTCAGTGATGTTAGGTAGAAGGAAATAATATTACATCTACCTTACAATAGAAAGGATACCCGACTCATGTGCGGTATCATTGGCTATGTCGGCCCGCAGGGGACCGATGTTACTACTATATTGCTTGATGGGCTGAGCAAACTCGAATATCGCGGCTATGACTCCGCGGGCATTGCCGTCCTGACCTCTACCGGTTCACTTGAACTGCGCCGCCACGCCGGTAAAATCGCCAATCTTGTTGCTTCCGTCAATAATGGTTCGCGCCCTGACGAGGGATCACTGGGTATTGGTCACACGCGCTGGGCAACGCATGGTCGTCCCAACGATGTCAATGCCCATCCCCATTCAGACTGCACGGGCGTGCTGACTGTCGTCCACAATGGCATTATCGAGAACTATGCCGAATTGCGCCAGGAGCTGGCGAAAGAGGGGCATACCTTCCGCTCCGAAACGGATACTGAAATCCTTTCGCACCTGATTGAACGCTCCTATTTCGGGCAAGCTCAACATGATCTCGAACAGTCGATACGGCTGGCTTTACAGTCGGTCATTGGCTCCTATGCCATCGCCGTGGTCAGTCGCGAGCAGCCCGATCTACTTATCGGGGCGCGCCATGGCGGCGGTCCACTGATCGTCGGCCTGGGCGAGAACGAGCAGTACTTGTCCTCGGATATTCCCGCCATTCTGAAACATACGCGCCGCGTGCTGGTGATCGAAGAGGGAGAAATGGTAGCGCTCCGGTGCGCCGGCGTTTCCATTACCCGGATCGACGGTACGCCTGTCCAGCGCGAGCCACTGACCATCGATTGGGATGCTGAAGCGGCTGAAAAAGGCGGCTTTCCCCATTTTGCGCTCAAAGAAATTTTTGAACAGCCAGATGCTATACGGCGCGCCTTGCTTGGCCGCGTTCGCGACGGTCAACTGCACCTGGTTGAGCTAGAAAAAATGCAGCAGGCAGGGCTGCTGGACAACATTCAACGTATAGTAATCGTCGCCTGTGGCACGTCGTACCACGCCGGACTGATCGCCAAGTACGCGATCGAGAAGTGGGCGCGCATTCCGGTGGAGGTGATTACGGCAGCAGAGTTCCGCTACTGTGACCCCATTGTCGGGCCGGAGACGCTGTGCATTGCGGTGACACAGTCGGGGGAGACGGCTGATACACTGGTGGGTATACGCCAGGCTCGCGAGCATGGGGCGCCAGTCATCACCGTTACGAATGTAGTTGCCAGTGCGATTACACGCCTATCCGACGCGGTTCTCTACTTGCAAGCTGGCCCTGAAATCTGTGTTGTGGCGACAAAGTCGTTTATCAGTTCGGTTACTGTGCTGTACCTTCTGGGCATGTGGTTGGGGCAGCAGCGTGAGAAGATCACTGCTGAGGAGATCAGGGAATGGCTTGAAACGCTGGAACGTATTCCCGTGCAGATTCAGCAGGTACTCGACAGGGCTGCGAGTCCTGAAGATGTGATCGCACCCCTGGCACAGCGCATGTCTCGCTCGAGCAGTATGATCTTTATCGGGCGTGGGGTGGGCTATCCTACCGCGCTTGAGGGTGCGCTCAAGCTCAAGGAGATCTCCTATATCCATGCCGAGGGCTTTCCTGCCGGTGAACTGAAGCACGGCTCCATTGCTTTGCTGGATCCTGATACTCCGCTGATTGCGGTAGCTACGGCTTCGCATGTATATGAGAAGGTGGTGAGCAATATCCAGGAGGTACGGGCGCGCGACGCGCGTGTGATTGTGGTGGCTACTGAGGGTGATGAGGCGATCAAGCAGCATGCCGATGATGTGCTATATGTGCCTGCTACGCTGGAGGTGTTTAGCCCGCTGCTGGCGAGTATTCCTTTGCAATTGTTCGCGTATCACGCGGCTGTGGCACGCGGGTGTAATGTGGATCAGCCGAGGAATCTGGCAAAGTCGGTGACGGTGGAGTAGGGAGGGGATGGAGCAAAATTAATTTGTAGAAGATAAATAAAGTTGTTCCCTGGTAAATAAAGTTGTTCTCCGGTAAATAAAGTTGTTCCGTTGCCGGAGACGAAGTGAGAAACATAAAGCACTTTGTACATGCTTTGTGTTTCTCATTTTTGATTCAACAAGCCAATTGAGTTCTTGCTTATCTCGTTACTTCGAGAGCAATCCAACTGCCCATGAAGAAAAAAGTTGTGGACTGACAGAATAAAGTTGCGGACTACAATTATGTCGTCCTCTGAATAGTTTATTCATAGGACAACATGGTACGCTTACCGATAAGTACGGATAAGTACAGAATCGAATGGATGCCGGGTCATGTACTGATCGAAACGATTACCTTTGAAGAACACGATGGCAGGACCAAGATAACGGACACAGCTCACTTTCAGACAATTGAAGATCTCGACGGGATGCTTCAGTCGGGTATGGAGGAAGGAGCAACCAAAACCATGGATAGACTTGCAGAGCTTGTAGAAAAGAGCAAGGAGAAGTACATGAATCCATCTGAGCGTATCGACAAACAAATCGCAGAACTTGCCGACTGGCGCGGCCAAATGTTCGCCCGACTGCGCAAACTTATCCTCGAGGCCGACCCCGACATCACTGAGGAATGGAAGTGGGATACCGCGGTATGGTCCCACCAGGGACTTGTTTGTGCTGTCAGCACGTTCAAGAAAACAGTAAAAATGAACTTTTTTCAAGGCGCTTCCCTGGAAGATCCGCATACACTCTTCAATGCCGGCCTTGATGCGAAAAAAACGCGATCGATAGATTTCCGTGAGGGCGACGCAGTTGATGAATCTGCTTTGAAAGAACTCATTCGTGCTGCCGTAGCTTACAATGTTGGGTGAAAAAGACGATGACACAACAGGAAAGTGACCTCCCCATTGAGCTAGCCAAGCCTGCACAACGGGCGCTCTATGAAGCTGGCTATCTGCGACTCGAGCAGTTAACCAGAGTCAGCGAAACAGAGCTCAAGCAGCTCCATGGCATCGGGCCAAATGCTATCAAGCAGCTCCGCCGCGCCCTCGAGGCTCTCGGCCTGTCGTTCGCCGACGGGAAGACCAGGAAAGAACGAGGGTGATAGAGCCCCCTGATGTAACACATCTGAGGTTCCGCGTCGTACAGTAAGACACATCAAGCCAACATGTTCTCGCGTTCTGATGACACGCCACGTTGGAAAGCACGACAATGAGAGGACTCTTCTCCCAGCTTGACGCGCACACGCTGCTCACATGGCCTGTCAGCGCCAGAGTGGCGAGATGGATTGCGCGCAGCAGTCACCCGCTGTCACCAGCGAGTCGCAGGAACGGCTCGCGTTGGTTTGCCGCCTCCGATCAGGCTGAAAAGAATAGATCTGTAAAGAAAGCTCTGTTGGAGAAGGAAGGACACCATGCGAACAGCACCGCCCGTTTTCCGTGAAGACGCAGCGCGTCACGAGACCCTTGCCGCTCAGACGCAGGCCGTTGAACGCGCGATCCAAACCATGTATACCCATCTGCATGAACTGCTGACCCTCGAAGATCTGGCCTCGGTGGCCTGTCTGAGTCCCTCGCATTTCCATCGCGTCTTTCGTCGTCTGATTGGCATTCCACCTGGCGAATTTCTCACCGCGCTGCGCT